>Ga0233364_1000021_pt1 | contig 23511 bp, 19 predicted proteins | sample ElkDunMinimDraft_19_FD_180675 | JGI IMG/M metagenome (GOLD analysis project Ga0233364, IMG submission 180675) | Fecal eukaryotic communites from dung pellets of Tule Elk in California, USA - Elk Dung C2 | ecosystem: Host-associated > Mammals > Digestive system > Large intestine > Fecal | place...
AGAGTTGCCTGTCGGGAGCATTACCGCTCTTGTCGGCGCACCCTATTTTATCTTCCTCTTAATCAACGACCGTAAAAAACAACGTTTTTGATTCTATGTTGAAAATTGAAAATCTCTCCTTTTCCTATCAAAATCAATCCGTAATCGACAACTTGTCGATGGAGTTGAAAATAGGGGATTATTGTGCAATTTTAGGTCCTAATGGGGCAGGAAAATCAACACTTTTTAATTTAATTGCAGGATTATTAAAACCGACTTCTGGTAATATATTAATTGAAAATCAATCAATTGCAAGGTTTTCTATCCAAGAATTAGCTCAGAAATTAGCTGTTGTACCTCAATACGAAGAGGTAGTTTACGATTTTTCAGTTTATGATATGGTGATGATGGGAAGAATGCCGCATCAAGGGCGATGGAGTTTTGCGTCGCGAGAGGATAAGCAATTAGTAGAAGAGATTTTAGAGCAGACAGATTTGGCTCATTTGCGCAATCGAATGACGCGAGAGTTGAGCGGTGGTGAACGTCAGCGCACGTTAGTGGCGCGGGCAATGGCACAGCAAACTCCATTGATTCTTTTCGATGAGCCTTTGTCAAACTTAGATATTGCTCATAAATATGAACTTTTAGAACTTATTGATACACTGCATAATACTGGTAGAACAATTTTAGTCATTATGCATGAACTCTCATTAGTAAAGGAGTTTATTCCCAAAACTCTCTTCTTGAAGCAAGGAAAGATATATTCTTTCGGAGCAACTACAGAGGTGATGACTTTAGAAAATATCCGTAGAATATTTAATCTATCAGAGCGTTATAATCCTTTTTTTTAGCATTTTATGAATAAATATTGGAAATTTTCTATCGTCATGATTCTGCTTTGCTGTTTTCTTTTCTTTATCCTTAAAGAGAAAATAAATTCCCGTTCAGATGATAGAAATTTCAAATTTTCGGTAGTTCCTTTTCAAAGTTACTCTTTGGAAGATAGTTCTGAAACTCAATTCTCTTTATGTTGGGTTGAAAATGAAGAAATTGCGAATAGAACCTCTTTCGCAAAACGATTTTACTATACTGATTATGAGAATGATAATGGTAAGATTTATGTTTCGGATTTGCCGAATGATACGCCCATGCTTTGGAAGGATTTGAATCAAAATTATTCAGATTCTATCTTTTTGCAGAGTTGTGTGGTGGCTATTAGTCCGAAGTACGGGACAGTATTTGCTGCGCCGTTTGATATTTTTCCAGGTGCTGGTGTTTGGATTTGCGATAAGGAGAAGCGTACACTATTGAATTACGAAGATCCGTTGCAAGGTTGGCTTTACAATTGCGGAATCGATTTTGTTTATGATGATGCTGGCAATGAGTTTTGCCTTTTTGCTGAGTACTCGCATGCTCGGAAAAATACTCGTCGCGTTCTCAAAGGTTGTTATCCCTATACTAATCCCGATAATTGGAGAGTGGTTTTGGAGTATCCTTCAGGAAGAGGTGATGAGGAGGCAATTTTTCATTTCCACCATATTCAAAAAGATCCCTATTCTTCCTATATTTATCTTACTTCTGGAGATAATGCAGAAGAGAGTAAGTTTTTTTATTCCAATGATTTAGGGGAAACGTGGCAACTGTTGATTTCGCATCAAAGCACAGGATTTTTGCGCTGTTGTAACCTGATTTTCTTAGAGGACAAAATCTATTGGGCAAGTGATGATAATCGGGGCCATTTTCTGATGTCTGCAAGGCGTATGCCTACAGGGTTGCTAGATACGACAACAATCGAACGAGTAGCCGATTTGCCTGAATATCAAGCCACAAATGCTCTTGCTTATCTAGAATATGCTAATGTGTTATTTTTCTATGATCGATTACCATCGGCGAGTTTATGTAACAAAAATAATTGGGAGTTTAGAGATGTTTTGAAAGTGTATCTTTATGACTTACAGGAATCTAAAATACTTCCTCTTGCAAAGATGAATTTCTTAGAGCTACCTTATAATGATGCTTTTGGTCATCGAGGAAGAGCTTACTTGCACTATTCAAATTCTGTAGATTATTATCCTATTTTAGGTTTTTGCAGGAATTATGCTCCTTGCAACTTTAATTTGCCTGAGAATCAGGAGTTACAGTTGGGGAGTTTAGGGTATCGAATTGAATTTTAGCTGCACACTCGTATCCTTGTTGATAGAGGTCAAGAAGTTTTTTTGTATCTCGTTCCATTCTATCCACAATAATAGGAAGTTCGGGTCTGATGACTAATAGTTTTCCTTCATTTTCAAGAGTTTCTATCCAATCCATTTGTTGGTTGTATAGCCGATTCCGATTCCGAATTGCATCACAAAGTTTGGGGTATTTTCGGTAGAAGAAGGGAGGAACTTTCATCTCTCTTGATTTGCGATAGCCTTTATTTCGTGTCAGCACAACGAGGTTGTTGTCGAAGCCTAACGATTGTGCGCGTTTCAACGGAATAGAATCTGCAATGCCACCATCAAGCATCGGAATATTATCAACATAAGTTATTGGGCAGAGAAATGGAAGACTACTTGATGCTTTTACAATATCGATAATCCGTTTGGGATCTCTTTTTTCGTTAAAATAGCATGCTTCCCCAGTAATACAATTTGTGGTAACCATCTCATATTCGGCTTCTGATTGTGCAAATTTCTCGTAATCGTAAGGAATGATTTTTTCAGGGAATGTGTGGAAAAGGAGGTTGAAGTCCATTATGTTTCCTTTGGTAATCAGATGTTTGAAACCGATATAGCGATATTTTTCGAGTAGGTCAATATTACTAAATTTTGCTCTTCCGCGTTGGTGTGACATATATGATAATCCGTTACATGCGCCAGCACTTACGCCAATGGTATAGGGGAAATAAATCCCTCGGTCCATAAAATTGTCAAGAACGCCAGAGGTGAATACGCCGCGCATTCCACCTCCTTCAAGAATAAGTCCAGATTTTTTGTTGAGTTTGTAGCTTTTCATCTAATTTTGACTTCTCTTTTTTCGTGAAATTTTGGGAAACATCTTTCGGAAACGAGTCAAGTGTGTGCTAAACTTACCTCCAGAAATTACAAAAGTTACCGCTACAATGATGAGTATCAGTCCAATATAATCTTTTATAGTGAGTGTTTCGTGGAAAATTAGGACACCGAAAAATACGGCTGTAACGGGTTCTAAAACGCCTAAAATGGCTGTGGGAGTGGAACCAATATATTTAATGGCAATTGTAGTACAAGTTAATGATATGATTGTTGGTAAAATACTGAGCATAAATATATTAATCCATAAATACCACTCTGTTGGTGTCGTTAGTTTTTGATTTATTAGTGCAGAAATTGCCCATACAAACCAACCTACAAGCAATACATAAAGTGTTACCTTGATGGTTGCCATATCTTTGAGTCTGCTTTTGTTGATTCCTACAATGTAAATAGAGTATGCTAATGCGGAACCCAAAACGAGTAAAGTTCCTATTAGAGAAAGAGTTGCACCTTCTTTTCCTAAATAGAGAAGGGCTATTCCTCCGATTGCTGTTATGATGCAGAGTATTGTTTGCAAGGTGAGCTTTTCTTTGTAGAAAAATGCCATTATAAGCGCCACCATAATCGGATAGACAAACAAAATTGTAGAAGCAATTCCTGCATCCATATAGGTGTAACTTTTGAATAGAGTGATAGATGAGACAGCAAATAGAATGCCGTAGAGCAAAAGTGGGGGCAGGTCTTTTTTGTTAATTTTGAATGAGTGTCCGCGCCACCAAAGCATTACACATAGGATGGGAATTGCAAAAAGGTAACGGAGAAAAAGTACCGATTCAGGTTCCATTCCGTCAGTGTAAAGTGGCAGTGTAAATAAGGGGTTCATCCCGTATGTAGCTGCCGCAATGGCTCCTAATATGTATCCTTTTACTTTTATGTTCATTTCTCTTGAAATATTGCTATAACCGACTGATTGCTCGGTGATATTTTTGTGCATTTCTGTTATGCTCAGCTAAAGTGTTAGCAAAGTTATGATATCCCGAAAGGTCATCTTTAGCGCACATATAAAGGAAGTTATGATGTGTGTAGTTTAAAACAGCATCTAAGGTTTGCTTGTCAGGAATGCGAAGTGGCCCTGGTGGAAGCCCAGCATATTTGTAGGTGTTGTAGGGGGAGTCTATTTCTGTATGAGTATAAAGTATTCTTTTTAAGGTTATATCGCCAACGGCAAATTTTACCGTTGGGTCTGCTTGCAGAAGCATTCCCTTTTTCAAGCGATTGAGGTAAAGTCCTGCAATAATCGGTTTTTCCGATGCTTTCGAACTCTCTTCATCAACAATAGAAGCGAGAATGGCAACTTCTGTTGGAGAGAGTCCAATATTGTCAGCTTTTTGTCGGCGCTCGTCGTTCCAAAAAAGTTCGTAATAGTAGTGTAAACGTTCGCAGAACTGTTCAGCAGTAATATCGTGATATATTTCGTAACTATCGGGTATAAAGAGAGTTAATATTGTTTCTGTATTAAATCCATATCTTTTAGCAAAAGAAGGATCGTTTAAAAGTTGTGCTAATTCTTGTGGTTCAAAAAGAAAATTATCGCCAACTTTTTCAACAAATTGTTCCTTGGTTCTAATATTATTAAAAGTAAACTTTACGGGATAATGTTGCCCGCGCATCAAACGTTTAATAAAGTAATAATTGTTTTCCTCCGCACGAATTTCATACTTTCCGGGCTTGATATTATTTGGAAACTTCAGCCATTTTGCAACGTATTGGAAATTTTTCTCGTTTTTGATAAAGTTGTGTTTTTCAATCGAATCTATAACATTTTGAAAAGTTGCTCCTATCGGAATGATCAGTTTTTCCGTACCCTTAGGATTGCTATTGGGTTTCCAAGCAATGTCGTAAAGAAGATAGATGAGCGCAGTTGCTGTAAGCACCACAACTACAGCAATGGTTAAAATAATTTTTTTCATAGGTTAATAACGCGGATTGGGATTAATACATTGAAACAGAAGAACGTCCTTGTAGCCGTTATCCACTTTTGTCCACTCTTTTTTTGTGCCAATTAAAGTGAAGTTGTTATTGGTGAAAAGTTTGATGCTGGCTTCATTATCTACGAGAATATTGCAGTACACTTGGTGGATTTTTAGTACATCGAAAAGATAATGTTGAGTGAGCTGAATGGCTTCCGTTCCGATTCCGTTGCGGCGGTGGTTTCTTTCAATGAGGATGCCGATACCAGCGCGACTATTGTAAGGATCGAAGTCGAAGATATCAATAATGCCAATGGTTTCTCGAGTGTGGATATCATCAACCATAAGACGAACCTGCTTCGTACGGTAGAGGTCGTCGTTGGCACACTCAACAAACATTTTTAGCGTAAAGTGTGAGTATGGTTTTAAGGTTTGACTCATTTGCCAAACTTCAGGGTCATTTTCCCACAAATACAACAAATTAACATCTTTAGGTTCGAGACCTCTTAGAGAAATATGATTTCCTTTTAGAAACATTTTTTATAATAATCGTTTGATGATACGTAGATTATGAGTATATGTTCCCAATTCTCGGTTGAAGATGCCAGTTTCGTCTATTGCATCGATGCGGACGTTTCCGCTGGCATGAATAATCTCACCAGGTTGTAGAATCAGTCCCACGTGTACAATTTTTCCCTCTTCATTGCTAAAAAATGCTACGTCGCAAGGTTGGGTTTCAAAAGCAAACTCTACAACTTTACCCCACTCTATTTGTTGTGAGGCATCGCGAGGAAGTTGTATTCCGATACTTTTAAAGATAGTCTGCACAAAACCAGAACAGTCAATTCCTGCAGGAGTTCTGCCACCCCAAAGGTAGGGTGCATTCAGAAAAAGAGTCGCAAAATTGATGGCAGCGTATTGTGTATCGGTAAGTTGGGTGTTGTTGTTAAGCTGTTTGTTTTCAGGTACTAATAGATTGTATTTTCGATTTCCTAATGAAAATTCACCATCTGTAGGGTAGGGGAATGAAGAGCCTGCAAAGATAGGGAATGTGAAGCCTGAGCTCCCCTCCTTAATGAAGAGGAGCAGGTCCTTCACAAAATATTTTTCGGTATTACAGTAGTTGCACATTACCTCTTCCGAAATTGGATTCCACAATTTTTTGTCAATCCAACCATCGTAATTACAGTCGGCAGTTCTGATTTTTATCCAATTGTTTTCAACTTCTAGCACTTCGTATGCTTCGCCAAAAAGTAATTGAGAAACCATCTCTGAGCGATGCGCAGCTTCGCCACGCATTGCAATCTGTGATAAATGGGCAATACCGAATTTCTCCATATCAATATATTAGAAAGGAAGATCGTCGTTATCTATCTCTCCACCACCAGGGTTGTTGTCGGGAAGTGAATTGTATGCTTCAAAAGGAGCCGCTTGTACAGGAGCTTCAGTAGGGTAGGCAGCAGGAATTGGTTGTTGAGGTACAGTTTGCGGAACTTGTTGTGGATAAACAGGTTGTGCATATTGCTGTGGCGCCGCTGTAGGATAGCCTTGTTGCATTTGCCCGTAATTTTGTTGCGGCATTTGCCCGTATGCAGGTTGTTGTGGTGGATATCCAGCGTAGCCTTGAGGCGCTGCTGGTTGTCCATATCCTGCAGGAATAGCATCTGCTAATTCCAATTTCCAAGCGCGTACGTCGGTGTACCATTTACCATTAAATTCGCGAGATTCTAAACTGAACGACATCTTTACAACGGTACCAATCTGCAATCTTTGTAGCGCATCGGTTTTGTCGCCCCATAAGTTAGCACAAATCTTTTTAGGATATTGTTCAATGGTTTCAATAATAAACTCTTGTTTTTGCCAAGGTGTTCCACTTTTGCCGGTTCCTTGCTGAAGCGGCAAGACCATAATTAATCTTCCTGTAATTTCCATTATATCTTTATCTTTTTATTATTCAACATCAATAAAGGCAATAATATCACCTTTTTGTACTTTACCACCCTGTTTTACAACGGTTTCAACAATCTTTCCTTTGTAAAAACTTCTTACCTCTTCATTGCCATAAAATGCTTGAACAAAGCATATAATGTCGTTTTCTACAATAGGAGAACCGATAGGCTTAGGCATAGAAGCTTCATTAACAGAAAGTTCCCAAATAACTTCTCCGGAAACTGGAGCAACGATAGGTTGTGCTTTTGGGAAACGTGAAGTTACACGCTCAATAAGTTCCGAAATCACAACTTCTGGAGCTTTAATCTCTTTGACAATTACTTGAATGTTAGATTTCTCTTTTGCCGCTTTCAACTCATCTTCAAATTTCTTCTTGGCAACGCCCGATTTGTAGTCACGATATTGACGTTCGTGCATTGCAAATTCAAAGAGTTCTTCATCATCTTCACCTAATTCCCAACCTAACTCTTCCATCTCTTTTCTGTATTTGTCAAGTTCGTTAGGATAGTTGTCTTGTGGTGTGCCTTCGTAAAATTCGTAACCATTTTTCTTTGCTAACTCAACAATTTCAGGAGCTAATGTGCCAGGTAATTTTCCAGTTTTACCCAGAATCATGTCCCAAGTGTTTTTGTCCATTTGAGAGTAGCGCTCTTTATTCTGAGCCATTTGCATGATATTCATCAAGGCGATGTTCTTAACATATTGACTGAAAGGTGTTACCAATGGTGGATTTCCAACTCTTGGCCATACATATTGAACTTCATTGAAAAGTTCAACCAAAAGTTCATCTTCTGTAAGTTCTTTTTTGCCATTTTGGCGAAGGTACATATTGATACCTTTGTGCGCACCTTTTAGATCTGCCATCATTGACCCCATCATTCCACCTGGAAGACCACAACCTACTAAAAGTGAAGAGGAAATCTTGTTTTTAGGGTCCATAAAGTAAACCAAGAAATCGTCCATAAACTCTTGTGTCAAGCGGCGAGCTTCCATGTACGCATTCATGTTGATTTCTGGAACATCGAAACCTGCGTCTTTCAACATCGCTTGGATGGTAATCACATCTGGGTGAACCATACCCCAAGAGAGTGGTTCCATTGCAACATCGATAATGTCAACGCCAGCTTTCGCAACTTCTAGCATAGAAGCTACTGAAAAACCAGGTCCAGAGTGCCCGTGATATTGTACGCGGATATGTGGGTATTTTTCTTTGATGTTCTTCACCAATTTGCCTAATGAAGCAGGACGCCCAATACCAGCCATATCTTTCAAGCCAATTTCATCAGCACCAAATTCTACTAATTTGTCCACAATGCTCATGTAATATTCGACAGTGTGGATTTCAGAGTAGGTGATGCTGAGTGCTGCTTGCGAAATTAATCCGGCTTCTTTTGCATATTTAATAGAAAGTTCTAAGTTGCGAGGGTCGTTAAGTCCGCAGAATGAACGAATTACGTCAATACCTTGCGCTTTTTTTACTTTACACATCAATTGACGAACGTCAGCAGGAACTGGGAACATTCGCAATCCGTTTAAAGCACGTTCCAACATCATCGTTTTGATGCCCGCTTCGTTAAACTGTTTTGTCCACGCACGAACAGATTTGTTGGGATTTTCTCCATAAAGAAGATTTACCTGCTCAGATGCTCCACCATTGGTTTCAACACGACTGAAACATCCCATTTCAATAATGGCAGGTGCAACGCGTACCAATTGGTCCACGCGAGGAACATACTTACCAGACGATTGCCACATATCGCGGTAGATGAGACAAAATTCAATTTTCTTTTTCATACTTGTATCTTGTTTATTTTTATTTTATTAGAACATGTTATATGTAAAAAAGTTTGCCTTTTTTATCGTGAGCGAAAATAGAATTTTTTTTCCATATTCGCAACCTTTTTGAAGAAAAAAAAGATTTTTTTTAGGCGATTTTTTTCTCTTATTTTATTTTTATTCTGAAGAGTTGTAAATGTTTGAATATTAGTTGTTTTTTGAGATTGTCAAGAGCCTTTTTTGAGATATTTTTTCTTTTTTAAGGATTTGGGCATTCCGGCTCTTTCCTCCGCTCTAATCCTCCGCACTCGCCGTCGGGCTGTCCGCTCAAATTTCGCGCCTCTTTCCCTTGCTATCATTTCTCCTTAAAATGTAGTTTCTAAGTTCCAAGATCTTCGTTCTAAGTTCTAAAACCGGCGCTCATAACCGCTTCCATCCCTAATGCAAAACGAATTGCGCTCATCTTTTCCTGTTAGCACAATACTCTTGTTACGCTCGTGTAAACGACAAAATCTACACAATCGAGGAGATGTTTGCCAAAAGTTTACGAAATGCAATCTGCTATTTCTGCTAATTGAAGAAAATCTTATCTTTGCCGCAAACTTTTTTTATGGCTGTAGATTATACTAAACGTGTGCTTTTTTTAACGGAAGATGGGTCTTCATCGCTGCAACTAACAGAAACAGAGGAGCAATATCATTCTAAGTTCGGTGCTCTCAATGAGTCCCGCCATATTTATATTGAGCGAGGTTTACGCTGCTTTCCAGAATCGCAACCGCTGAATATTTTGGAAGTGGGGTTTGGTACAGGTTTAAATGCGCTGCTAACTTTGGCAGAAAATCGTTCTGCTGCAATAGAATATACCACCATCGAACCTTTTCCTCTTTCAATTTCTGAAGCAGAGATGCTTAATTATCCGCAACTTATTAACCCTTCTTTGAGAGAACTTTTTTTGCAAATGCATCGCTGTGCGCCCTCACAAACGCATCATATCTCGAATCGTTTTGCCTTTACAAAATTGCTTACTACTTTAGAAGCAGCCTCTCTTCCAGCAAACTATTTTCACTTGGTCTATTTCGATCTTTTTGGCCCTGATGTAGAGCCAAAGTTGTGGGAATTACCTAATTTTCTGAAGATTGCGCAAGCTATGACTTTCCAAGGTGTGTTGATAACTTATTGTGCAAAAGGAGTTGTAAAGCGAACACTAAAAACGGCAGGATTCACGATTGAATCGCTGCCGGGTCCTGTAGGGAAACGCGAGATTACTCGTGCTATAAAGAATTGATTTTTTGTATTTTAAATTATTGCCGTGGCGTATGTTCGGTAACCTCCCGAAAGGTTATATACATTCTTGAATCCAGATTGTGTTAAGATTTTCAGGGCTACATAGCCGCGCAAGCCTACGCCACAATAGAGGTAAATAGGCTTATCTTCAGGGATTTCGTCTAAGCGTTCGCGTAGTTCATCAACTGGAATATGAATGGCGTTCGGAATGGCACCTTCGGTAAATTCTTGTAGTGTGCGTACATCAATTAGCGTTCCCTCAGGAAGTTTCTGTTCGGCAAGGTCGCGCCAAGTGATGGTTGGCATTAAGCCATCGTATACGTTGCAAGCTACGTAACCCGCAATGGCTACGGGGTCTTTGGCAGAGGAGAATGGGGGTGCGTAAGCGTGTTCAACAAGGGTTAAATCGTGAATGGTGCCTCCATTTTTGATTAGTAGTGCAATCTGGTCAATCCGTTTGTCCACGCCGTCGTAGCCCACAATTTGCGCACCGAAAATCTTGCCGCTCTCGGGTGAAAAGGTGAGTTTTAATGCCATCATTTGCGCATTCGGATAGTAGCCTGCATGTGAGTTTGAATGGGTGGTGGAGGTTAGGTATGGAATCTGCTCTTGCTGTAACTTCTTTTCCGATAATCCGGTAGATGCTGCAGTCATATTGAAGACTTTAGCAATAGCGGTGCCAATGGCACCTTCGTAAGAAATTTTATTGCCCCATACAATGTTGTCAGCAACAATGCGGCCTTGTCGGTTGGCAGGATTTGCTAAGAAGTTAAGCCAAGGCTTGCGGGTAATGGGATGTGGGTATTCAATGACATCGCCTACGGCATAAATATCTGGAACAGAAGTTTGTAGGTATTCATCAACCCAAATTCCTCCAGTAATTCCCAATTTAATGCCTGCTGATTGGGCTAACGCTGTATTTGGACGCACCCCAACAGATAAAATTACCATATCTGCAGAGAGTGTCTCTCCATTGCTGAGAGAGATTTGTAATTTATTGTTTTCTTTGTAAAATCTTGTTGCAGAAGTTCCTAAGTGCATTTTTACATGTTGGCTTACCATCTCCATCTTTAAAAATGCAGCCATTTCGTAATCCAATGTTGGCATTAGTTGGTTGGCCATTTCTACAATAGAAACTTGAATACCCAAATGATGTAGATTTTCCACCATCTCTAACCCAATGAAACCTGCACCAATCACTACGGCGTGTTGGATTTTGTGGTTAATGGTATAATTTTTAATTCTGTCCGTATCTTCTACATTTCTAAGTGTAAAAATACCTTCGGAATCAACACCCTCAATCTTCGGAATGAATGGATTTGCTCCGGGAGAGAGAAGAAGTTTATCGTAAGTTTCTTCATAGATTTTTCCATTGGCGCGTTTTACTTGTACCGACTTTTTATTAGGGTCAATAGATATAACTTCTTGATTGTTACGAACATCAACGTTGAATCGGTCGCCGAACGAAGTGGGGGTTTGTAAAAAAAGGGCTTCGCGTTGCTCGATGGTGTTTCCAATGTAGTAGGGGAGTCCGCAGTTAGCAAAGGAGATATGTTTCCCTTTTTCAAAAAGGATAATTTCTGCGTTTTCGTCAATTCTGCGAAGTCGTGCAGCAGCCGTTGCGCCTCCCGCAACACCGCCAATAATTAAATATTTTAAAGTTTCCATATTGTCATGTTTTTGCTTTAAGAACGTTTTTATTGTAATGTTGTTCAGAATTTATGATGTTTTATTCTATTGTAAATACATCGCAACCATTTTGCTTTATCATCTCCTGCGCTTCTTGATTTTGCATTATCGAACCTCCAAAATAGTTGTGGTCGTATGTGTTTGGATTTTGGAACCAATTTTCGATATTCATAACTAGATTAAGCGATGTGGTTTCGTTTTTTGTTACTGAAAAATTGTGTGGAATGGTTACCAAGAAATGGTTGTGTACATATTGATAAATATCGGCAATTTGCATCGAATTTTCTTCGTAAAGTTGCCCAATACCTGTGTGAAAATTCATGGTTTTAATCTCATTGTCAGGCGTTTCCCATTTTCCATTAATCTGCATATAGTGATAACCTCCACCTAAAATATCGGGCCAGAAAAAGTTGGCTTCTGGTGGATTTACAAATCGATGACTGATATTGTCCTCTTTGTCTAATCCAAAAATAAATGCAAAACCTTTGTAATTTCCCTCTTCTACATTGATATTTAGCTTCATCGTTTCTGATAAACTTATATCAACATAGTGTGGGTTTTCGGTAACTCCTGCCAGTGCAATGTAGCGATTTTGCTCATCAATTAGGCAGATCTTGGAAATAAAATATTTTACTTCGTCAACCTGATAGGGATTGCCAGCCTTGTTCTCATAGATGAGTTGATGAAGTTGTAAAGGCGCATTTTCTACGCGATGACAAAATTCTATCTGTAAAGTTCCCTCATTCTTGTTGTTACATCCACAAAGAAAAATTGCAAAGAAAAAAAATGTTAGGGTTTTAATTTTAGGTATTGTCGAAAAATTCATTATTCTGATTTTAGGCTTGCAAAAATATAAAATCTGTTGGATTTTTTTGTGTTAATTTGCTGAAAAAGTTGTACTTTTGCAAAAGTATTTTCTCAAAATATTTAATTATGAAGAAGGATAGTAATTTCTTGTCGATTTTAAAGTGGGGATTTCTTTTAGGTGCTGTAGTCGCTGCTATCGAAGTAGTGAAAAATTATGCGCAGAACCTTGATATAACCTCTTTTGGCTCTGTGATTAGTATTGCGATTTTGGTTATAACCGTTTTGATTTTATATGCTGGAATTAAGGAAGTTAGAGAAAGAACGGAAGGCGATGTGATTTCCTATCCCAAAGCATTTGGTGTGGGAGTTGGAATTGTGTTTTTGGCTTTTATTGTAGTGCTATTGGTGCTTACTACTCTCTTTTCTGTACATCCGAAATTTTTGCAAAATGTGAATGATAGAAATCAGGAACTATACTACGAAAATCTGAAAAAAGATAGTGTAACTACAGCTGAAGTGAATCTATTTTTGGATCAAATTGATAGTTTAACATCTGCAAAGTTGCAAGTGGCAACAGAAACTCTTACGCCAGAGGAAGCGCTGGCTGTTGACTCCAATGTTCAATTTATTATGCGTCATTATCTTCCTTATATTCAGAATGGTAGGAATGTAGATTCAACGCATTATACTTTGGGGAATTTTAATAATTTTGCAAAAAATGCTTGGGTGCAGATGTTTGAAAAATGCCAACAAGGCGCATTTCTTACGGATTCGTTGGTAACACCTATCACGCAGGTGGTGATTTCTACCGCTAACGAAATGGAGAATTTCAATCTGCACGAGATGCGCTATCAAGCTACTAAAAATGAGAAGGTTTTTACACATACGAATCCGCTATCTTCAGCCATTATGTTCTCCTTTTCATTAATTATATATGGTTTATTCTGCAATCTATTCGTGGCTCTTTATCTTTACCGAAAGAAGGAGATTTCGCAGACTGTAGAGGAAACAGCAACGTCAGAAATTGATGCTTCTACTGAACAAAACGAAAATCAGTCTGTTACAAGAAGTTAATAATTAAAATTATAAGATATGTTTACATTTATGATTGTTCTGTTCGTGATCGGTTATGCATGTATAGCCCTCGAACATCCGTTGAAAATCAACAAAAGTGCTTCAGCTTTGCTTCTTGCCGCACTACTATGGGTTTGCGCTGTAATTGGAGGCGAAAGTTTACTACTCAATGACGCTGCGTTGCGTGATTATCTGATGATTAACCCAGGGTCTGGTTTTTCTGATTGGCTGATTCATCATAAATTGATTGAGATTTTGGGTGATGTTTCTCAAATTATCTTCTTCCTGATGGGAGCCATGACAATAGTGGAAATTATTGATAATCAGGGGGGATTTTTGATTATTACAGAAAAAATTGCTACAACGCACAAAGTGAAGTTGTTGTGGATTATTTCGCTATTATCTTTCTTTATGTCTGCAGTATTAGACAATATGACTTCCGCTATTGTAATGGTGGCTTTATTGCGTAAACTAATTGGTAATAAGCAAGATAGATGGTTTTATGCAAGTATGGTGATTATTGCTGCCAATTCAGGTGGTGCGTGGTCGCCAATTGGTGATGTTACCACTATTATGTTGTGGATTGCAGGTAAGGTTACTACATTGAATATCATTGAGATGACTTTCATCGCAAGTTTGGTGTCTCTTATTGTGCCCCTTGTGGTGTTATCATTTATAATGAAAGGTAACGTAGAGCGTCCGCACAGCGCCCACGCAAGCGAAGAATATTCTGCCCCTCGTTGGCAACAGATTTTGTTCCTTGTTTTGGGTGTTGCTTGTTTGATTTTTGTTCCTATTTTCAAAACCATTACGCACTTGCCTCCATATATTGGAATGTTGGCTGGTGTAGGCGTAATGTGGGTAACCTCCGAAATAGTACATAGAAAATCGGAAAAAGAGGTGCAACATCGTCACTCAATTACTAATGTGCTATCTCGAATTGATGTGCCAAGTTTGCTTTTCTTTTTAGGTATTTTGTTGGCTGTAAATGCATTAGCAACAGTAGGACATCTTGAACTTCTCTCTCAAAAATTAGATTCTATTCCATTGTCAGAACCTTCCAAATACTATGTTATCAATATGATTATTGGTGTTTTATCCTCTGTGGTCGATAACGTTCCATTGGTGGCAGGTGCTATGAATATGTATTCGTTCCCGACAGATCACTATTTCTGGGAATTTTTAGCGTATTGCGCTGGAACAGGTGGTAGTATTTTAATTATTGGTTCAGCAGCTGGTGTTACAGTGATGGGAATGGAAAAAATCGACTTTATCTGGTATCTGAAAAAAGTCTCTTGGATTGCTCTTATCGGTTATTTTGCTGGTTGCGGTGTTTTTATCTTAGAGAAAAATATTCGTGGCGCTCATAATACTGAAGACGTTGCAACCCAAAATATCGAAATGACCGAAGATGCTGTAAAACAATACCTATTGGATAATACTTTCTATGTGTCAGAAAATACGGAAAATTATTCGCAAAATAGTTATATTAATTTTATTCAATATACGGATGCTAAAACACAGCAGGATTATATCGGTTTAAAGACTTTGGATAATTGGTACACACAACCTGTCGATACTCTTTTGCAGTATGGCTTCAACTCCCAAGTGATGTTAAATGAGGTAGAGATTGAAATTATGGATACTGTAGCACAAGTGCTCTGGGGTGAACTTCCTCTTGTAGTTACTCAGTCGGGGCAAGTGGGAATCTTTAATGAACAAACTTATACGCTTATTCCGCTGAATATCAAGAAGTAAATGTTGTATAATACAATAAATATCTGATGGTCGGAGGTGTTCTGTAGAATACCTCCGAATTTTTTTGAATGAGTTGGATTTTACTCCTATTCGTAACCTTACAATTTATAACGGGAAGAGTTTACCTATCTGTTTCTTCAATGAAAATAAAATGTGTGTAATATATTCAGAAAGAAAGATTGTATATTGACTCTATCTCTGAATAAAATTGTATATTTGCACTACTAAAATTAACGTGTAGAATTATGGCAAAGAAAAAAGAGAATATCGAAGAACCTTTAGAGAAACAATTATGGAAAGCAGCGGATAAGTTACGTAAGAATATCGATGCAGCTGAGTATAAACATGTGGTTTTGGGACTCATTTTCCTGAAATATATTTCTGTTTCTTTTGAAGAACTTTATGCTCGTCTGCAAAAAGAGATAGAACTCGGTGCTGACCCAGAAGACCGTGAAGAATATAAAGCGGAGAATGTTTTCTATGTACCTCAGGTGGCGAGGTGGAGCAATTTGGTTTCTAACGCCAAAGACCCTAAGATCGGCAAATTTATAGATGACGCTATGGATGCCATCGAAAAAGAGAACCCGATACTCAAAGGCGTTCTTCCTAAAGTCTTTGCCCGTCCAAATCTTGACCCGACAAGTCTTGGAGAGTTGATTGACCTCATCGGCAACAGCACTTTAAACACTAATACCAACAGTGCAGACTTATTGGGACACGTCTTCGAATATTTCTTGGGCGAGTTTGCCTTGGCGGAAGGAAAGAAAGGTGGTCAGTTCTACACTCCTCGTTCTGTTGTTGAATTACTCGTCAATATGTTGGAGCCTTACAAAGGACGTGTTCTCGACCCTTGTTGCGGTTCGGGTGGTATGTTTGTGCAGAGCGAGAAATTCGTAAAAGAACATCAAGGTATCATAAACGACATTTCTATTTACGGACAGGAAAGCAACCAAACCACATGGCGACTTTGTAAGATGAACCTCGCCATCCGTGGCATCGACGCTTCTCAGGTGAAGTGGAACACAGAAGGTTCTTTCCTCAACGACGCTCATCGTGATGTGAAAGTGGATTATGTGATTGCCAATCCTCCGTTCAACGACAGCGACTGGAGCGGCGACTTGCTACGTTCCGATGGTCGTTGGAAATATGGAGTCCCTCCTACAAGCAATGCCAACTTCGCTTGGATTCAGCATTTCATCTATCATCTTGCGCCAAACGGACAGGCGGGTTTTGTCTTGGCGAAAGGTGCATTGACTTCTAAAAGTGGTGGCGAAGGCGATATCCGTAGAGAGTTGGTGAAAGCAGGATTGGTAGATTGTATTGTCAATTTGCCGGCAAAGTTGTTTTTGAATACTCAGATTCCGGCTTCTTTGTGGTTTCTCAGTCGTAACCGTAATGAGACCGACAGATTCCGTGAACGTGGTGGAGAGATACTTTTCATCGATGCCCGCAATATGGGACATCTCATCAATCGTCGTACTCGTGAGTTCAGTGCGGAAGACATAAATCTCATTGCCGACACATATCATCAATGGAGAAACAAGAATGGCAACTATCACGATGAGCCAGGATTCTGCGCCTCGGTATCTATTGCTAAGGTTGAAGAATTGGATTATGTTCTTACTCCTGGACGATATGTAGGATTGCCAGAAGAGGAAGACGACTTCAACTTCGCTGAACGTTTTGCAGCATTGAAAGCCGAATTTGCGGAGCAATTGAAAGAAGAAGAGAGATTAAATAAGCTGATATTGGAGAATTTGGAGAAGATAAAAATAAGTTAAGGTTATGAGCGAGTTAGTGAGAACAGATTTAGTTGAAAGAATAGAACAACTTATAACAGAAGCAAAAAAACGTGCTGTCGTTGCTGTCAATACGGCAATGGTTTATACCTATTACGAAATAGGGCGTATGATTGTGGAAGATGAACAGAAGGGAATTACCTATGCAAGCTACGGAAAAGAAACATTGAAAAACATTTCTAAACATTTAGTCTCTAAGTTTGGGAAAGGATATTCTGTGGATAATCTTGAAAGAATGAGAAAGTTTTATCTGATATATTCAAATTCCGCAATACCTTTGCGGAATTCTAAGAATTTGCAGATAAAATCATCTAACTCTGTTGAGGATGTAAATTCCGCAACACCTTTGCGGAATTCTAAGTCTACAGATTTACACTTCACCCTCAGCTGGTCTCATTATCTTAAACTTATGCGAATTGAGAACCCTGACGAACGAAAATTTTATGAAATTGAAGCAACTGAAAACAATTGGAGTTTGCGAGAATTACAACGACAATTTGACAGTTCACTGTATGAACGTTTGGTTCTTAGTCGTGATAAAGAAGAAGTAAAAGCATTAGCGCATAAAGGACAAATCATAGAAAAGCCGGAAGATGTTGTCAAAGACCCTTACGTATTGGAGTTTCTTGGGTTAAAAGAACTACCGCAGTATAGTGAAAGTGAATTAGAACAACGGTTGATAGATCATCTGCAAACTTTTTTATTAGAGTTAGGAAAAGGTTTTGCCTTTGTTGGAAGGCAAGTCAGATTTACCTTTGACGAGCAACATTTTAGGGTAGACTTGGTTTTTTACAATAGATTGTTAAGGGCTTTTGTTTTAATTGATTTGAAACGAGGAACCTTGAAACACCAAGACTTGGGACAGATGCAGATGTATGTAAATTATTACGACCGTTTCGTAAAGACAGAGGATGAAAATCCGACCATCGGCATTTTGCTATGCACGGATAAAAGTGATGCAATGGTAGAAATTACTTTACCGAAAGACAACAACCAAATATTTGCAAGTAAATATCAAACCTATTTACCAAGTAAGGAAGAGCTAAAACGATTGATAGAAGAGAATATCAAATAAATAAACCATGAACGAGCGGAATAATAATATGGAACAAAATAACATAATAATATATAACACCGACGACGGAAAGGCAAAAGTAGTTTTATATGCCAAGGACGGCAACATCTGGATGAACCAGAAGCAATTGGCAGAACTTTTTGACACCTCTGTGCCAAATGTCAATATGCATATAGCTAATATATTGAAAGATGGCGAGTTGGATGAAAATTCAGTTATTAAGGATTACTTAATAACTGCCGCTGATGGTAAGGATTATATAATGCGAAAATAACTGTATTGGACCATTTTCGTGACCTTACGAAAATGGTCGTATGAGAAAGAGAAGCAGTGCGCAATAAAAGGTTTCTATATACTAAATAAACAATTGTGATATGACCGAATGGAAAGAATATAAATTGGGAGAGATAGCAACTTTTTCATATGGCAAATTACCTAATAAAATTTTATTAGGCAAAGGTCCTTATGTAGTGTATTCTGGGTATAAATATCTAGAACATTATCCTGAATATAATTGTAATGTGGGAGACGTAATATTGGTAGCAAGAGGTGTTGGTGGAACTGGAGATGTTAAATTGGTAAATAGAAAATGTTTTTTAACAAATTTATCCATAAAGATAGATTTAGATAATGATGTGATTTTAAATGAGTATTTCTATTATATTTATCAAATAGAAAACTTGAGATATTTGGATAGTGGATCTGCTCAATCTCAGATAACAATTCAAGACCTAAGCAATGTTGCCATTTCTCTACCACCTCTTTCCGAGCAAATTCGCATTGCTTCTATTCTTTCTTCCTTAGACGACAAAATAGATTTATTGCATCGTGAGAATAAAACCCTCGAAGCTATGGCGGAGACATTATTCCGTCAATGGTTCATAGAAGAAGCAAAAGAAGATTGGGAGGAAGTATCATTAACACGAGTTGCGAATTTCCTTAATGGATTGGCTTGCCAAAAGTTTCCACCAAAGAATGAGATTGAAAAATTACCAGTTTTGAAGATTCGTGAACTCTCTAATGGAATTGGAGATGACTCTGATTATGCAACTACTGATGTTGAGAAAGAATACATTGTACATGCAGGAGATGTTATTTTTGCTTGGTCTGCATCATTAATGGTTAAAATTTGGGATGGTAGAGACTGTATATTAAATCAACATTTGTTTAAAGTTACATCAGAAAAATATCCAAAATGGTTCTATTATTTTTGGTGTAAGCATCATTTGGATGAGTTTATTTCCATAGCACAAAGTCATGCCACTACAATGGGACATATAAAACGAAAAGATTTAGAAAATGCAATTGTATTAGTTCCTACAAGTAGTGAATTAAAGACAATGACAGAACAAATAGAATATCTTTTACAAAAAATTGAAAACAATAATAATGAAATCCAAACTCTCACTCAGCAGCGCGATGGTTTATTGCCAAAGTTAATAAGTGGAGAGGTGAAAATATAAGAAGGTTATGGAGAGTAATACATTGATAAATAAGGAAGAAAATGATTTTCTGGAATCATTAAAACAGATAGTTCGCTCGGCACGAGGAATGGCATACGCTTCCATTAACTATGCACAAGTACAAGCTAATTGGTTATTGGGGAAGCGTATTGTAGAACAAATGCAGAAAGGTAAGGAAAGAGCTGAGTATGGTGCGTACATCGTAAAGTTGGCATCAAAGGCTTTGACTGAGGAATTTGGGAAAGGATATTCGGAAACAAATATTCGTAGTTTTAGATTGTTTTATCTGACTTTCAATAATCTACAAATCCAGCAGACACTGTCTGCTGGATCTCAACTCCCAATTCAACAGACAGAGTCTGCTGAATTGGCATACCGATTGAGTTGGTCGCATTTTGAGCGATTGATGCGTGTAGAAAGTGAAAAAGCCCGAAATTGGTATATGGAAGAGGCTTCGGAACAGATGTGGAGTGTCCGCACACTCGACCGAAACATCAATACGCAGTATTATGAACGGATGTTGCTGTCGCAAGTGAAAGAACCTGTGGAGCAGGAAATGAAAGAGAAGACAGCAGATTTCCAGCGTGACAAGTTGGAGTTCATCAAAAATCCCACGGTGTTGGAATTTCTTGGTTTGCCTGGAAATAAAGGATACAAGGAAAAAGATTTGGAACAAGCCATTCTCGACAATCTCAGCGATTTCCTTATGGAAATGGGAAAAGGCTTTGCATTTGTGGCTCGCCAACAACTTATCCGAACCGAGACGGAAGACTATTACATTGATTTGGTGTTCTACAATTATCTGCTGAAAGCATTTGTATTGGTCGATTTGAAAGTTGGTAAGATCTCTCATCAGGATGTGGGGCAAATGGATATGTATGTCAGAATGTATGATGAACTGAAAAGAAGCGAAGGAGATAACCCCACTATAGGCATTTTACTTTGTGCTCAAACTGATAGGGATATTGCACGGTATTCTGTCTTGAAAGGTAATGAACAGATTTTTGCTTCAAAATATAAGTTGCTATTGCCGAGCGAAGAAGAATTGGCTAATGAGATTAGTCGTCAAAAAGAGATTTTTCAATTGCAGTTTCAAAAATAAGAGATAATTATGACCAAACTAACCGAATCAAATATAGAAGAGTTTGCAGTTGAGTTGTTTGAGCAACTAGGCTACAAGTATTTTTATGGTCCAGATATAGCACCTGATGGGAAGATGATGTTGAGGGAATCGTTTGAAGAGGTCGTGATGACGGAGAATCTGCGCTCTGCCGTGTATCGCATCAATCCGAAATTATCGCAGGATGTGTGCGACGAGGCTGTGAGTCAGCTGCTGCGTATCGCCTCACCTGACGTTCTGGCTAACAACGAGGTTTTTCATCGTATGCTCACAGAGGGTATACCGGTGTCGGTGCATAAAGATGGCTCGGAAAGAGGTGAGCTGGTCTGGCTCGTGGATTTCGATAATCCGCATAATAACGACTTCACCGCAATAAATCAGTTTACGGTCATAGAGAATAATCATAACAAACGTCCTGATATTCTGCTTTTCGTCAACGGTCTGCCTTTGGTGGTGATAGAATTGAAGAATGCGGCTGACGAGAACGCTACCTTGCAGAGTGCGTTCAGACAGATAGAGACTTATAAAAATACTATTCCGTCACTGTTTACTTATAATGCCTTGGTCGTTATCTCCGATGGATTGGAGGCTCGTGCGGGTTCTCTCTCAGCCGGCTTCAGTCGCATGATGGCATGGAAAAGTGCCGATGGTAAGGCTGAGGCATCGCATCTCGTAAGTCAGTTGGAGGTGCTTATAAATGGAATGTTGAATAAAGAGGCATTGCTCGACCTTATCCGTTCGTTCACGGTATTCGAAAAAAGCAAGACGGAAGATAAAAACACAGGCATCACTACGGTAAAGACGGTGAAGAAGATCGCTGCATATCATCAGTATTATGCTGTGAACAAAGCGGTGGAATCGACAGTGAGAGCGACAGGTATCAATCTTAATGATATTTATGTGCTAAAGGAAGACCCCGAACTATATGGTCTTAGCAGCGTGAAGAATCAGGAGGTCGGCGATCATAAGGCGGGCGTGGTCTGGCATACGCAGGGCTCGGGAAAGTCGCTTTCTATGGTGTTTTATGTTGGCAAGATTGTCCGTACGCTGAGCAATCCTACCGTCGTGGTGATAACAGACCGTAACGACTTGGATGACCAGCTGTTCGGAACATTCGCCGACTGCCGTCAGTTGCTGCGACAGACGCCGATACAAGCGGAGGACAGAGAGCATCTGAAGTCGTTGCTGAGCGTGGCTTCGGGTGGCGTGATATTTACGACGATACAGAAGTTCCAGCCCGAGAACGGTAATGTGTATGAACAATTGACAGATAGAAGCAATGTAATAGTCATTGCCGACGAGGCTCACCGTACTCAATATGGTTTTAAGGCGAAAAATGTTGAGGTGCGTAATGAATCTGACGAGCTGATTGGTTTTAGAACGAAATATGGTTTTGCGAAATATCTTCGTGACGCTTTGCCTAACGCTACTTATCTTGGATTTACAGGCACGCCTATAGAGGCGACGGATGTCAATACTCCTGCGGTATTCGGTAATTATGTTGATATTTATGACATCGCTCAAGCGGTGGAAGATGGTGCTACGGTGCGTATCTTCTATGAAAGCCGCTTAGCAAAAGTGGAGTTGAGCGATGAAGGACGAGAGCTTATTAAAGACTTAGATGAAGAGTTAGGCGTTGATGAGTTTGATGACGTGCAGCAAGCTAAGGCTCGTTGGACTCAGTTGGAAGCATTGATAGGAAGTCCTGCCAGAATAAAAAATATTGCCAAAGATATGGTCGCTCATTTTGAGCAGCGTCAGGAGGTGTTTGAGGGTAAGGCAATGATCGTGGCGATGAGTCGCAGGATTGCGGTGGAGCTTTATAACGCTATCGTTGCGCTGCGTCCTCAATGGCATAGCGACGATTTGTCGAAAGGTGTGATAAAAGTGGTTATGACTTCGGCATCATCTGACGGACCTGATATTTCCAAACATCATACATCGAAGGAGCAGCGTAGAATGTTGGCAGATAGGATGAAAGACCCAGACGATGAACTGAAGATAGTGATAGTACGTGATATGTGGCTGACGGGCTTTGACGTACCTTGTCTGCATACTCTTTATATCGACAAACCGATGCAGGGTCATAATCTTATGCAGGCTATAGCTCGTGTTAATCGTGTGTATAAAGATAAGCCTGGTGGTTTAGTGGTCGATTATTTAGGTATTGCATCTGATTTGAAAAAGGCGCTTTCTTTCTATTCGGATGCTAATGGTAAAGGAAATCCGACGGAACAACAGGAGCAGGCTGTCGATTTGATGATGGAGAAGATGGAGATAATTCAGCAGATGCTTTCAAAGATTGATTACAAGCCTTATTTCGATGCCGATGTTTCGATGAAGTTGTCTTTGATATTACAGGCGGAGGATTATATTCTCGGATTGCAAGATGGAAAGAAACGTTTTGTGAATGAAGTCAATGCTTTGTCGAAGGCTTTCGCGATAGCGATACCTCATGATGAAGCGATGTCGGTGAAAGACGAGGTGTCGTTCTTCCAGGCGGTGAAGGCTCGTTTGTGTAAGTTCGACATAAGCTCTTCAGGAAAAACGAGTGAGGAGATTGAAACGACGATACGTCAGGTCATCGACAAGGCTCTCGTCTCAAATCAGGTGGTAGATGTTTTTGATGCTGCCGGCATTAAGAAACCTGATATTTCTATTTTATCGGAAGAGTTTTTGATGGAACTGAAAGATATGGAACATAAAAACATTGCTTTAGAAGTTCTGAAAAAACTTTTGAATGACGAGATAAAAGTCAGAATGAATAGAAA
>Ga0233364_1000023_pt1 | contig 23370 bp, 22 predicted proteins | sample ElkDunMinimDraft_19_FD_180675 | JGI IMG/M metagenome (GOLD analysis project Ga0233364, IMG submission 180675) | Fecal eukaryotic communites from dung pellets of Tule Elk in California, USA - Elk Dung C2 | ecosystem: Host-associated > Mammals > Digestive system > Large intestine > Fecal | place...
AGGCGGATTCTTTTCCAGATTGTATTACCAACCTCCCCATATAATAGTAGTAGGTGTTGATAACGGAGTCCATTGATAATTTTAGTTCAGGAATAGTGGATATCGGTTCAATTTGATTGAATAGAACTGATAAAAAAGGTACAATTAAAGTTAGTGAGAATACAGAAAATAAAGAGTATAAAACATTTGAAAAGATGATTAATACGATGTTCTTTTTGTACGGAAAAACGTAGCGCAAGAGCCGTAAAAATAGTTTCATCTTTTCAAATGTTTATCTGTAACTCGTTTATAGTTTATGAGTTACTATTGTTTTTCTTTTCACCTTTTCTAATTCTTCGTTGGATAAAAATGTGACTTATCCAAAATGCTAATGTCACGCCAAATGCTAAACCAATAAGAATGAAAAATTGGTTTTCATCTTTATAGAGAAAAAAGACAGGCAAAATAAATGCTGCTAAAATGAGCAAATATCGGAAAAAATGAATCATTATTTACTTAGATTTTCAATTTGTTCTTTTAACATTGCAATTTTTTCTTCGCTGTCAGCCTGTTTTTTTCGTTCAATAGCAACAACTTGCTCAGGAGCATTTGCAACGAAACGTTCGTTGGATAGTTTCTTGAGCACCGATTGCAAGAATTTTTCAGCATATTCCAATTCCGCTTTTAATTTAGCAATCTCCTCTTCTTTGTTAATATTGTCTGCAAGAGGAATACAATATTCAACATTTTGTTCAATGAAATTGAGAGAATTGTTGACAGTTTCGTTGCAATATTGAATGTTGGATAAATTACAGAGTTTTGTAATTACAGCGTTGATTTGGTCGTCACGTTCGCTTTCCGCTTTGATAATGTAGAGCTCGATAGCATTCTTTTGCGGGATATTTTTGGTAGCACGAATACGACGGATACTTTCCACTACTTTTTGAGCATTGGCAAAACGAGCCAAAAGCTCATGATCAAGTTCTGGTGAAGGTTGTGGCATCTGAGTAATCATAATAGATTCACCTTCAGATCTTTCTCTTAAGTTTTGCCACAATTCTTCGGTAAGGAAAGGCATAAATGGATGAAGAATTTGCATCAATTTTTCAAAAATGGTAATAATTTCTTCGTAGCTTTTTCCATCAATTGGCTTTTGATACGCAGGTTTTACAATCTCAAGGAAGTAAGAGCAGAAATCGTCCCAAATCAATTTATAGACTGCCATTAACGCATCAGAAATGCGATATTTTGAGAAATGATCATTGATGGTTTGAAGCGCTTCGTCCATTTTGTTGTTGAACCAATCAATTGCAGTTCGTGTGTGAAGCGGTTGCTCAATGTTGGTGTCAATTTCCCAACCTTGAATTAAGCGGAATGCATTCCAAATTTTGTTGCTGAAGTTACGGCCTTGCTCGCAAAGGGCTTCGTCAAACATTAAGTCGTTGCCCGCAGGTGAACTGAACAACATTCCTACGCGGATTCCGTCAGCACCATATTTGTTGATAAGGTCAATAGGGTCTGGTGAGTTGCCTAAAGATTTAGACATCTTTCTGCGAAGTTTGTCACGCACAATGCCAGTAAAGTAAACATCTTTGAAAGGAATCTCTTTTTTCCATTCTAAACCAGCCATAATCATTCTGGCTACCCAGAAAAAGATAATTTCTGGAGCCGTAATTAATACTGCTGTTGGATAGTAATAGTTAATCTCTTCATTATGAGGATTTCTAATTCCATCAAAAACGGAAATAGGCCATAACCAAGAGGAGAACCATGTGTCCATTACATCTTCATCTTGTCGCAAGTCGTTGGCTTGTAGGTTCAATTCTGGGAATTTACTACGAGCTTGTTCCAAAGCTGCTTCTAGAGTTCTTGCTACTACGTATTCATTGTTGGGTAGGTAGTAAGCTGGAATTCTATGCCCCCACCAAAGTTGACGGCTGATACACCAATCTTTTACGTTTTCCATCCAATGTGAGTAGGTGTTTTTGAATTTTTCTGGATAGAAATGGATGGTGTCGTCCATTACTACTTGCAAAGCAGGTTCTGCCAATTTTTTCATGTCGCAAAACCATTGCATTGAGAGTTTAGGTTCAATAACAGCATTGGTTCTTTCAGAATAACCAACTTTGTTGGTGTAATCTTCAATTTTTACAAGATTTCCTGCTGCTTCAAGCAGTGGAATAATCTTTTCACGTGCTTCAAATCTGTCTGTGCCTACTAATAGAGTTGCACTTTCGTTTAGTGTACCGTTATCATTGAAGATATTGATGGTAGGTAAGTTGTATTTTATACCTAAGTTGTAGTCGTTAATGTCGTGTGCCGGCGTGATTTTTAATGCTCCTGTACCGAATTCTCTGTCCACATATTCATCAAAAATAAGTGGAATAGAGCGATTTACCAATGGTACAATGCAACGTTTCCCTTTTAGATGGGCAAAACGTTCGTCATCGGGATGCATGCAAACAGCTGTATCGCCTAAAATGGTTTCAGGACGAGTAGTTGCAATGGTTACATATTCATCTTCACTACCTTCAATTTTATATTTTACATAGTATAATTTAGATTGAACCTCCTGATAGATAACCTCTTCGTCAGAAACAGCAGTAAGCGCAGATGGATCCCAATTCACCATTCTTACTCCTCTATATATAAGTCCTTTTTCATAAAGGTCAACAAAAACATCAATAACAGATTCTGATAGTTCAGGGTCCATGGTAAATTTGGTACGAGTCCAATCACAAGAGGCTCCCAATTTGCGGAGTTGCTTAAGAATGATACCACCATGCTTCTCTTTCCATTCCCAAGCATGTTTCATAAATTCATCGCGTGATAGCTTATTCTTATCAATACCTTGTGATTTTAAATGGCTAACAACTTTGGCTTCGGTCGCAATGGAGGCATGGTCGGTACCGGGTACCCATAGTGCGTTAAAGCCTTGCATTCGAGCTCTACGGATCAAAACATCTTGAATCGTATTGTTTAACATGTGTCCCATGTGTAAAACTCCAGTTACATTGGGTGGGGGAATAACAATGGTGTATGATGGTTTTTCGTTGGGCTCTGATTGAAAATATTTTTGTTCAATCCAATACTCATACCATTTATTTTCAATGTTTTGAGGGTCGTATTTAGTCTCGATGTTTTTCATTTTTTTAGTTTAATTTTATCGTGCAAATTTAATAGAAAAAACAATACTAATTTGCAGTTTTTAGTTTTTTTAGTTGTGTGCCGACATTAGGTAGGCTTTGATAAATTCATCTAATTCACCGTCCATAATGGCGGTGACATTGGAAGTTTCATATTGCGTTCTTAAATCCTTTACCATTTTATAGGGGTGCATAACGTAACTACGTATCTGTGAGCCCCATTCAATCTTTTTCTTTGAATTTTCAATCTCAGAGATCTTTTCTCTTTTTTTGGTTAATTCAATTTGATAAAGTTGAGATTTCAACATTTGCATCGCTTTTTCGCGGTTTTGAAGTTGAGATCGAGTTACTTGGCATTCGATTACGATGCCCGTTGGGTGGTGGTGTAAGCGAACTGCCGTTTCTACTTTGTTTACATTCTGACCACCAGGCCCACTAGAACGATAGGTATCCCACGAAATATCAGCAGGATTAACATCGATAACGATGTCATCGTTGATGATAGGATATGCAAAAACAGAAGCAAAAGAGGTGTGGCGTCTATTGGCAGAATCGAAAGGGGAAAGACGTACCAATCGGTGAACACCAATTTCGCTTTTTAGGTAGCCATATCCATAATCACCTTCTAACTCAATTGTTGCCGATTTAATTCCAGCAACGTCACCTTCTTGTCTGTCCAATTCTCTGATTTTATAGTTGTTACGTTCTCCCCAACGGATATACATGCGTAGAAGCATCTCTGCCCAATCGCAGCTTTCTGTGCCGCCAGCACCCGAGTTTATGGTGAGAATTACGCCCATCCGGTCCTCTTCATCGCGCATCATGTTTTTGAACTCTAAGTTCTCAACAGCCTTTAACGCAGTTTGATATGCTGTCTCACACTCCTCTTCAGTGGATTCTCCTGATTGTAAAAATTCATAAAGAATAGAAAAATCATCAACTTTGGAGGTTGCTTTCTCAAAGTCCGATACCCAAGATTTTATCTGACTAATATCTTTTAGTAACTTCTCTGCTGATTTAGGGTCGTTCCAAAAATCTGTAGTATGGGTAATCTCCTCTTTTTGATTTATCTCTTCAATCTTTTTGTCAATGTCAAAGACACCTCCTTAACTCACAGAGTCTTTGAGATAAATCTTTGATCGCTTCGTTAAAAATTATCATTGTTGTAAAAATTTATGTCTAATTGTGTTAAAACTTGAGAAATCTCTCCACTAGAATACCCCCGACTCATAAGATAACGATATAATCTTTGTTTAGTAGCAAAGGTTAATTCTTTATTCGTTATCCATTTTTCAATTAATGAAATAAGATTCTTTTCTATCGATTGGGAATCTAACTTTGCAATCTCTTTTTTGATGAGGTGCTCCTCAATTCCTTTTAATCTAAGATTGTAAATGATTTTTTGAACTCCCCAACCTTTTGCATTTATCTTTCCCCGAATATAACTTTGTGTAAATCTTTCTTCATTGATAAAACCTTCTTCAATTAATTGATTGATAATCTCTTCAAAATCAGATTCTGAAATGCCCAAACTGCGAAGTTTGGTCTGAACTTCTTTTGTACACCTATCTTGATAGGCACAATATTTTCTGATTTTTTCAAGAACTTTCTCCATATTATCCTTTGATATCTGGAGAGGTCCAAAATACAATTTCTCCTCCATCGGAGTTGAAGAATTTATACTCTACCAGCCCAAAGTCATGGTTGGCCTTGATGTTAATCCATTGTTTATATTTAAGGAACCATTTGACTCTTTTTGAAAAAATTCCTTTTGTTAGATATGCGTATACAAATGGATGTACAACAATAGAGAACTGCTTTTCTCGCTGTTTTTCAAAGAGATACTCGACCATGTTTTCAATATCTTCTTCAAGAAGAACAGAAGGTTTAATTTTCCCAGTTCCGTGGCAGGCAGGACAAACTTCAGTATTTTCGATAATGGTAGCTTGTCGAACTCTTTGACGAGTAATTTGGATTAAACCAAACTTATTAACGGGTAATATAGTGTGTTTTGCCTTATCTTTCTTCATCAACTGCGACATTGTTTGATAAAGCAGAGTTCGGTTTGAGGCTTTCTGCATATCTATAAAGTCGATGGTGATAATGCCGCCCATATCTCGTAAACGCAGTTGTCTCGCAATTTCTGCTGCGGCTTCTAAATTGACATTCAGGGCGTTTTCCTCTTGGGTGCTGTTAGATTTTACACGATTGCCGCTATTGACATCAATTACGTGCATTGCCTCGGTATGCTCAATGATGAGGTAAATGCCGTTTTTGATGGTAACCACTTTACCAAATGAACCTTTAATCTGTTTGGCAACGTTCAGGTGTTCGAAAAGTGGTGTTTTTTCTTTGTATAACTTTACCAGATCGGTTTTCTTGGCATCATAAACAGAAAGGTAATCTTTAATCTCTTTGTAAATTTCAAGACTATCCACTGTAATCGATTCAAAATCGTCGTTGACCATATCACGAATTAACGTGGAGGTCATGTCCATTTCAGATACAATTTTAGAGGGTGCAGCTGCATAAGGAAGGTGGTCAACAGCATTCTTCCATTTCTGTACCAATTGTTCTAAGTCAATGGTAAGTTCTTCAATACTTTTGTCTTTTGCAATCGTCCGAATGATTATTCCAAATCGTTTCGGTTTGATAGCTTGCACCAATTTCTTGAGACGTTTTCTCTCTTCAGCATTCTTAATCTTTTGTGATACTGATATTTTGTCCATAAAAGGAACTAAAACAAGGTAACGTCCAGCAAGAGAAATCTCTGTGGTAATTCTGGCGCCTTTGGTCGAAATGTGTTCCTTGGCAATCTGAACCAGAATCTTTTGCCCTGAAGAAAGAATTTCTGAAATTTTTCCAACTTTCCCGATTTCTGGTTTAAGTTCAAAGTTAGAGATACTTTTTCTATTAGAGTTTATAGCTTGATTAACAAACTCGTTCATCGAGAGAACGTGTTCTCCCAAATCTAAATAGTGTAAAAAAGCATCTCTATCACTACCAATGTTTACAAAAGCTGCATTCAGTCCGGGCATAATTTTACGAACTGTTCCTAAATAGATATCACCCAAAGAGAAGTTGTCTGTAGATTTTTCCGTATGAATCTCCACTAACTTCTTGTCTTCGAGTAATGCAACTTGTACCTCTTGGTCGTGAGAGGTAATTACTAATTCTTTTGATATATGTTTGGGTTCTTCTGTCATAGCAATTAAAAAGAAAACTAAATAATATGCTTAGCAAAATTATTTAGTTTTCTCGAAATCCTAAGAAAGATTATTTCTTCTTATGTCTATTCTTTCTTAAGCGTTTTTTTCTTTTGTGGGTTGACATCTTGTGTCTTTTTCTTTTTTTACCACTTGGCATAATTATAAAATTTTAAGGTTGTTACTTAATTTTCTTTACTACAGAAACAAAAGTTTTGCAAGGTTTGAATGCAGGGATTTTATGAGCTGGGATAGTAATAGTTTCTTGCTTAGAAATATTGCGAGCAGTTTTTTCAGCTCTTTCTTTTACGATGAAACTTCCAAAACCTCTAAGATATACGTTTTCGTTCTTTGCTAAAGAACCTTTCACTGTTGTCATGAAAGCTTCAACAATTGTTTGAACAGTTTGTTTATCTACGGCTGTTTTGTTGGAAATTTCGTTTACGATTTCAGCTTTTGTCATAGTTTCAATTTATTTTTTGTTAAACACTAATTTTTCCCTTATATTTTGGGAGTGCAAAAATACACATTTATTTGATTTACAGAGCCATTATTTTGATTTTTTTTTTCTAAATCATTTTTTTTGATAATTGGTCAACTAATCTACTAGCTCCAATTCTAAATAGTGAATTATTTAACCATCTGTTTCCCAATGTTTTATGTAGTATTTTTAGGTAATTAAGAGTGATTGCAGAATCTGAAATACCTCCTGCTGGTTTGATTCCAATCTCAATATTTTCTTCTTTATGGTATTGATTGATAGCATCTAACATTACAATAAATGCTTCGTAAGTTGCATTTATCGCAATTTTTCCGGTAGAGGTTTTGATAAAATCTGCTCCTGCTTTCATAGCAATATATGATGCTTTGAAGATGTTGTCTGGCGTGAGTAATTCTCCCGTTTCAAGAATGACTTTGAGTTGTGATTTTCCCGTTGCTTTTCTGATTGCGACAATTTCTTGATATACTTCATCGAATTTTCCTTCCAAGAATTTTCCTCTTGATATAACCATATCAATCTCGTCAGCACCTTGTTCAATAGCATATTTTACTTCAGCAACCTTAATTTCGATTGGAGATTGGCCAGCTGGAAACGCACCTGCAACTGATGCTACTCTTATTTTGCTGTTTTTGAGACACTCTTTTGCTAAAGCTACAAAGGGTGGATATACGCAAACAGCGGCACAATTATATTTAATTGCTTTCTTACACAACTCTCTTACTTTTTGTTCTGTATCTGAGCCCTCTAAGGTTGTTAGATCTATGCAGTGAAGCGCTGTTTGATAGGCTTCCTCGTTGCTAAAAGGTAATTCTTGATTAATTATCTGATTAATTCTCTTTTGGATCTCTTCTAAACTATATGGGTAGTTGGGCAGAGAAAAAGGTAATGTTTGCATTTTATTGAATCTTGATGGGTGGTTTTGTGATTTTTTTGGAATAAAAAAAAGAGGATGAAAAACTTCATCCTCTTTTTGTAAGTATTTAGATATTAGATAATACCTTGAGCTAACATAGCTTTAGCTACGCGCATGAAACCAGCGATATTTGCACCTTTAACATAGTTAATAGTACCATCAGCTTGTTTACCATATTCAACACACATATCATAAATATCATTCATGATTTTGTGTAATTTAGCGTCAACTTCTGGAGCAGTCCAGTTGATGTGACCTGCGTTTTGGCAGATTTCAAGACCTGAAGTTGCAACACCACCAGCATTAACAGCTTTACCAGGACCGAAAGGAATGCCAGCAGCTTGGAAAGCAGCGATAGCACCTGGTTGGCAACCCATGTTAGAAACTTCAGCAACATATTTAACGCCATTAGCGATCAATTCTTTAGCATCTTCTTCTGCCATTTCGTTTTGGAATGCACAAGGGCAAGCAATGTCACATTTTACAGTCCAAGCTTTCTTGCCAGCAGTGAATTTTGCAGCAGCTGGGAATTTGTCTGCCATATCTTGAACTTTGTTGCGGTTAGAAGCACGCATTTCTAACATGTAGTCAATCATCTCGTTAGTGATACCAGCAGGAATTTCGCAAACACCATCAGGACCAGAGATAGCAACAACTTTAGAACCTAATTCAGTAGCTTTGATTGCAGCACCCCAAGCAACGTTACCGAAACCTGAAAGAGCAATTCTCTTACCTTCCATAGTGTCGTTTTGTTGTTTTACCATTCTTTCTACATAGTAAATTGCACCAAAACCAGTAGCTTCTGGACGGATCAAAGAACCACCCCAACCGTATGATTTTCCAGTTAATGCACCAGTACTGTGTTCGCGAGAAAGTTTTTTATATGCACCATATAAGTAACCGATTTCACGTCCACCAACGCCAACGTCACCTGCAGGGCTGTCTTGGTCTGGTCCAATGTTTCTCCATAATTCATACATGTAAGCTTGGCAGAAACGCATGATTTCAGCTTCTGATTTTCCTACTGGATCGAAATCAGCACCACCTTTACCACCACCTAATGGAAGGTTTGTTAATGAGTTTTTGAAAATTTGTTCAAATCCTAAGAATTTCAACATAGATACATTTACTTTAGGGTGGAAACGAAGACCGCCTTTGTATGCACCTAAAGCAGCATTGTATTGTACACGGTATCCTAAGTTAGTTTGAACTTCGCCATTATCATCTACCCAAGTGACGCGGAATGTGAAGATACGATCTGGTTCAACAATACGTTCAACGATTTTAGCTTTTTCAAATTCTGGGTGTTGGTTGTAAACTTCTTCGATTGATTCCAACACTTCTTGAACAGCTTGTAAGTATTCATTTTCACCTGGATGTTTGGCTTCCAAGTTAGCCATGATTTTTGAAACTTCCATATTATTTTAAATTTATTAGGTTTGTGTTTTTTTTATAACTATTCGAGCGCAAAATTATAAAATTCTTTTGGATTTGCAATCCTATTTGCAGAAATATTTTTTTTTATTTGTACGTGGGTAAAATATTGATAATTAAGCCTGAAAATAAATCCCAATTTTAAAATTTAAAATATCTTCCTTTTTTTTGAAAAGAGATTTCGATTCTGAAGGCAAATCTTAGAAATATTTTTTTCTGTTGTTAGAGTTTTATTTTGCTCTGTTTTGAATTTGCGTAATCACCTTTTCGGTAGATTCCCAAAGTAGTTTTGCCGTAAGGTCCCAACTGAATTTTTGTCGTTGGATTTTTCCTCGTTCAACAAGTTCTTTGCGCAAGTTCTCGTTGTTGATAAGTTGATGCATACCTTCGGCAATCTCATCTACCGATAGCGGATTAACGTAGTAGGCAGCGTCGCCACCAACTTCTGGCATTGAGGTTACGTTAGAGGTCATAACGGGAATTTCAGCATGGAAACCTTCTAAAATGGGAACACCAAACCCTTCAAATAGAGATGGATATAAAATTGCCTCAGCACCAGCTGTGATTCTTGAAAGTCGGTCTGTGTCAATCCTTCCTTTAAAAATAACGTCATCTTTGTGCTGCATTGCGTTATAAGCGTCTTCGATATCTCCTCCCCACCATTTTTTCTGTCCTACTACAACTAATTGAGTTCCAGTATTGTCCGTCTCTTTGAATTTGTCAAATGCACGAAATATATTGTCCAAATTTTTACGCTTATGGATAAGTCCTACAAAAAGAAAATAGGGATTACCATTGGATTCCTCTTGACGTGTTTTAAGTTTTCCTTCTGGAGTTGCAGGTTGAAAGTGTGATTTACATCCAGAATATACGATATCTATTTTTTCGTATGGGATATGGTAGATTTTGTGGATGTCTTTTTTTGAATATTCAGAAACTGTTGCTAATTGTGTGGATTTCTCAGCAAAACGATGGAAAAATCGTTTGTAGTAGCGAAGTGGTGTAGGTTTAATAAATTCTGGATTTTTTTCAAAGTTCAAATCGTGGATTACATTGACAATGGGGATTTTGATGTGCAATGGAATCCATCCATCTGGTGAAATAAAAAGATCTGGTTTTATTTTGCGAAGTTGATAGGGAACACCAAATTCAAAAAAAAGATACCAAAGGTATGGATGACGCGCTTGCGGGTATGTGACGATAGGGGTGATGTTGTCGCTAAATAGAAATGATTTGTCGTAAGGACGGTCAAAGATAAAATAGAAATGGTGTTCGGGGTGTTGTTGTGTAATTCTTTTTAGGGTTTCAAAAGCAAAAAAACCGATGCCTTCAAGTTTATCTTTGACTAAAAGGCGCGTATTAACTGCGATTCGCATAAACTTCTAATCGTTGCTTATTATATCATTAAACTTGATGTCTTTCACATTCAACTGGATACTTGTGATATTGTTCCAAGTGTTTTCTTCAACGTGATAGATGATGTCAAAATCATCAGATTTTTTTACTTGTTCAAAATATTGTTTTTGGTTAAATGCAATTACATCAAGAGGTTGACAAGATTTTTCTGGATAAAGAACTCGCATTTTTATGTGTTTTTGACCCACAATGCGTGCGCCATGGAGACCACCTTCCTCAACTACATGTCGTGAACGGAAAATAGGAGACATATTTCCAGGTCCGAATGGGGCAAATCTTTTTAAGTTATTGAGAAATGCTGTGTTGATTTCCGATAGGTCTAAATCTTGATCTACTTCTATTTCAGGAGTAAATGCAGAATCCTCAATGTTATCGTGTACATATTCCTCAAATTTTTCGATAAATTCATTAAGATTCTCTTTCTTGAATGATAGACCAGCTGCGTATTTATGACCACCAAAGTGTTCTAATAAATCGGAACAATAATCAATACCATCGTAAATGTTGAATTCTTTAACAGAACGTGCTGAACCCGTTATCAATCCATCAGGGGAATCTGTAATTACGATGACTGGACGATAAAATTCCTCTACTAATCGGGAGGCTACAATTCCAATAATACCCTTGTTCCAATTAGGGTTGTAAACTACCAAACTCTTTTTCTCTTTATATTCAGGATTGGAAAGAATTATATTAATTGCTTCTTCAGTAGCTTTCTTGTCCAATTCTCTTCGTTCATCATTATGCTTGTTAATGTTGTATCCAAGATCTTTAGATTTGTCTTCATCTTCGCAGATGAGCAGTTTTACAGATTCTCGTCCTGTTTTTATTCGACCAGCAGCATTGATACGTGGACCAACAAAGAAAACTAAGTCTGAGATTGAAATTTGTCGGTTAAAAATAGTTTCGGTTTTCGGGGGATATTGAATTTTAAATCCTGATTGTTCAATAATGGATTGGATACCTTTTCTAGGAAATCTGTTGATAATAATTAATCCGAAGTATGCTAAAATTCTGTTCTCTCCAGTTATAGCTACAATATCGGAAGCTATGCTAATGGCAACAAGGTCGATACGTGAAAGCCATAGTTGGTCAGGAAGGTCAAACATTTTGCAGTATCCTTGGATTAGTTTGAAGCCTACACCGCATCCTGATAACTCTTTATATGGGTAAGGACATCCACTGCATTTAGGGTCTAAAATTGCTACTGCGTTGGGTAATGTATCTCCTTCGAGGTGATGGTCACAAATAATAACGTCAATTCCTAATTCGTTGGCTTTATCAACTTTGTCGTTGGCTTTGATTCCGCAGTCTAACGAAATTAATAAGGTAAAGTTGTTATCTTTGCAATATTGGATTCCTTCATCAGAAATTCCGTACCCCTCTTTATATCTATCTGGAATGTAGTACTCTATATATTTTTGATATTCGGAGCCGATAATTTCGCTAAGGAAAGAATAAACTAAAGCTACTGCCGATGTGCCATCAACATCATAATCTCCATAGATTAGAATCTTCTCATTGTTGAGAATAGCTTGTGATAAGCGATTAACAGCTTTGTCCATATCTTTCATCAAGAATGGATCATGAAGTTTAGATATATCGGGATTAAAAAATTCTTCTGCTGCTTCTGGAGTTGTGATACCTCTACTAATCAGTAAGGCGGCTAATGACTTTTCAATTTGCAGTTCCCGACTAAGGGAATCCACGTCATTAGAGTTGGGCTGAGTTTTGAGAATCCATCGTTTTTCCATAAAACAGAAACTATATCAGGTAGGTCAGCAAAATTACATAAAATGATTGTACAATCATTCGATTTTCAAAAAAAATATTTCATTGAAAATCAATGTGTTATATTTTTTTGTTTGATATAGGAGTGGTTTTAGGAAAAAAAAAGTTATATTTTCATCTTTTTTTCAATTTCATCAATAGAACTTTTCATTCTCTTGTCGGTTTCGTAAAGGTTGGAAATTGTGCGGCAAGCGTGAAGCACGGTTGCGTGATCTCGGTCGCCACAATATGCACCAATTGTCGCTAATGGAAGTTTAGTGTATTTCTTAGCAAAGAACATACATATTTGGCGTGGTTGTACTACATCGCGGTCTCGTTTGTTGGAGTTGATCTTTTCGATGGAGATGTTGAAATAGTCGCAAACTACTTTTTGAATGTATTCTATTGAGATCTCTTTTGCTGTGCTTTTTACGTATTTGTCAATCATCTCTTTGGCAAGCTCAATATTGATGGTTTTGTTGTTGAGAGATGCTTGTGCTAAAATAGCAATCATTGCGCCTTCTAATTCGCGGGTGTTTGAAGTAATGCGTAAAGCAATATAGTCGATTACCTCTTGTGGGAATACGATACCGCTATTTTCCATTTTCTTTTGTAGAATAGCGATTCGGGTTTCTAGATCAGGGATTTGAAGGTCAGCGGTTAGTCCCCATTTGAAGCGTGATAGTAGTCGTGCTTCAAAACCAGAAATTTCAACTGGAGATTTATCGGCAGTGATGATAATTTGTTTCTTTCTTTGATGAAAATGGTTGAAAATGTGGAAGAATGCATTTTGTGTTGCGGCCTTGGTTCCTGCAATAAATTGAATATCATCTATAATTAGGACATCAATAGATTGATAGAAAAGGATAAAATCGTTTTGGCAATTATCCTTTACTGATTGTAGAAATTGTTGATAAAAGAGATCTGAGTTTACATAGACTACCGTTTTATCGGGGTGGTTTATCTTGGTTTGTAAGCCGATAGCATGCGCTAAGTGAGTTTTTCCTAAGCCAACGTCAGAGTAGATGAAAAATGGATTGAATGCTGTTGTGCCGGGATTTTGTGCTATAGCCCAACCTGCAGCGCGGGCTAACCTATTACATTCTCCTTCAATATAATTGTCAAAATTTAAACTTTCGATAAGGTTAGAAGGGATCTTGTATTTTTTTAGTCCTGGAATAATAAAAGGGTCTGGGAGTTGACTATTAGGAGTGTTATAAATATCAATAGGTAATTTTACCTCAGGATTGGTAGCTGCAATTCTGTTATTGGAGGGTAATGTCATTGTTTTTGAGTTGCTAGGATTGCTATTTTTTTCAACTACTATTGTATATTTCAGCAGTCCGTCTGGACCCAACTCATTTTTAATCACTTTTTTTAGCAGATTTACATAATTATCTTCGAGCCATTCGTAGAATAGGTGTGATGGGAGTTGTAGATAAAGTGTAGAACCCTCTAAACTTACAGGCACTATAGGCACGAACCAAGTTCTAAAATTTGGTTCATCTACATTGTCTTTGATAATTTCAAGACAATTGTTCCAAACGGTTTTGTAGTCTTTTGTGATGGTACTCATTTTGGTATGTAATCTGACAATTTAAGTTCTTAGAAATTAAGTTATTAACAATATTAATATTACCCTTTGAGGTGTTTGCAAATATCAACAAAAAAAAGTTAAATTAAACTACTCGTGCCTATTGATTTTTAAAAAAAAACGTACATAGAGAAATAGGGGATTCAAGTGTTTTTAACACATAATTATCATTGAAAAAAAAAAGGAGGCGTTTACCTCCTTTTTATAGATGTATTAAAAAAATGATTATTCACCAAGTTGTAAGCGGAAGAATCCTGTACAAGTAAGGTCTTTATTTTCTTGTTTCAAATATTCTTCAACAGTTACTTTGTTATTACGGATAAATTCTTGGCTAAGAAGAGTGTTTTCTTTGAAGAATTTATTTAATTTACCTTGAGCGATTTTTTCGATCATATTTTCTGGTTTACCCTCTTGGCGAGTGATTTCGCGAGCAATTGTTAATTCGTGTTCAATAACAGCTGCGTCAATTTCATCAGGTCTAACAGCAAGTGGGTTCATTGCAGCGATTTGCATTGCGATTTCGTGACCGATTTCAGCAACTCTTTCGCCTGCAATGTTGAAACCAACGATTGTTGAAAGTGGGTTTCCAGTCATGTGGTTATATGCAGCAACACAAGGTGCTTCGATAACTTGGTATGCAGGAAGTTCCATTTTTTCGCCAGTTTTACCTGTCATTTCCATCAACATATCTTCTACTTTAGTTCCGTTGATAGGAAGTGCTAAAAGTTCTTCGCGAGTTTTGATTTGGTTTGCCATAGCAGCATCCATAATAGTTTCAACGAATTTGCCGAAATCTTCATTCTTAGCAACGAAATCGGTTTCGCAACCCACAACGAGAATAGCACCGAAAGTGTGTTCGTTGTTAGTTCTTGCTACAACGCGACCTTGATTAGAAGCGCGGTCAGCACGTTTAGCAGCTACTTTTTGACCTTTTTTTCTAAGAATATCAATTGCTTTATCGAAATCACCTTCTGCTTCAACGAGTGCATTTTTGCAATCCATCATGCCAGCGCCGGTCATTTGTCTTAATTTATTTACATCAGCAGCAGTAATAGCCATAATTTTACATTTTAAGGATTATACTTAATTTATTTTCTATTTTGAACAGGTTTTCTTGCTGTAGTTCTTCTTCTTCTGCCAGTGTTTTCAGAGTTTTCTTCCTCATCTTCTACATTGTCAGTAGCAAGAGCTTTAGCTTCAGCATATTCCTCTTCCATTGCTTCTTTATCGATTTTTCTTTCTGCAAGACCTTCAGCGATAGAATCACAGATAGCTTTTACGATAACTGAAATTGATTTTGAAGCGTCATCGTTAGCTGGGATTGGGAAATCGATAAGTTTTGGGTTAGAATTTGTATCAACGATAGCAAATGTTGGGATATTGAGTCTTCTTGCTTCAGCAACAGCAATATGTTCTTTCAAGATATCTACAATAAATACAGCAGCAGGTAAGCGAGACAAATCTTTGATAGAGCCTAAGTTCTTTTCCAATTTTGCTTTTTCGCGTTGGATTTGAAGTTTTTCTCTTTTGGACACGCTATTGAATTGAGGGCTTTCCATCAATCTGTCAATGTCGCTCATTTTTTTAACAGCCTTACGAATGGTGAAGAAGTTGGTTAACATACCGCCTGGCCAACGTTCGGTAACGAAAGGCATATCAACTGCCTTAACTAATTCAGAAACAGTTTCTTTAGCTTGTTTTTTTGTAGCAACAAAAAGGATTTTTCTTCCTGATTTTGCAATTTGTTTTGCAGCTGCACATGCTAAATCAATTTGTTCGATTGTTTTGTTAAGGTCGATAATATGGATCCCGTTCTTTTCCATAAAGATATATTGAGCCATTGCGGGATTCCATTTTCTTTTAAGGTGGCCAAAGTGGCAACCTGCTTCTAATAATTCTTCAAATTGTACTTTTGTCATTTTTTTTCTTTGTTTACTTTCTTAAAAATCAATTGCTAAGTAGTTCCGTGGAAGTCTCAGCAATTTAGATACTAAACTTATTTTTATAATACTAACGTTTGCTGAATTGGAATCTTCTACGTGCTTTTGGTTGACCTGGTTTCTTTCTTTCAACCATACGTGAGTCACGACGAAGAAGACCTAATTTTTTAAGTGTTGGACGAAGTTCTGGATTTTCTTCTACTAACACTTTAGAGATAGCTAAACGAAGAGCTTCTGCTTGTCCTGTGATACCACCACCTTGCAAGTTTACTTTAATGTCATATTGACCTTCAACTTCAGCAACTGCCAAAGGTTGAGTTACAACATATTGTAATGTTGCTAAAGGAAAATATTCTTTATAATCGCGGTTGTTAACGATAATTTGACCGCTCCCTTTTTTCATATATACGCGGGCAACAGCGGTTTTTCTTCTCCCTAATTTATTAATTACTTCCATTGTTCTTATTTAATTTCGTTAATGTTGATTAATTTAGGTTGTTGACCTTCATGTGGATGATTTGGTCCTGCATAAACATACAAATTGCGATAAAGTTGGTCTCCCAATCTGTTTTTTGGAAGCATACCTCTAATTGCATGTTCTAATATTGCAATAGGTTTTTTGCGGAGAAGTTCTCTTGGAGTTGCAAAGCGTTGTCCACCTGGATAACCTGTGTGGCGAACATACTCTTTATCTTCCATTTTGTTGCCTGTAAATCTGATCTTTTCTGCGTTAATGATAATTACGTTATCACCACAGTCGAAATGAGGAGTGTAATAGGTTTTGGTTTTGCCTCTGAGGATTCTTGCAACAACAGTTGCTAATCTTCCTACAACTGCATTTTCAGCATCAATTACAACCCACTCTTTTTTTACGATTTTTTCGTTCGCTGAAATTGTTCTGTAACTTAATGTGTCCATTCTTTTTTGTTTTTGTGAGACGCATCTTCACCCATACGCCTCTGATTTTCAATTAATTTTTCCTTTCTAACCTAAGGATAATAATCGGTATTTTTTTGAGGGTGCAAAATTATACTTTTTTTTGTCTCATTCAACCATTTATTGCTAATAATTTTGATTTTTCTTTTAGGTAGTCTTAAAATGATGAATATTAGTGCTTTAATCTTTGATTCTCTTGCCTTTCCCCAATAAAAAAATGGGTCTTTAAACCACTTTCTTCTACCTCGGATTTTTCCTCTTATCAATATTTTAATAGAAAATACGCAAAAAAAATGCTTCGGGAAAAAGAAATTCACAATAATTTGTCAATAAAAGCGTATAAGAGAATGAATAACGTTGAAAAATAGTTGTATTTTTGCACTAATATAAATATAGGAATTTATGAAAATCGCTAAACTTACTTCTTTTCTTGCCATTTTGGGCATTATGGTATTATCTTGTGGAAATAGTGGCGATCCAGCGGTTATGGAAAACGACAACAGCGCCATGGTTCAGGAAAATCAGCCAATAGTACATGAAACGAATCAAAATCCTCAAGGAAGAGTTCCCGAAGACCTTTCTGGAAAAGTTCAGGTTTTGACGGAGGAAGAGTTCGCCCAAAAAATTACAGAATTTGATAATGAAAAGGGTTTCCAATATAAAGGTAAAACCCCATGTGTGGTTGATTTTTATGCAGATTGGTGTCGCCCGTGTGCTGCTTTAAATCCGATTATGGTTGAACTTGCAGAAAAATATAAAGGTCAACTCATTGTATATAAGGTGAATGTGGAGAGAGCGCAGCGCCTTGCCGCAGCTTTTCAAATTACGTCAATTCCAACACTGGTTTTCTTTAAGCCTAATTCTCAACCAGGTATGATGGTAGGGGCGTCAACAAAAGCTGAGTTAGAGGGTGTAATTCAAGAGTTTTTACAACAATAAGCCTTGAAAAAAGATCTCATTTTCATTTTTTCTCTTTTTTTTATTTCTGGGCTTTTTGCACAAGAAGGATATTATTGTGCAGGAGTGTCAGAGAAACTCGAAAATTGGAAAAAACGGATTGAGATTATCGACATTTCTGATCCCGATAAAATTCCATTACACTATCTATTTGTGAGAGATGTAGTGACTGAATTGCAGCAATTTTATAAAGAGGATTTGCCGCAAGTTGTGGAATGTAAAAATCTTAATTTTAATGAAATAATATCGAGATACGACAAGTTACTATTACAATCTCGTTTCCTATTTGATACCCTTGAAAAACAAAAGGAGGTGATTGATGAAATTTTTTATCAGTCAGCATTGGAAGAGAGTTATTTCAAAAATTGGGAAAATTGTTACTATTTTGTTAACCGTTCGTTAGAATATAATCCTCTGAATGCTAATTCTTTATTGTTGAAATTAGAACTTTTATATCAAGATAGCATTTATGCCGAATGTTTATCTCATTTAGAAAGATTGTATAGTAAATCGCAATTAACAGAGGAGCAGGAGAAGAAGGCAATGGATTTTACAGCTAAGTTTTACGATAAGTTATACTCTATTGGAGATTCTTTAGTTAGAATTGATAAATCGGCAGAAGCGTTGGAAATATTTCAAATATTGGAGGTTTTTTGTTTAAATATGCCCTCTTCTTATTGTAATGATGATTATTACCACGGAATTATTCGCTCAAAAACAGGAGTTTATGAATCTTACCTGGAAATTGCTAAGATTGCCCGCGAGCGTAAACATTACGATATCGAAGTTCGTTTTATTCAATATGCGCAAGAGTATGCTGATGCTAATCATGAGGTTTTATCGCAGATCGTTACCTTAAATCCAGAGGCTGTGCCAGAAATATCCTTACCAGCGGAATCGTTAGATTCAGGGAAGATAGAGTTAGAATCTCCAGAAATGACGCAAAAAAAATCGGTGAATCCTGTTGCAAATCGGACATCAGAGACACTGCTTGAATCAGAGGTGTTGGTACAAAATGCTGCGTTGAATCCAGAAAAGGAAAATACTTTTTCTCAATCTACTCCAATAATTGATTCGACGGAAAAGACCAATAAGGATTCAGTTTCTTTGTCCCAGCCAGAAGTTATAACTATCGAATCTTCTGTACCAATTGTTGAGGATAGAGCTGTTACAGCGGAGCCTGTAAAATCAGAGGTGGATGAGTTGGAAAAATTACAAGAACAATACAATCAACTTGTGGAGTTAGGGTTAGAATATTGTCGAAAGCGAGAATATAGTAAAGGAGTAAAGGTGTTTCGACAAGCAAAAGATATGGAGCAAAATCCACAATTGGAGCGTGATGGCCGTGTGAAGATTATGTTGAATGCCTTAAAAGGAATTGAATAGTAATTTCTTTCTATTAAAGAAATGCCTATATGGCTGTAATAAAAAAACGGATTGTTGGAGTGGACAATCCGTTTTTCTTTTATTGGTAATGTAATGTTTTAAAATCCTTGCTGTTTCAAAATATCTGCAAGTACTTTTGAAAAATATTCATTGTCAGTTTTTTTATAACGTCTTTCGGTAAAAACGTGAGCTAAATCTGGAAGTTGATTTTCTTTAAGAATAGCAATTGTATTAGGATGTGCTTCTTTTTCAGCGTATGTTTTGTTGATGCGATTTTCGTCGTAATCTTGGTAAACTTCTTGGTGAACGAGGGTAGAGTAGGGAAGTTTGTCGGTAAGTTCGGGAGTGTTTGCTGGGTGTCCTATTGCGATACAAGCTACAGGTACAACGTGTTTAGGAAGTTGTAGGATTTCAACAAATTTATCCACGTTGAAGGTGATAGTTCCTAGCCAGCAGAGACCTAAACCTAAAGATTCGGCGGCAACGCAAGCGTTTTGTGCTGCAATGAGTGCATCTGTAACTGCCCATTGATAAGCTTGTAAATTAGAATAAGCTTCGGTTTCTGCGCCTCTGTATTCGCAATATTTGTTGAAACGATGAAAATCAGCACAGAAGGTAAGAATTAATGGTGCATTGGTGGCAATAGGCTGATTGAAGTGTGCGGGTGCCATCTTTTGCATCATCTCCTTATCTTGGGTAACAATGATGCTGAAAAGTTGCATGTTCCCCATCGTTGAACCGTTACAAGCGGCTTTGAGGATAAGTTGTAAATCTTCAGAAGTAATTTTCTTTTCAGTAAAAGTTCTAATACTTCTATGGTTTAGAATAGTTTCGATTGTTGGATTCATATTATTGTAATTTTTGATTTCTGTTTTTCCACCGGCGGTGACTCCAAAGCCAAAATTCAGGTTTCTGCCGAATTGTTTTTTCTAGAAGTTGAGCATATTTTTCTGTAATCTCTCCGTGTTGTGTATTATTGGGATTTTCAGTGATTAATTCTAATTCAATGTGGTAATACCCAGGTTTATCTTGTACTACTTGATAATAAAGAACTGGAAGGTCGTATTTTTTTGCAAAATATTCTCCTCCAAAAATCATGCAAGATTCTTGATTAAGAAAGTAGGTAATATAGCTCTTTTTGAGGTTGTTCGGAGATTGATCGGAGAGCATCATGTAAGCAGCAGGTATTTGTTCAGCGTTATTCTTTTCAAAAAGTTCGCGGACGTGGTCAGCAAATACCACTTCGGTACCATAGCGAGTACGTGCCTTGTTAATTAGAAATTCGAACTTTTTATTGCTATTTGCTTTTCCAACGCCGACGCCGTGGTGCTTAAACATTGAATCTAACTGCAAAATCATCCATTCCCAATTGTTGTAATGTGCAGAAAGTAGGATAACACTTTTCTTTTGTTCAAAATAGCGGTTAACGATTTCTGGATTTTCACAGGAGTAGCGTTTGTTTAACTTTCTCTTGCTTATTGTCAGCATTTTCAGCATTTCAACAATGATATGTGAGAGATGCCGATTGTAAAGTTTGTAAAGTGTTAGAATTTCTGAATGAGTTTTATCAGGAAAGGAGAGTGTGAGGTTTTCTATGGTAATTCTTTTTCGGTATTTTATTATATACGTAAGCGTAATGTAAATAGGATATGCAAGTGCGTAAAGAATTTGCATCGGAAGAAGAGAAAGCGGATAAAGTAAGCCGTAGAATAGGAGATACATATATATTAATTTAATTGCGTAGCAAAATCGTATAGGTCCTGAAAGATGAAATCTGCATTTTCTTCTATTTCTGATTGATTTTCATTAGTAATTTCGCCGACAAATACGGTTTTCATTCCGCAATTTCGTCCCATTTGGAGGTCGGAAGGCATATCTCCCACCATAATAGAGTTTTGAAAATCGATTTCAGGGAATTTTTCTTTAGCTTGTTGCGCTAATCCAATTTTAGGTTTTCGGCAGTTGCAGTTGTCAGTAGAGCGATGTGGACAGAAAAAAACGCCATCAATCGGGGAGCCAGCTTGCGCAAAGATAGATTCCATATAGGCTTGCACCTGTTGGATGGTTTCCAGAGAACACAACCCTTTCGCAACGCATTGTTGGTTGGTAACTACAACAATACGACCAAATAATGGTCGGAAAATTTGGATTGCGTCCAATACATTTTTCTTGAGTACAAAATCTTGGTTATTCATTACATAGCCATTGATGATGCGTTCGTTAATTACGCCATCACGATCAAGAAAGAGTGTCCATTTGCGGTTGATGTTGAGTGAGGGAATCATAGGAAATATCCAATTTTTCAAAATATTTATCTCTTTGAATCGAAATTTTATCCTGAACAGCACGCAAAAATTTTTCAGCACTTTTCTTCTCTGCAAGGTAATAATTAATAGAAGAAACATATTGCTCTTTGGAAATTTTATTTTCCTCAAACATATTATAGTACATTGACCTGCTGATTGTTACTTTGTCTGAATCAGGAGGAAGAAAATAGAGCATACTTTCAATAATGTATGCTTGCGTGGTAATATCAATCATTTGGTTGTAGGGAATAAGGTCGGAAGGCTTTTCTGTTTGAATAGTTTTATTACAACTACTTACAATAAGGAGCATAAAAATCGTCATTATATAAATAAAAAATCCATTTTTAGATAAAAAATGAGAGATTTTACTCTTGTAATTTAGTTTCTTTTCGACCATTTTTTGAAGTTAAAAATTACTCTGCAAAAATAGAGAAAAAAGTGATTATGGCAATTTTTCACAAATCAATTCCCTTACTTTTTCTCGTAATAAGTGAAGAATAATACTTGTTTTTGCTGGGATAGGATTTCATCTAATTTTTTCATATTTTTATGCGAAACCATCAAGCAACCTTTGCTGCGTCCAGAATAGAGAGGAAAGATGGGCTTTGAAGGTACTGAAAAATAGCCATGTAAGACGATGCAGCGTTTGCGGATATTGTTATTGGTAGATTCTAATCCGTCTAAACGATAAGAAGTGCCGAAACTACCCACATATCGTTCAGCCACTACTCCTTTTCCCAAGGAACTGAGCCAACTGTTCTCTTCGTTACTGAATTGAGGTTTAATGGTAAAACGATGTCCGCGTCCGTGTGCTACGGGGCAAACGAAGATGGCGGTATTGCGCTTTAAATCCCAAACAGCCAAACGTTTTTTTCCTGAATGCAAATTATAATTTACAAAGATGCAGATAGAATTGTTGAGATTGTTTTCTTGAATGAACTTTCGGGCCTCTGATAGATGTTGTTGCGTGACAATGCTTTTCCGATTGGCAAAGATGAGGTTCGTTAGAATTAGAATTACTACGATGATAATAATCTTTTTTATCATGGAGGAACTTTGTTTTGTATAAAGCTAAATTTGAACGTTTTGATTGTGAACTATATTGTTTTTCTGATGTTTTTATTACATTCTTTATCTTAGTGAATTGGACATTAAGATATTGTGCTTTTAATAATATATCTAAAATCAAACAATTATGAATGAGATGTTTTGTTCCCAATGTCAAGAAACAGCGCGAGGTGCAGGTTGCACTTCGCAAGGTGTATGCGGTAAGAAAAGCCGTACGTCAAATTTGCAAGATACGTTAATCTATGCACTTAAAGGGTTGTCGCTTGTAAACAAGCGACTTAGAGAAAAAAGGAGAGCTTCTCGAGAGGCAGATATTATGGTAATGAATGGCCTATTTATGACCATTACTAACACCAATTTTGATGATGACAGAATTGTTGAGGCAACTCGTTCTGCATTGCGTTTGCGGAATAGTTTGTTACACGAAGCAAATTGTATATGCAATCCATGTCGAATCAGTTGTTCGGAGGCTTTGACTTGGAACGGAGAAAGTGTAACAGATTTTGAGCGAAAATCAATTCTTGTAGGGATTTTGTCCACTGAAAACGAGGATATTAGAGCCTTGCGTCAGCTGTTGGTCTTGGGTGTAAAAGGAATGGCTGCGTATGCCGAACATGCATATAATTTGGGGTACGTTGACGAACAAGTTTTCAGTTTTATGCAAAGTGCCTTAGCAAGTACACTTTCGGAAAATCAATCTGCAGATGAGTTGATAGCACTGGTTTTAGGCTGTGGAGAAATGGGAGTGAAAGCGATGAGGTTGCTTGACCGCGCAAATACCGAAACCTATGGGAATCCAGAAGTGACGACAGTGTCG
>Ga0233364_1000025_pt1 | contig 23098 bp, 20 predicted proteins | sample ElkDunMinimDraft_19_FD_180675 | JGI IMG/M metagenome (GOLD analysis project Ga0233364, IMG submission 180675) | Fecal eukaryotic communites from dung pellets of Tule Elk in California, USA - Elk Dung C2 | ecosystem: Host-associated > Mammals > Digestive system > Large intestine > Fecal | place...
ACCTCTTCCCATTCCGAACAGAGAAGTTAAGCCCAACAGCGCCGATGGTACTGCCCTAACAGGTGGAAGAGTAGGTCGTCGCCCAATACCATAACCGCCCTCAAACGAGGGCGGTTTTTTTTGCTATCCATTTACCTGAAAAAATATATCTTTGCCCAAACAATCTTTACACACTTTTTGGGACAGTATCTTAAAAACAAACATTCCTTCCGCCTAAAGATTTTTCAGAATCGGAAATTTGAGTGTGTTTTTATCACAGTTCTTAATAGAAATAATCAGATATCGTATAAAGTTTTATAGGATATTGGAGCTATAAACAGTTACTTGGAGTCCTTCGATTTTTTTTAACATCGTAATAAAGCGGTCAGCATCGCGCTTGCGTACCTTAAAATTTACTATACAATTATTCTCGTAACCTTGACTGAGAATTTGCACGCTTTCATCTTTCAAAATCTGCATTACACTATTCAAATATTGGTAATCGAAAGATATTTTGTAGGGTTCCTGAACAATCTTTTCTATAATTTGAGCATTTTCTAATGCATCTTTAGCAGCTGTTTTGTATGCAGTAATTAGTCCGCTAACACCCAATTTTATACCACCAAAATAGCGTACTACAATCAATAAAACGTTGGTAACATCTTTTGATAGCAGTTGTCCGTGAATCGGTCTACCTGCGGTTCCAGAAGGTTCTCCATCGTCATTCTGTCGATAGGCATCTTTATTATAACCCAAAATATAAGCATAGCAGTGGTGGCGTGCATCGTGGTATTGTTTCTTGTAAAAAGCCACCTTCTCTTTTACCTCAGCCTCATTTTCTACAGGAACGGCAAATGCTAAGAACTTACTACCTTTCTCCTTGTAAATTCCTTCCGAAACTGTTGCTATGGTCTTATATGTATCTTCAAACATCTATTTAAAATATTGGGTATATGCATTAAAAATTTGAGAAGATGGATTATGATAATATCTCACTGTATTATCTATAAACTCTTTTATATCAGAAGGTTCTAAATTTAGAATTGGTGCTTTTAATCCCTTTTCCCAAGATTGATTTCCTTCAAAAACTACAGCTTCGTCCCACAAATCAGCAGCAATAAAATGTTCCAAAGTTTTTCTTCCGCCTTCAATAATTACCGATTGTATTTTTCTGTCATACAAAGCGTTTATGATTTGGTTCGGTTCTTCATTAAGGAATAGGAAATCTAAATTTTGTGTTTCTTCGGGCATAGATTCAGGCGTAGATGTAGCAACGCATCGCAATGGCTGATGAGAACCAAACAAGCGATTGGTCAATTGTGGTTTATCGTTGATAAAGGTATTATATCCCACCAATATTGCCTGCTCTTCATCTCTCATTTTATGGGCGAGTACGCGCAAAGAGCGATTGGTAATCCAATAACTTTCGGGTGTAGTTTCGCTGCCCCTTTCCACATCCATATAGCCATCAATTGTCTGTGCCCATTTCAGAATTATATAAGGGCGATGAAGAATATGATAGGTAAAAAAACGTTTATTCAACACGATGGATTGCTCTAATAAAACATCTTTAACCACGTCAATATTGGCATCTTTTAGTTTTTGAATACCTTTCCCGCTCACCTTTTTATTGGGATCGGAAGCGGCAATTACTACTTTAGGAATTTGATTTTGGATGATTAAGTCGGCGCATGGTGGTGTTTTGCCGAAGTGTGAGCAAGGTTCTAAAGAAACGTAAATCGTTGAATCTTTGAGCAATTCTCGATTTTTTACAGAATTTATAGCATTTACTTCTGCATGGGGTTCACCATACTTACGATGCCAACCCTCTCCAATTATCTTATCGTGGTGCACAATAACAGCACCCACCATCGGGTTTGGCTGTACAGTTCCTAAGCCCAAAGCTGCCAATTGCAAACATCGTTGCATGAAAAATTCGTCACGATTACTCCTCTTCACTGCTCTTCAAAAAATAGGATAATGGTTGCATTTGTCGTTGGAAGTAATGATATTGGATACGATAAACCGTTGAAAAGTCGTTTCCTTCTGTCGCATAGCACACATCTTTATTAGCTACCCATTCCGTTTCTCCAGTTTCGTTACCGTCTTCTAATACTTGCATTAACTGCATCAGACGATAGAAACTATAAGAGCTAACTTTGCCTTCCGTATCTTTCAGTGTGATGGTTTTGAAGATTGCTTGTGCAATAGTATCGCGTTCGCCAGAAGAGAATTCGGGAGCAATAGCTACATAATTTCGTTCTCTGAACTCGGAGAGCATATTGATTAATTTGGTTGTGTCGTAATCTGCAATAATCTCATTTTTAGAATTGTATACATTAAAGAAGCGTGCTCCGACCTTCTCTACTCTAAAAGATTCCTCTGGATTTTCATAATCCACAAAATCTACAGAAGCGATACGTGTAATTTTGGTTTGGTATAAAGTGTGGCTATACCAATTTGTAGGAATAGGAGAATATAAAGGTGAAAGATAACCTCTAAAACCAGGAACACAAACAATGCAAGGCTCTTTTGCTCCTTCTAGCAAAGCATAATTTCCCAAATTTGTTTGGGTTGCTTCGCCGATATAATAAACTTGTGTTTTTCTCTCTTTTACAGAAAAATTGATACCGAAAAGAGAAAACTTAGGTGCAATTTGATAGATTTCAACCTTAATACCTCTTCTTGCAATAGCTTCATTGATAGTAGGTTGTCCTTTTTTCTGAACGGTATGAACCACCGTAATATTTCTGATGATTGATAGAAGGTCGTTTACATTTTCGGTAAGTGCGGGCATTGAATCGTTCACGAACCATGCGCCCTCTTTTTTGGAGAGAAGCACCATATTTCCGCGTTGGTCAGCAATAAAAATCTTTTGGATGGCGGCAGTATCTTTTACTGCGAAACAATCTGCTTCAGGGCCGCGCTCTGAAGCTGGACGAAAAGTTCCATTTTTAGCCAATATCACAGCGACAATAGCCATTACCAACAAGATTATACCGACGATGTAAAGTGTTGTTTTTTTCATCTTATATTTTTTAAAATTAGTTCTATCTTTCTAAATCAAAAATTTTTTCGAGGGCAAACAGAGCATGCTTACGTTCGGCATCGGTAGTTTGTCCTGCAATATGTGGGGTTATAATGAATTGCTTGTTTTCCATCATCTTTTGAAGAGTATCTGTCCACTGTTCTTTTTCAGGAATTTGAAGTTTAACATTTTCATATTCAAGAACATCTAAGCAAGCACAATGCAATTTATTTTGGGTTACAAATAGAAGTAGGTCATCACAATTAAGCACTTGTCCGCGTGAACTATTAATTAAGATAAATGGATTTTTCCATCGGTTTAGAAATTTGCTATTCACAAAATAGTGATTTTCGGGTGTGTAGTTAATATGTATGGAGATAACATCACATTTTTCTAAGATTTCGTCGAGGGAAGCTTTTTGACAATAGGGATCACTATTGAAATCTGGTCGAATGTCGTATGCCAAAATTGTGCAGCCGAAAGGGGCAAGCATCTTTGCAAAAGCGGGTCCTGTGTTTCCGTATCCAATAATTCCGATGGTATGTGTCTCTATGAGGGACCCCTTATTTTTTTCGCGTAACCAATTTCCTTGTCGCACTTCGTTGTTTGCTATAGGAATATTTTTTAGAGCGGCAATCAACATTCCGAGGCAATGTTCAGCTACGGAGCCTGCATTTCCTTCGGGTGTGCTTAAACAACAAATTCCTAACTCTTTAGCATAATCAATATCAATATGTTCTACACCTGAACCTATGCGTAATACAAATCGCAGATTGGGTTTGGAAGAGAGTGCAACCTTATCAACAGGAAACCTACTACGGATTATCAATCCATAGTAGGTATCGGGTAAATCGACAAATTGATTGTGTGTTAACGTTTGATTTGTTTCACAGAGATAACCTCTTTCTGATAGTGTTTCCACTAAAAGAGGGTGAACTCTATCTACAATCAGTATCTTTTTAGACATATAAAAAGTAAATCTTATCTATAGGCAATATATTCGATTATTTTAACATAGATAGGATTCTATTATTACGAGCTTCTTGGCGCAAGTGTTTGAGTGCTCTGTCCTTGATTTGGCGAACGCGTTCACGACTCAAATCATACTTATCACCAATTTCATCCAAGGTGTACTCGTACGGAGCATCAATTCCAAAATAGAGTTTCAAAATATTTCTTTCGTTTTCAGGAAGAATAGATAAAACTTTTTCTACTTCTGTATTGATAGACTCTTGAATCAATTTAGAGTCAGTTCTTTCATCATCATCAGGAATATAGGTGTCAACGAATTTCACGTCGTCATCTTCTGTAACGGGAGAATCCATAGATTGCGTACGGGAGTTCATCTTTAGCAATTCGGTAACCTTATATTCTGGAAGATCTAACACGTTGGCAATCTCCTCAATGGTAGGAGTACGTTGCAAAGTCTGTTCCAATTTAGCAATCTCTTTTTTCATTCTATTGATAGTTCCCACTTGGTTTTGAGGAAGCCTAACGATACGAGATTGATCGGCGATAGCTTGATGAATAGCTTGACGAATCCACCAAACAGCGAAAGAGATAAATTTAAATCCACGAGTTTCATCAAAGCGGGTTGCTGCCTTAATCAACCCTAAATTTCCTTCATTAATCAAATCTTGAAGACCAATTCCTTGATTTTGATACTGTTTAGCAACAGAAACTACAAATCGCAAATTTGTCTTTGTCAATTTTTCCAAGGCTTCCTTATCTCCTGCCTTAATTCTTCTCGCCAATTCCACTTCCTCTTCTGCAGAAATTAAACCCTCTCTACCGATATCTGCAAGATAGCGATCTAAAGAAGCTCCGTCACGATTGGTAATGGATTTTGTAATTACTAATTGTCTCATATTATTTTATTGTAATTGTATAGTATATGTATAACGATAATATCCGTCATCGTACACGCCCTCTAACGAAATATATTGGCGTTTATTATATTTAAAGAACTTATTTAATTCATCTATATTGTAAATTGTTGTACCATTGATACTTGTGATAACAAAACCTGGTTCGATTCCTGATTCAGAAAAAAGACCAGGATAGATTTTTGTCACTTTAACACCACCTTTTATGCGGTAAAATTTCAGTTCTTGAGAGGTTAAATTTTCGAATGCTGCGCCTAATGATTGCAACACTTCTTCCTCTGGATTTTTAACAATTTCAGTATTCCCTTTATGATTATAAAGTTCTACCTCTTTAGTTAGAATCTCTTTCCCTCTCAGTACCTGAAGAGTTACTTTATCTCCAGGAGAATATTGATAGAGCACTCCTCTCATTTCGGAGAGTGTGTTCACCTCTTGATTGTTTAGAGAAAGTATCACGTCACCTTCCCTCAAATCTCCATTAGCGGCAGCACTACTTTCGGAAATAGCGGCAACAAGAAGACCTTTAGCCTCATCAAGTTGAAGTTCATCAGCTTTTTTTCCATCAAGTTCTATTACCGCTACACCGAGGTATGCACGCTGTACACTTCTATAGTTTTTTAAATCGTCAGCTACTTTGCGAGCTATATTAGAAGGAACGGCGAAAGAATATCCTGTGTAATATCCTGTTCCAGAAGCGATAGCCGTATTTATTCCGATTAGCTCACCATTTACATTTACTAATGCACCTCCACTATTACCTTGATTTACAGCAGCATCGGTTTGGATAAACGACTCAATTGCATTGGGATTATCAGAGCCTAAGATTGACAGATTGCGAGCTTTTGCACTCACAATTCCTGCGGTAACGGTAGAAGTAAGATTAAAAGGATTTCCCACAGCGATAACCCACTCGCCAATGCGAACATCATCGGAGTTAGCAAACGGAAGATATGGTAACCCCTGATCATTAATTTTAATAAGAGCCAGGTCAGCATCTGGGTCAGTTCCTATAATTTCTGCTTCATATTCACGTTTGTTATTCAAGGTTACGGTTACCTTTACGGCATCTTCCACCACATGATTATTAGTAAGAATATATCCATCAGCAGATATTAAAACGCCAGATCCAGCAGCCATAACAGGATATTGATTCCCGTGAGAAGAACCAAAAAAGTCTCCCCAAAAACTGCCCCCAAAAAAATCGTCCCAAATGGAATTTTTCTTCAAAAATTCTGTCTTAATATGGACAACTGCGTGTACAGATTGCTCCGAAGCGTAGGTTAAATCAACATAATTAGCAGTTGAACCTGCACTATTTTTCTGAGTTTTCTCATTGGAATTTTGTGCATAACACGAAGAAATAACAACAGTTAAAAGTGTCATTATCAATGTTTTAGAAAACGAATTTTGTTTCATAACTACAAACATTTTAAAAAATTAGTATGATAAAGACAAACAGAAAACGAAAAAGTTTATCAAAATGTTACATTTTTTAGATTTGTAATGGAATTTTTTATATTTTTGCCGTCCCAAAATTATTAACTAAATTCATTAACAAATGTACGCAATCGTAGAAATAGCAGGGCAACAATTTAAGATTGAAAAAGATCAAAAGATCTATGTTCATCGCCTCAAAGCTGAAGAAGGGTCGCAAGTTAATTTCGACCGCGTTATGCTTGTAGATGCAGACGGTAATGTAAGAGTCGGCGCCCCCACCGTATCTGGTGCATCAGTAACCGCCACCGTCTTGAAACACCTCAAAGGTGACAAAGTTCTTGTTTTCAAAAAGAAAAGAAGAAAAGGTTATCAAAAAATGAATGGACATCGTCAATGTTTGACTTCTATTCAAATTAATGATATTACCTTATAATTAAATTGAGTATTAACAAATAAAAAGATAGTCGTATGGCACATAAGAAAGGTGTCGGTAGTTCACAGAACGGTCGTGAATCCGAAAGCAAACGATTAGGCGTGAAAATTTTCGGTGGTCAAGCAGTTAGAGCCGGAAACATTATTATCCGCCAAAGAGGAACTGTTCACAATCCAGGTCTTAACGTAGGAATGGGTAAAGATCACACCCTTTTCTCTTTAATTGATGGAACTGTTCAGTTTAAGAAAAAATCTAATGGAAAATCCTATGTTTCTGTTGTTCCTTGTGAACAATAAGAAGCATAAATTTTGTTCATAATGTTTGATGAGAACCACCTCTTACGAGGTGGTTTTTTGTTATTTATACTTACAAAAAATAGGTACCCGAACTGAGTACCTATTGGGAGCCACTTGCGAGACTTGAACTCGCGACCTACGCATTACGAATGCGTTGCTCTACCAACTGAGCTAAAGTGGCTTTTGAGGCTGCAAAAATACAATTATTTTTAATATGAATAGTCGAAAAAAAAGCAAATCATCATTAAAGATTAACAACAGTAATGCCCTCACCTCCACGATCCAAAGCTTCGTCATGGAAACTCGTTACTTCGGAACGTTTCGTTAGAAACTTGCGAATAACTTGGCGCAAAATTCCATTTCCTTTTCCGTGTAAAATCTTGACTTGATGTATGTTGAGTAGTACGGCTTCATCTATAAATGCTTCAATAATCTGCAGAGTTTCCTCAGCACGCTTTCCTCGCACATCAATATTGGGATCAAATTTTGCAACTTTTTCATTGAGAATGTCACCAATTCGAGTGCCATTATATTTGGCATTACCACCCCGCTTAATAGTTCGAGCCTCACGTTGACTAATCTTTGTCAGTTTTTTCATTTTTGTTCTGAAGAAAACGGAATTGAAATTGATGGTAACATCATCACCATTAATTTCTGCTACTTCGCCAGTAATCTCCATATCCATCATAAAAACAGCATCTCCCACTTTTATTTTGGAATCAAAATTTTCCTCCTTGGCTTTGCTTTTTTCCTTTCTCAGTGGTACAATTGGTTTTAGTGCTTCCTCGTTTTCAGCGTTTTCTATTTCTTTCTTAAATTCGCTACGCAATAGTGTCACTTCGCTGCGAATCTCTTTTGTTTTTTCCTTATCTGCTTTAACCTCTTTAATGTCGCGAATTGTTTTTTCAATCACTTGGTTTGCGCTATCAATAATTGAAACCGCCTGATTTTTAGCTTTTTGTATTATTTCTTTTCGTTGCTTTTCAAATTCATAAAATTTCTCGCTATATTGAGCAATCATTTCGGCTAACTTTTCGTCGGCATCATTTACCATTTTTAATTTTTGGTCGATTTCACGCTTTTCTAACTCAATTTCCTCTAACTTGCGCTCATAATCAATTTGCGCAGTTCCCGACTTTTCCATTGCACTAGCAATAATCTCTTCAGGAAGTCCAATTTTTCTTGCAATTTCGTAAGTGAAAGAACTTCCAGGTTTTCCTTGTTTCAGAATAAAAAGCGGTTTCATTGCCTGCGTATCGTAAAGCATTGCTCCATTTTGTGCTTGTGGATGATGGTTGGAAAAAACCTTAAGGTTCCCGTAGTGCGTAGTAATAACACCAAATGCGCCTGAATTATACATTGTTTCGAGAATTGCTTCGGCCATTGCACCACCTAAAGTTGGCTCCGTACCCGAGCCAAACTCATCAATTAAAAAGAGCGAACGATTGTTCAGGTTTTCAATCATTAATTTTAAATTACTCAAATGAGAACTATAAGTACTTAGGTCATTATCAATCGATTGCTCATCTCCCATATCTATAAAAAATCTGTTGAAAATTCCCATTTCCGAAGTTGGACTCATTGGAACTAACAATCCGCACTGCATCATATATTGCAATAAGCCTACCGTTTTGAGGCAAACAGACTTTCCGCCCGCATTTGGACCCGAGATAATCAAAATACGTTGTTCTAGAGAAAGTGAAATATCTAAAGGTTGTACCTTTTTCTGATTTTTTTTCAGTGCGATATAAAGCAGTGGGTGAACCGCTTTTTGCCAATTAATCAGCTGATTGTCAAAAATATGTGGAATTATGGACTCTGTTTCTATTGCCCAAAGGGCTTTAGCACGAATAAAATCGATATGGCCTAAAAACTCAATTCCCACATTAATATTGGGGATAGAATTACGCACTTGATTAGTAATTTCTGTTAATATACGAATCATTTCCCGGCGTTCTGCATTGATGAGATTTTTGAGTTCATTATTAGCGTCAAAAACTTCAGTAGGTTCAATAAATACGGTTTGTCCAGTTGCGGACTCATCGTGGATAAAGCCAGGCAATTTACGTTTAAAGGCGGCTGGAACAGGGATGCATAGACGGCCGTTACGTACTGTCATCTCGGCATCTTCTTTTACTAAGCCACTCTGTTTTGCATTGGAAAGCAGATGTTTAACCTTTTTATCAGCTTCGGCAGAAATGCGAATAATTTCACGTTTAATTCGGCGTAACTCCTCAGAAGCATTATCACGAAGTTGTCCTTTCGGGTCTAAAATTTTATTGATTGCTTCCAACAGCTCCTTTTCCATAAAAATATCTTCGCATAGAGCCCACAATCGAGGGTATTTTTCCTCTTCATTTTTCACACGGAAATAGACGACCACGCCAATAATGGCTTGTAGCATAGCTCTCAAATTGGCCAATTCATCTATTTCCAAAAAAGTACCTTCTAACCGAATCTTTGCCAATTCTGCGCGCATATCATAAAAATCTTGCGCAGGGAATGGGTCATCAAAGCGTAATACCTCTTGAAATTGGTGGGTTTCTTCCAGCAACTTTAACACTATATCATATTGAGTTGACATTTCAATTTGCTCCACCCGTTCCTTTCCCATTTCGCTAATACACAATCTTTTAACAGATTCTCTTATTATGTCAAATCCTATTTTCTTTTCAAAAATCACCCACTCGTTTATCATATTATTGATTCTATTATTAATGTTGCAAAAATATAGTAAAAAATGGTTGAATAAAAGCTATTTGTAGAAAAACAAAGCAAAAAAAATGGTTGAAATGTTGTAAAATAGAGCAAAAATGGGGAAAAATAGATATTTTGTGTAAAAAAATCAAAAAAAAAGCATTTTTATGCAAAAAAAAGTTGCATAATATAAAAAAATGAGTAATTTTGTGGCATATTTCTAACTAAACAAAAGGCATCATGAACGAACAAGAAAATGAAGTTAGCTTCTTCCGATTTGAAGACTTAAGAATCTACGCAAAAGCTCTCGATTACATCAATTGGTTACACGATGTTGTAGCAACTTTTCCTGACACTGCAGAAGGTACATTAGGAGAACCTTTTATGAAATCTGCGCATAATATTGCTCTTAATCTTGCAGAAGGTTCTGCTCGTAACAAAGCTCAATTTGTCTATTACTTAAAAATGTCAAAAAGTTCTGTAAGAGAATGTGTTGTTTTTACAGAAATAGCATCTCGATTGACATATATGAGCGAGTCAGAGAAGGAATACTCAAGAAATCAGCTAATGGAACTTACTAAAATGTTGGGTTCATTGGTGGCATCTCTTCAACGTAGCGTGGTAATGACTAAGGGCAGTGATGAGGTGGACGATATGCCTGATATGTTGTAAATCTTTAAGATTCGTACCTATTTATTAAAAAATCAACGTTACAAAAGTAGCGTAATGGTTGGAAATTTATATCATATTTTTGTTATTTTTGCGTTTACAGAAATATGAAAAGAGTTTTCGTTGTAATATATTTTCTAACACTTTTTTATTCAGGGTTTTGCCAGAAGAACTTTGATTTTCGTTTTTGGGAAGATTCCTTGATAAAGTTACGCCAAGAGGTGTTGTATAGTCCGACTGAAGAGGAAAGAATTTCTCTGAATGAAGATTTTATGACTCTTTTGGAGTCTATTTTGATGGAGAAAAACTCTTTTAAATTTAAATGGGATTCTGTCAAGAACTTCTCTGTTGTTGCGTCTCCCGACAATCTTTTCAAAATATTTACTTGGTATGTTTTGAAAGATGATTATACATACGAAAATTTTGGTTTTATACATTTATATAATGAGTATCGGAAGAAGTACATTATATATCCGCTTTATGACAAACGTAGCTCAATTGCTTATCCAAGTACAACGATTAGTGACCAAAACAATTGGTACGGAGCAAATTACTACAAAATTATTCCTTTAGAAAGTAAAGAAAAAACCTACTATACCTTATTAGGTTGGAATGGGAACAATCTATTTACCAACGAAAAAATTATTGAGGTTTTGCAACTGAACTTAAAATCGAACAAGCCGATTAAATTTGGAGCGAAAATCTTCAGTAAATATGAGAGCAAGGTCGCTCGTGTCATTCTGAAATACTCAAAAGATGCTACATTATCGCTCAAATATGAAAATCATTACTATCTGCAAAGTACAGGAAAGCGAGATTCTAAAACTCGGAAAATGATTTACGAGCAGATTTATAGCGATATGATTATCTTCGATTCTCTCATTGAACAAGAGGACGGAATGCCTCAGTTACCTTCATATTTAGTGCCTGAATCAAGTATCAATCAAGGATTTATACCTAAAAATGGGAAATGGGTTTTTCATGCTAACGTTCAAGGACGAAATCCAGACAAAAAATATCAACCCATAAAAATTTCCCCGCGCAACTACTATCAACCCACAAAAAATAATCCATAAAATGAGCTTATATCCTTTAAAATTTACTCCTATTATTAAAAGTAAAATCTGGGGAGGAGAACGATTAGAAAAATTATATGATAAAATTTATCAGATTGAGCGTAACGGAGGCGTCATTTCCGATGAAGAGAAACGTGATAGAAGATTTGGTGAAAGCTGGGAGATATCTGATATTGAGGGAGATATATCTGTAGTAAACAATGGATATTTAGCTGAAAACGATCTTCAAGAGATGATTGAACTCTATATGGGAGACTTGGTTGGAGACGCTATTTACAATCGTTTCGGGCTTGGGTTTCCTCTGCTTATCAAATTTATCGATGCTAATGATGACCTTTCTGTTCAGGTTCACCCTGACGATGAATTGGCATATCAACTTTATGGACAACAAGGTAAAAACGAACTTTGGTATGTTGTTGATTGCGAACCTGGCGCAGGTTTGTACGTTGGATTCAAAAAAGGAGTAAAACGTGCCGACTACGAAAAAGCTGTTAAAGAGGGTTATATTGACAAACTATTGGTTTTTTATCCCGTACAAAAAGGGGATGCCTTCTTCATTCCTGCAGGAACGGTTCATGCTATCGGAAAGGGTGTTATGCTAGCTGAGATTCAACAAGCCTCTGATTGCACATATCGTATTTTTGATTGGAATCGTACCGATGACAACGGGCAATCACGTGAACTCCACTGCGCAGAAGCTCTGCAAGCCATTCACTTTAACGAAAAATATGAATACAAACTTGAATATGAAGAGAAAGAAAATACCTCTTCTAAACTTTTTAGGTCTAAATATTTCAATATCAATATATTAAACTTTGAAAAGCCAATTCAAAAGGTATATGTAAATATCGAATCCTTCATTATTTACATGTGTATTGAAGGAGAGGTTCACCTTTTTAATGATGATATTCATGAAGTAATTTATGCTGGTGAAACAATTTTGGTACCCGCTATTCTTCCTGAGATCAACTTGGTACCCAATGGGAAAAGTAAAGTTTTGGAAATCTATATGCCAGAACAAGAAATCTAACTTTTTTATATACCTTTGCAAACTTTAAAATTTGAGATTATGTTTACAGGAATTGTTGAAAAAACAGGAAAAATCGTTAAAATAGAACAAGAAAATAGCAACTATCATTTTACTATTGAAGTTGATTTTGCGAATGAACTAAAAATAGACCAAAGTATGGCACACGATGGTTGCTGTCTTACTATTGTAAGTATTGATACTTCTAAAAATCAATATGTTGTAACGGCAATGGATGAAACCATGCTCAAAACCAACCTCAGAAGTTGGCATGTCGGTTATGAAGTAAATTTAGAGCGCAGTATGTTGATGGATGGTAGGTTTGATGGTCATATTGTGCAAGGTCACGTGGACCAAACCGCAGTTTGCGAAAAGGTTGTTGATGACAATGGAAGTTGGAGATTCTTCTTCAATTATGACACTACCAAAAACAACTTTACGGTTCCCAAAGGTTCAATCTCTATCAATGGAGTTAGTCTTACTGTTGTAGATTCGGAAGAGGGACATTTCTCTGTAGCTATCATTCCATATACCTATAAGGTAACCAACTTTCACAACTTTGTGCCTGGTTCCATTGTAAATATTGAGTTTGATGTATTAGGAAAGTATATTCAACGACTTATGGAACAATATTTTGAAAGTATAAAAAAATAAAAAGATAGTTATTACGTTAGTAGATAATTACGTTTCATTTATACTCTTTAAAATTGAAAAAGATATCCAACATTTTATATTGTATAATCCTGATTACAGGAGTATTAGTGTGTATAACATCTTGTTCAACGCGCAAAAATACATTTCCTAATCGGGCATATCATACCATTACGTCAAAATATAATGTCAACTTCAATGGTAAGGAAGCCTTAAAAAAGGGAATTGAAGATATTGAGAAAAAGCAAGAAGACAACTACACCATGCTTCTTCCTATCTACTATTATCCTCCTAAAGAGAAACTTAGTTCAGCACTTCCTTCATTTGACAAAACCATAGAAAAAGCTTCCAAGGCAATTTACAAGCATTCGATGCTGATTCGTGGTAAAGAGTATGTGAAAACGATGGATGATGCCTACTTGATGATGGGTAAAGCTTTCTTTTATAAGCAAGATTACTCTCAAGCACAACGTTATTTTTTCTATATTGATGCCCAATATCCAGATTGGGGATTAAGAGAGGAAGCAAAGATCTTAAATGCCCGTTGTGCCCTACGTCAAAAATATTATTCTCGTGCGCAAACTCTTTTGGACGAAATCTATCCATACGTGCAAGATAAAAAGTCAAAGAAATTAAATCTTCTTTATGATGCTGCTGTTGTGGAGTATAACCTAACCGCACCCGATGGCGACAAAGAGATTGCTATTGAATATCTGTTAGATGCACTCAAAAATAGACCTAAAAAAGATTTCCGAAACAGAATGCATTTCATATTGGGACAGCTTTACGAAACCATTGATGAACCCAAAAATGCACAACAACATTTTCTAGCAGTTATCAAAAGTACTCCACCTTACTCAATGGAATTTTCTGCAAGAATGCATTTAGCTTCTAACTATGACGGAACAAAAGAATCAAAAGCTCTTATTATCAAGGAGTTTGATAAGATGTTAGAGGAGGAGAAAAATAATGACTATCAAGACCAAATCTACTATGCGCTTTCTGAGATTTCGCGAATTGATGAAAACCGAGAAGAACGTGTGGACTTTTTAGCTAAATCAGTTGCTACATCCGTTAACAACAACTATCAAAAAACTCTATCTTCCATTACATTAGCGGACCTATTTTTTGAAGACAATGAATACGTAACGGCACAGCACTACTACGACACAGCATTGATGGCTTTGCCCAAAGATTATCCGAATTATAACTCCATCATCAGCAAAGCTGCAACTTTGAAAGATCTTGTTGATAATCTTCAAGTAATTGAATTACAGGATAGTTTGCAACGGATTGCTAAGATGACACCTGCGCAACGCGATGCTTGGGTAAAGAAAATGATTAACAAATATACCGAAGAAGAACGTCGTCTTGCCAAAGAGGAAGCGGACAGAATGTTGTTATTACAATCCACCTCAAGTTTTGCTAACGTTAACGTAAACACCAGCGGAAGTACTGAATGGTACTTTTACAATCCAGGATTAGTAAGTGCTGGAGCCACAGAATTCTACAGAAGATTCGGAAATAGAAAATTGGAAGATAACTGGTTAGTAAGTAACAAGCAACAAATCAGTTTCGACGATATGGAAAATATGAATAGTGGGGCCGACACTATCCCACAATATGATGAAGATGGAAACCTTATCGTACAACGTGAAACTGACCCCAAAAAGCCTGCATATTATACTCAAGATTTACCGATGACACCGGGTGCTATTGATACGTCTAACGCATTGATTTCCATAGCTATGTATAATGCAGGAATCATCTATTACGACCAACTTCTCGACTACCCTCGCGCTAACGAAATGTTAGAAAGTCTCACTACTCGTTTTCCACAAGATACCAATGCACTGCCTTCCTACTACATTTTATACTCCAGTTATGGAAAACTCAAGAACCAAAGCAAAAGTGATGAAAATAAAAACATTATTTTGACACGTTATCCAGAAAGTGATTACGCCAAACTCATTCTTGACCCACAGTATTACACCAAACTGTTAGAGAAGATGAAAGAGTTTGAAAAGAGATATGAAACCACATACGATAATTATGTAAACAAACGTTGGGCCAATGTAGTTTCTGAAGCAGACCAAGTAATTCCTAATTGTGCTGACGAAACGTTGAAATCAAAATTTGACTATCTTCGTGCGGTATCAATAGGACAAATTCATGGTGAGGATACCCTAAAATCAGCATTAACCCAAATCATCACTACCTATCCAGGCTCTGGAGTAGCAGAATTAGCAAAAATCTATCTATCTAACTTTGCAAACGTTTCTGAAATTTTGGCTAGTGTAGGCGATTCTACTCAAACACAACAAGAGGGACCTGCTGCACCACCAGCTAACTCACCTTTTAAATTTAACCCTAATGAACAACACTATATTGTATTGATTGTCAATATTCACAAGCATACTGTTGCGGATATAAAATCTGAACTTTCCGCTTTCAATCGAGAATTCTTCAGTTTGCAAAAATTCAATATCAACAGTTTCTATATCAATCAAGATGAACAATTAGTAACTCTTTCTAAGTTCAAAAATATGGAAGGTGCAATGAGTTACTATTCGGTAATTGTCAATGATGTAAACTTTGGTCCGAAATTTGCCTCTGGAGACATAAAACTCTACGCAATGAGTGCTGTCAACTACACTACTTACTACAACAAAACAGACAAACGAAGTTTGTACAATGACTTCTTCCAATATCACTACAAACCGCAAGGTCCGGCTGCAATAGCAACTCCAGCAGCAGCTCCAGAATCGGTTACTCCACCCAAAGTAAATAAAACAACCTCTTTACCTCAAAGAAATGTTCAACCTATAAATAAGAAAGGAAATTAATATGAATCCATTATTTGACTTTAAAGTATATCAAAATAGAAGAGCAAAACTTACCCAATTGATGAAAGAGGGTGTTGCCCTATTTTTAGGCAACGAAGAATCTCCAATGAACTATCCTTCCAATCAATATAAACAACGTCAAGATAGTAACTTTCTATATTTCTTCGGCTTATCGCTTTCCAATTTTGCTGCAGTTATTGACTTTGACAATGAGCAAACCATTTTATTTGGAACTGATTTTGAGATTGACGATATTATTTGGATGGGTGACCAACCCAAAGTTCAAGATTTAGCTGCTCGTGTAGGAATTTCAGAGACTCGTCCGATGTCGGAATTAGCGGGTTATATTGCAGCTCAAAAAGGTAGAAAAATTCACTTCACTCCACCTTACCGCGCGGAGAATAAAATCGCCTTATCTAAGCTTACTGGCATTGCTATTGACGATCTCAAGGCTTCCGCATCAATAGCACTTATAAAAAGTATTGTTGCACTTCGCGAGATAAAAGATGAGTTTGAAATTCAGGAGATTGAAAAAGCGTGTGTTATTGGACATAAAATGCACACCGAAGTGATGAAAAATTGTCGTGTAGGCAAAACAGAGCAGGAACTTTTCGGTATTGCTGAAGGGATTACATTGAGTTATGGGAATGGTGTTTCTTTCCCAATAATCCTCTCGCAACATGGTGAAACTTTGCACAATCACAACCACAACCAAGTTTTGGAAGATGGTAAACTATTGTTGATGGATGCGGGCGCGGAGAATCTAATGAATTACTCTTCCGACAATACCCGTACTTTCCCTGTAAATGGTAAATTCACGCCCAAACAGAAAGCTATTTATGAAATCGTACTCAAAGCCAATGTTGAAGGTATCAATGCGTGTAAGCCAGGTATTCGTTACCGTGAAATTCACAAATTAGCGATGACCATTATTACAGATGGTTTAAAAGCGTTAGGCTTGATGAAAGGAGATACAGAAGCAGCTGTAGAAGCTGGTGCTACGGCACTCTTTATGCCTCACGGCTTAGGTCACCAGATGGGTTTAGATGTTCACGATATGGAAGACTTAGGAGAAAACTACGTAGGCTACGACGATACCATTCAGCGCAGCAAAATCTTTGGCTGGGGCTCTCTGCGTATGGCTAAAGAGTTGCGTCCAGGGCACGTGCTCACTGTTGAGCCAGGAATTTACTTTGTTCCTCACCTTATTGATATTTGGAAAAACGAAAAGAAATTTGAAGAATATATCAACTACGATAAAGTGGAAGAGTACAGAGACTTTGGCGGTATTCGCATTGAAGACGATGTGCTAATTACGGAAACGGGTCATCGCATTTTAGGTCCTGCAATTCCCAAAACCGTTGAAGAATTAGAGAACTTTATTGGCAGAGAATAAGGAATAACAATCCTCTTAAATAAACAAAACTCCCCGACTTGGCAAACATATATGCGAGCTAAGTTGGGGAATTGCGTAAAATCTCTTAATAATGAGGAGATTTTAATGGCTTATCAGATAATTTTTAACATTGGTTTCAATGCGTGTAGCAAGGTCGCCAGTTTCAGATTTAACAAACTTTTCACCTGTAATATTCTCGTATAGTTCGATATAGCGGTTTGAAATATTGTTTACGATTTCATCAGTCATCTCTGGAACTTGTTGTCCCTCTTTTCCTTGAAAACCATTTTCCATCAGCCATTCGCGGACAAACTCTTTGGAGAGTTGCTTTTGTGGGAGGTTGTTTTTGAAACGTTCTTCATACTCATCAGCATAGAAGTATCTGGAGGAGTCGGGAGTGTGAATTTCATCAATTAGATATAATTTTCCATCTTTCAATCCGAATTCATATTTGGTATCCACCAAAATAAGTCCTTGTTTTTTAGCAATTTCTGTTCCTCTTTGGAAAAGTTCCATTGCATATTTTTCCATTAGGGCATATATTTCTGGTGAAACCAAATTTTGGGCAAGAATCTCCTCTTTAGAGATATCCTCGTCGTGTGCGCCTTGCTCAGCTTTGGTAGTTGGGGTGATGATGGGTTGCGGGAAGGCCTGATTTTCGCGCATACCTTCTGGAATTGGTACACCACAAATAGAGCGAGCGCCATTTTTATACGAGCGCCATGCACTACCACAAAGATAGCCGCGTACAATCATCTCTACGGGTGTTCCTTGACACGCAATACCTGCCGTTACCATCGGGTCGGGAGAAGCTATCTTCCAATTAGGACAAATATCTTCAGTAGCATCTAAGAATTTAGCAGCAATACGGTTCAAAATCTCTCCTTTGTAAGGAATTCCTTTGGGAAGAATTACATCAAAAGCAGAAATTCTATCTGTAACCACCATCACTAACTGCTCATCATTGATATTATATACGTCCCTTACTTTGCCGTGATATACCGAACTTTGCTTCGGAAATTGAAAATCTGTTTTAACTAATGCTGTCATAAGAATATTTTTTTAATCAGATTGCAAAAATACGCTTTTTTTCTATCTTTGCCGAAAAAATAGAATGAAAAACTCAGATTCCTCTTTTGACCAACTTTTTGACACATTTAACAGTTTTCTCGAGCAGAATAGATTGAAGAAAACTCCAGAGAGATTTGCAATTTTGCGAATGATTCATGAGCAAACAAAACCTTTTGAAATAAAGACGATTAACAGAAAATTTATACTAAGTAAATACTATATTTGTAGGGCTACTTTGTATAATACAATCCACCTTCTAGAGGAGTGTGATATTATTGAAAAAACTTTTGTTGATGGGAAAATTATGTACCAGAAAAAAAACAAGGGAGCGTCCCATATTTTGCTTTCATCGGAGGGTAAAATTGCTATTTCTTTAGATGAAAAGATCGAAAAAATGGTGATTCAGTGGGTAGAAGAACATTATGATCTCAACATAAATCATTTTGACACAATATTTTATACAGAAGAGTAGTGAGGAGTATTTCCTCCAAAAAAAAGTCGTATTTTTGGCACTTTATAAAAATATAATATGTATGAGTAGTTTTACACGTATTTTTACACTATCGCTCATAGCTTTGGCTATGTTTTGGGCAACGCCATCGTTGTTTGGTCAGAAATTAAAGCAGGAAGATATTCCAGATGATGTTATTCAAACTCTTGATTTTGAACAGTCTGGCGCAAAAGTTACGCAATGGTTGTTGGAAGATGGAGTTTATCAAGCAACATTCAAAAACAGCGGCGTAGTAGGAACAATCTTTATCCAACAAGATGGAACTTTTTTGGAAACACAATATTCTGTTCCCAAAAATTCACTACCAACTGCAATTATTGATTATATCGAAACCAATTATCCACTATTTGTGATAAAAGTATCGCAAACGCGCGAGGCACCTTCGGTAAGTATGTATTATCATATTGAGGTAAGGCCAGACCAAGTAGGAGCAGAAAACTCTATTTTAACTTTTGATGACATGGGGCGTTTACTCACGCGAACAGATCCTGAAAACTTCTCCATTTCTGAAGAAGCACAAAACTATGCAGCACTTCGTAGTGGTAAGAGTGAAGAACCTGCACCAGAAAAGGGAAAATCTTCGCAAGGAAAACCTGCCCAAGCAAAGCCCGCTCCGAAACCCGCTCCAGCACCAAAGCCAGCTGCTCCGAAACCAGAACGATCCGCTAAGCCGCAACCGCAATTGGAGGTTTCTGTTGCTGATGCCGACAAGTTGGCACCTTCCGAAATTCCAGGTACAGTGAACAAAGCATTTACCAAAAAAGTACCTCGTCCCGATAGCCCAGTTTGGTACAAATACAACAATGGTTATCTAGTGGTTTGTAAAGTAAATGAGGTGCGTAATGAACTTCACTTCAACAATCAGGGAGTTTGGCAATTTACCTATACAGATATTACCGATGAACAATTGCCACAAGGTGTGATTAAACATCTTACCAATTATTATAAAGGATACAAATTTGTGTATGGTTTGAAAGAGTTGCGTGCCGATAAACAAGATAAAATTATGGTTGATATTATCGAAAAGCAAAATTCTAAAACCAAAGAAGTTACAACTTTGGTATTCGATAAAACAGGAAAATTCCTCAAAGCTTACGAACCAGGAAATGCTGACGATGCTGAGGTGGAAGGTGTGGACCGATTGTCAAGCCAAAATTTAACACAAGTTGATGCAAGTATTCCGACAACTGTTGTAAATGCTTTTAAAGCAAAATATCCTAAAGTAACTGGCGTGGAATACTCTGAAGATGATGAAGGTTATTTCTTGGCAACCTATTTCGGTGTGAGAGGTAAAGAAATAGTGGTAATGGAGGGTAATGGCAATATTATTGAAACTCGTACGGCTGCCAATATGGGAAATATCAACCCCAATATTGCTGGCTTTGTGAAGAAAAATTGCAAAGGATTTAAAATTACAGAATATTATTCCGTAAGACGTATCATTGAAAAGAAAAATTACTATAGAGTTGTAATTTTCAGTAAAAAATCTGGAGAAACCTCAGCATTGATATTTACGACAAGTGGCAAATTAGTAGAATAATATATGGACTATTTAGAGATTAAAATTTGTTTTGAGCAACCCGATTTATGGAAAGAGATTTTTATCTCTTACCTTGCAGAAGAGGGCTGTGATAGTTTTTCAGATGAAGATGATGCTACTTTATTGGCATATATTCCCAAACATTTGTATAAAGAGGAGGCTATAAAGGAGATGTTAGAACAGCAATTTCCTGAAGCTCGCCTTACATACGTAATTAATGATGTGCCAACTCAGAATTGGAATGCTGTGTGGGAATCTAACTACGCACCCGTATTGATTGCTGACCGTTGTTATATCCGTGCACCCTTCCATGAAAAGAAGGAAGATGTTGAGTATGAAATTATTATAGAACCGAAGATGTCCTTCGGAACAGCACACCACGAAACAACATCGTTGATGATTACCTATCTTTTGGAAGATTCTCCAGAAGGGAAACGGGTATTGGATATGGGTGCAGGAACTGGAGTTTTGGGATTGTTGGCGTACAAACGCGGTGCTGCATCTGTGGTAGCAATCGACAATGATGAGTGGGCCTACAAAAACAATATTGAAAACAATGCTCGCAACCAAGCAGAGGAGATTGTGGTAAAATGGGGCGATGCCGCACTTTTGGGTGCAGAAACATTTGACCTAATAATAGCAAATATCAATCGCAATATTCTCCTAAACGATATGGAAGCCTATGTCAACGTACTGGAAAATGGCGGAACCATTCTCTTCAGCGGATTTTATGTAGGCGAAGATTTAGAAAAAATAACGGAAAAAGCAAATAGTTTACACCTACAACGTATTGATTTTAAAGAGAAAAATGGATGGTGTGCAGCTAAATTTCAAAAATCAATTTAAAAAAGATGAGTAAGATTTTAGGCATTGGAAATGCTTTGGTAGATATTTTGGTAGATATTGATGATCCATCATTATTTGAAAAATATGGTTTACAAAAGGGTGGAATGGAGATGATTGATGAGGAGAAAAAGAGAGCGATACACGCAGAAATTTCTCACCTAAAACAATCTATAGCTTCTGGCGGATCTACAGCAAATACAATTCACGGATTGGCGCGGTTAGGTGCACAAACGGGTTTTATTGGGAAAATTTCTCGCGATTTTGCTGGTGAAAGTTTCCAAAAGGATATGATTAATTCTAACATAGAACCTCACCTTTGTTATTCAGATATTGATACAGGAATTGCTACCACTTTTATCACACCTGACGGAGAACGTACTTTTGCTACATATTTGGGAGCAGCGTCAACACTTACCCCAGAAGATTTGGTTGATGATGTGCTTAAAGATTATGATTATATTCATGTAGAAGGTTACTTGATTTTTAATAAGCAGTTGATTCTAGAAGTGTGCAAACGTGCCAAGTCTGCAGGATTGAAAATCTCTATGGACATGGCATCTTATAACTTGGTAGAATCGATGCGCGATTTTGTTGAGGAGTTGCTGCGCGATTATGTAGATATTATTTTTGCTAACGAAGAGGAAGCTAAGGCATTTAGCGGAAAGGAAGAGGTAGAAGCGTTGGAAGTATTATCGCAATATTGTCCTATTTCGGTAGTAAAATTGGGTGCAAAAGGTTCTCTAATTAAGGCGAATGGTGAGGTTGTGCGTGTGGAACCGTTGCCCGCAACTCGTATTGATACAACTGGTGCAGGCGATATCTATGCTTCAGGTTTTCTTTATGGTTTGATGAATGGATATAGCATAGAAAAATCTGGATATTTAGCTACTAAATTATCTTCTGCAATTATTGAAGTAGTGGGTGCAAAATTATCAGATGAAAAATGGTCTCAACTTTTGGCTGAATTGTAGAAAAAAAAAGTTACTTTTGCGAACTGAAAAAAATTAGACAAATGAAATTAGATATTCTTCTTGGTTTACAATGGGGTGATGAAGGTAAAGGTAAAGTTGTAGATGTATTAACTCCTGAATATGACGTAATTGCTCGTTTTCAAGGTGGTCCAAATGCTGGCCATACTTTAGAGTTTAATGATATTAAACACGTTTTGCATATTATTCCATCTGGAATATTTCATCAAGATAAAATCAACATTATTGGAAACGGTGTAGTAATTGATCCTGTGATTTTTGAAGATGAGGTGTTAGGCTTAGAAAAGATGGGAATGATGCCCAAGAAAAATCTTCAAATTTCTAAAAAAGCGCACCTGATTATGCCGACCCATAAGTTGTTGGATGCAGCTTTGGAAGCAAAAAAAGGAGCTCAAAAGATTGGCTCTACCTTAAAAGGAATTGGTCCTACATATACAGATAAGATTGCTCGGAATGGTTTGCGCGTGGGCGATGTAATTTCGCCTGACTTTGAAAATAAATTCAATACATTACTAGAAAATCATAAATATTTGTTAGATAAATATAATTTTGATTATTCAGAAATGTTGCCAGAGATGGTTGAGAAATGGCTCAAGTCGTTGGATAGATTGCGCCATTTCCAACTAATTGATAGCGAGTATGAATTGAATGATTTATTGAACAACGGAAAAACAATCTTGGCAGAAGGCGCACAAGGAACGTTGTTGGATATTGACTTTG
>Ga0233364_1000026_pt1 | contig 22280 bp, 15 predicted proteins | sample ElkDunMinimDraft_19_FD_180675 | JGI IMG/M metagenome (GOLD analysis project Ga0233364, IMG submission 180675) | Fecal eukaryotic communites from dung pellets of Tule Elk in California, USA - Elk Dung C2 | ecosystem: Host-associated > Mammals > Digestive system > Large intestine > Fecal | place...
ATAACAGCTCACCAAACTACCAATCAGTAGTAGCCATGGTGCCCAAGTAGGAAGAACCATGGTATTGAGCCAAGAAATGAGAGATGTCCAGAAGATGGCATTTGGTGGAGTAGCTAAACCAATAAACGAAGTTGTTTGGCGTTCGTCGATATTGAATTTGGCTAGGCGCAAAGCGGAGAAAGCAGCGATGAGCAATGCGATAAGTGCCCACCAACCTATGATAGGCTTTAGATAACTGAAAAGTACCATTGCAGGTGCAAGACCGAACGTGATATCGTCAGCCAATGAGTCGAGTTGTACGCCGAGTGGTGATGGCACTTTGAGCCATCGAGCAGAAGCCCCGTCGAAGAAATCGAATAGACCACCTGCCAAAATAAGAGCGAACGCCCACAGGAATTGCTCTTGCGATGCCATGAAAACAGCCCCCGACCCGCACAATAGGTTTGCGCAGGTCAGGCTGTTAGGTATGATACGTTTAATTTGCATTGAAGTCAAGAATTATTTTTTGCCGTAGTTAGGATCTGTAATTCTCCATGCAAGGAATGTTACTAAGAAGGTGGCTACACTACAACAGATAACCATCCAGAAGAAGTTCTCATAGCCAATAGCCTCTTGGATATAACCTGCTACCAAACCTGGGAGAATCATACTGAGTGCCATAAAGCTTGTGCAGATAGCATAGTGGGAAGTCTTGAACTCGCCATCAGAGAAGTACATCATGTACATCATATATGCGGTAAAACCGAAACCATAACCGAATTGCTCAATAGCGATAGCAATAACGATATTCATCATGTTCTCAGGTAAGAATACACTTAGATAAACAAAACTCAAGCATGGCAACGTCATTGCAAGAGCCATCCACCAGAATGCTTTTTTCAAACCTACCTTAGAGATATAATAACCACCAAGGATACCGCCAATGAGCAAGAAAATCACACCGATAGCACCGTATACAATGCCTACTGTTCCCATGTCTAATCCTAATCCTCCACCTGCACGTGAACCAAGCAAGAATGGATAAATCATTTTCATCAAGAAACCTTCTGGCAAACGATAGAGAAGCATAAAGAGAATAGCCACCCACAAAGCAGGTTTGGTAACATAGGTAGCAAATGCTTTACCAAAACCGGTAACGATTTCTTTTGCAGTGGTTTCTGCATTGGGTTTGTCTGAATCAGGACGTGGAGTAGCGAACATGTGCCATACTGCCATCAAGAGGAAGATAACCGCGGTAATACCCATTGTTACTTTCCATGCGAGTGGCATGTTAGATTCGCCTTGTTGAATGCTCCATTTGTAAACAAAATCAGGTACAAGGAGCAATGCAGAGTTGCAGAATACGTTGCTAAGACGGTAGAATACACTACGCCAACCAATCATCTCTGCTTGCACACCAGAGGTAAGCGCTAACATATAGAATCCATCAGCTGCAATGTCGTGTGTTGCAGAAGAGAATGCCATGATGATGAACGCAATCAATACACCAGTAAAGAGCTTAACATCAGTGCCCATCGCAGCAATGGTTGCTGGGTCAGGTTGAGGAATAGAGAAGATGGTGAGTACAGCCAATCCTAACATGAGGAATTGCATGGTAAGGAACCACCAACGTTTGGTTTTGATCAAATCTACGAATGGAGCCCACAAGAACTTCAATGCCCAAGGGAAATAAAGCAATGTGGTAAAGAATGACATCTCGCCGTTAGGTACACCCATCTGGTTGAACATAACCATGGAGATGTTGTTAACGAGGAAGTAAGGAATACCCTCTAAGAAATACAAGGTAGGTACCCAAAGCCAAGGATTAATACTTTTCAGTGATTTCATGACCTAAAATGTTGTAAATTTTATTGTTTTTGATAATGATTAATTGTCCGTTGTGAAGAATCTTTTGTGCTGTATCGGCTTGCATGAAATTTTCTATATTTGTAGGTTGGGATGTAATACCGTTGTAGTGCAAATAAATACCTTCAATAGGAATACGGTATTCCTGTTTCGTTGCTTTGGTGCTAATCGTGAATTTTATTGATTTGAGTGTAATGGGATAAATGGCATGGTCATCTGTTACACCAAAAAGTTCGTTAAAATCTATAAACACACAAGTTGCTTCATTCGGTATCAAATCTTGTGCAGTATATGCATATGTAGTATTATCATCTGCACGTAGCAATGAGAATGTTACTTTTTCGATCAAATCACTCTGTGGTGTAAAACGAAATTCCATTGCATATGGGGTAGAGTAGAGCAGTGAGTCAGCATTTAATGTGACATGTGGAGCACGACCGCCGGTGTAGTTAACATATAATTCAGCAATTCCATTGCTATTAGCATTGAAATTCGTATTCCACTTGCTATTTGTTGTCTTAAGTGTCCAATGATTTTCAATATTAATCATATCTTCCCATAAATATGGTGATTGTTCAGGAGATTCTACTTTTACAATTAAATTCAAAGTAATATCACCAATAGTACCATGTACAATTGTACGACCATTTTTCAAGCCTTTCAACACTCCGTTTTCTACTTTGCAGATTGTCGCATCGTCCACTGTCCAAGTAAAAGCAGATGATAACATGTCAAACTTTTTGTTATCTAATTCGCCATTAATCTCGATAGGATAATCCCAGCCAGTAGATAGTAGCACACTATCCAAACGCAATTTGGGACTTGCAGCTTCCACTAAAACAATCTCAATAGGCAACGAGGCATTTCCATACGAAGCTGTCAAAGTTCCATTACCGAGACATACGAAATATCCATCTTCTGTAATATAACCAGTTTCTGGATCACAAGTTAGGGTGACATTAGGTAATTTTTTGTCAATCAACATACCATATTGATTATAACCCAAGAAATCTGGCTTGATAGCCGCATATTTTGGTAAACGCATGAAGGTACTTGTAGTACGCATTTCGCTTACAATATTGTCATCAGGAGCGGTGGAGAAGAGAAATATACTATTTCCAACGGCTCGAGGAATACCTTCTGTGGTTGGGTTAATAATTGTACCACCAAGATTGAATTGTGCGCTACCACCACCATCGGCACCAGTTGCTTCCCATGCACCAAAGTGGCGAAGTATAGAAGCCATCTCGTGGGTATACATACCTGGCTTTTCCATGACCATCATCCAAAGCGTATTATGGTCTTTGCTTACACCAAAGCCAGTACGAGGGTAGTTCTTGTTGTTGTAATCCTCATTCCAGTTACGAATAGTTAGTTTTCCTTCGTTGAGAACATAGCAGTTACCCGCACTCAGTTGCTTGATCTTAGGACGTGTACCATAGTAGGATTCATACATACCGATGATAAATTGTACTCGATCACCGATTTTGGCAGTTTCTAGGAAAGTTTTGCCCGTACCACGACCACGAAATACAGCATAACCATCTTCGATTTTGGTACCACCTGTAGTGTTGATACTTACTACTTCTGCAAACATATGCTCGTTGATTGCCCAATCTTGTTCTAATTTGACAACCACTTCAATCAATGGCAAATCTGTTCCAAGACGTGCATCTATTTGTGCCTTGGTGAGGGTAGTTTTGGTTCCCATATCCGAATTGAACATCACCAAATCATTATTGCTAGGATTACTGCGGTTGCGATTAACTTCACTAATCGGCATAGCTTGATTTCCAATAGCCAAGTGTGCATCCCATGAATATTGATCGATATGTGCTTTTTTTTGCTCATCTATCATCAAGTAACCGATGTCTTGTTTTCGATCCAACCACACTTCACCATGACCAATATTCCAGTTGGTAATATTCGTACCAATTTTTCCATTGCGCACTTGACCGGTACAAGGAACACCTGTTAAATTATTGTATTGACCTTCGTCTTGTGTAGATACTATCCAGAAATTACAGTTTACAGAGCCGATTGAGCGATGTCCTGGAGCATCCAAACGTTTGTGTGCATCTGTCATGCGTTCGGTATTGCCCATAGTTGTACTATGGCTTTCCTCTACCTGATTATAAGGATTGGTTAAATCCACCTCATAAATATAGCAGTGGCGAGTTTGCTTCGAATCGGTAATATCAAAACGAGTATAGATAATACCAGGTCCCACTTGATAACTCTCCAAAGTGTCAATACCATACTGGAGAATCACTGTACTATCCAAATTTGTTTGGATGTTAATTGTGCCATGTTGAGCCATAGTTGCCAAGCTCAACAGCAAAACTGGAAGGAGTAAAAAACGTTTCATATAATATTAGATTTTAGTTTCCTAAATTAACTGCCTACAAAGGTACTGCTTTTTTTTGAGTTGCACAAATTTTTGCACAAAAAAATGCACCGCCCAACGAAATGGGCAGTGCATCAATATAACCAAATTGCAAGTTTTTCTTATTGGAAACGTGCGCGATTATCAACAACTTCAGCGTTCTCCTCGATCAAACTAACTGCTTGATATGGAATGCTATAAGAAGTGCGCATATTGAGGTTGCTAATCTCGGTTGCTGCGTTCAACTCACCTTCAGCCACTTTCTTCTCGCCTACGCTTACTACGTAAACACCATTATTGCCTTTTACAGGAGCAGAAACGGCATTTGCATCCAATGCCAATGCTGCACCAATCACAGCTGGCTCTACACCTGCTGCGCCAAGACGGTATGAAGACATTGAGATGCCCTCTGCTGATTTTACCTCTGTGCCGAACAACTCTGCAGCAGCCTCCAAGGTGTTTACACCCTTGAGTTGATTTGCGATATACTCAGCCTTCTTGTCGTTGGTTGCTGCGATTACAAGCTCTGCACGAACTGCCTCCAATGGACGATATTCGCCATCGTTAACCTCGGTCAAAGCTGCTACTACAAACTGATCACCACACTCAAATACATCGCTCACTTGACCTTGCTTAGCCTCGAATGCCCAACGAACGATGGCGCGGCTATTCTTCAAGTCGTTCACCTTGTCAGTATTCTCGTTCAATCCAAATACAGGAGCTGTGCTAAGTCCTTGAGCCAAAGCTGCTTGGTGGAGTGAATCTGCATTGTTGTTAGCTACCACAAATTGCTTTGCTTGGTTGTACAAAGCGCCATAAGTCTTGCTACTCGCAGTCACTTTACGGCTCAAAATAGCCAATTTTACTTTTGGAGTTGCCTTGCTAATATCTGCAATCTTGAAGGTTTGCTCGCCCATGCCGCTTGCTACGGTAAAGGTGCTACCTTTCTTGCCGTTGAATGCTGGTTCTGCGATATTCTTTTGCAAGTCGCTAGCCTTGAACCAACCGAGCTCAACATCTTCTGTGTTCTCGTCGTTTGCTACCAATACCAACTTCACAGAGTCTGCTTTGTTATAACCACACTCCATTACGCGCGCGATAGAATAGGTGTCATCTGCGAAGCTCAATTCTGTGCAAGCACCTTTCTTTACGCCCTTGCCAAATGCGAAATCCTTATATTCAGCAGGAACAGTCTCTACTGAGTAGTCGCGACCATCGTACAATACATCAGAATTGCTGTTCACGAGAGCTGCTACATCTTCTTGAGTGCGGAAATCGTTCTCCAAGCTCTTGATCAATTTCTCTACATCTGCAAAATCCTCTGCTGAAGGCACGATAGGGAAGCTAACGTACTCAAGCGAGCGATTTGGTGTTTGCTTGTATTGCTCTTTCTTTTGGTTGTACAATTTCTTGAGATCGCCCTCGGTTACTTTCACCAATGAGTCAGCTACTGCATAGTATGGTTGTTGTACGTATTGTACATCCACTGTAGTGTTGCGACCTTCGTATGCATATTTTGCATCCAAGTTGTTGGCTGTTACCATTTTGCTCAAGAGGTCAGTATATTTCTCTTGCAAATAGGTCAAACGTACTGCCTTCTCCCAGTACATCCAGTAGTTCTTAGCTTGCTTCAAGCCCTCAGCTTGCTCTGGACTTTCTGGCTCTTGTGCCAACGAGTTGAGGAAGTTGACCAACGCAAAACGGTTGAAGTTACCTGTCTCGTCATAGAATGCGCGACGTTGACGAATCAGTTGATGAGGATTTGCTCCGATGCAAAGCTCGCTCAACTCATCGGCTGTTACGTCCATGCCGATTTCCTTAGCTTGCTCGCGAAGGGTGTAATCCATCAACATCATTTGCCATGCTTGGTTACGGAGTTGAATCGTCAAATCCTCATTGATGTCGTTTGTTCCTGTTTCAATCTTGTACACCTCTTGCAATTGCTCTTTTGCAGCTTCATACTCGGTGTAGTGTACTTGGTGACCTGCGATTTCTGCTACGTTTTCGCGGTTCTTGTTGAAGAAACTGCTACCTGAGTTCAAGAAGTCACCCAAAATAAATGCTAACATAGCCACACCTACTACTACGAGCAGGATTGTGCCATGATTTCGAATTGATTGTAATGTTGCCATAATATTATTTTGTTATTTTATTCGCTATATTTTCGCATTAATTCATCTATAATTACGTGCCTTTGACCTTTAACCTCTTATTGAATATTGAGATTTTACACCAAAAAGCCTGCAAAGTTACTACTTTTTATTGATATGACCAAATTTATTTGCATTTTTACAAAACTTTTTTATTCTGTTTCGCTATCTTTCCCTTGTTAATTACGTAGGATATACGTAACATATACGTAGGATATACGTAGGATAACCGAGTTGTTGCCGAAGAATGATGCTATTTTGGACGTAATATCTCCATGTCAAAAAGAAAGAGAGTGCATCGTTTTGGCGACACACTCTCTTAACATAGTGATAAATATCCGAATTAATCAACTTTCGTCATTGCTTTTACCACGACGTTACGTAATCGCCATTCGTGGCTTGTCTCTTGGCATGTGTATTTCCATGCAATATAGCATTTCTTGCCAATCATTTCAGCAGGTAAAGAAACCGTTGCTGCCGTGAAAGCTGTTGAATCGTAAGGGATTACTGGTAACTCAGTCCAGTCTTCAGCTTTAGCAATATCTCCTGTAGAAGATACCAAAACGGTGTATTGCTTTTGGAACTCTTTAGGTACTGCTGTTGTGAATTGGGACTCAAATGTCAAAGTAGCCTCAGACATACCTGTCAAATCCAATTCTGGAGTTACCAACCAATCTTCATTCTCGGCATTTTTGCCATCCATCTGAGTGTATTTGGCTTTGGTTGGCTTTTTGCCTGTAGTGATAACAGGTATTTTCCATGTTTGTGACTCTCCTAAGACATCAACGATGTTAAATGCTTTTAGACTAGGCTCTGTTGTTAAATCTTGGTTTAACAATTCTACTTCTACTGGCTCTGGTTTGGTTTCAACCATTAATGGGTTGGTGCTCTTCCAAACATATGCGCTACCTTTGCCTAGAGTCTCGTAGGTATTGCCCATGAAGTTGGTTAATTTGCCATATACAACTACGAAGTCGCCCACAGCAACTGCATTAGGATCGTTGATCTTAGTGCCGTTCAAACCAAATACTTGGAAGGCAATAAAATCGTTGTTAGAGTTTTTGCCCTTTATATTCTCCATGTAGAATTGTGCATTACCGTAACCTGTAACACCAGAAGCGTGGTTTGCGTGCAGTTTCTTTACATAGCCCATTACGTAATATGGCTTGTCGGTACTATCTCCTGCTGCCAATGCAGCGCAAATCTCACGTGCTTTCATTACGTCAATAGCTTCCGCTGGAATATTCCAAGCCTTCGCTTCTTCAGGAATAACCAATACTTCTGGTTCTTCTGGCTTGACTTGCTCGTTGAGCAATGGATTGGTTGATTTCCAAATATATGCAGCGCCTTTACCAGTGGTCTCGTATGTACCATTGTAGTTGGTTAATTCGCCATAAATGACCACAAAATCTCCAACAGCCACAGCATTAGGATCGGAAAGTTTTTTGCTATTAGGACCATATACCTGGAATGCCATGAAGTCGTCGCTAGAGTTAGCTCCTTTTACATCTTCTATGTAGAATTGTGCATTGCCATATCCAGATACGCCATCAGCGTGCTTGCTGTGGAGTTTCTTTACATAGCCCATAACATAGTATTTAGTACCTGTTGTTGCACCACTCTCTAATGCTGCACAGATATCACGTGCCTCTGATACAGTAATTGCTTCAGCAGGTACGTTCCAGCCGATGGTGTCGGGAGCTTCTACTGGTGGAACAACTGGTGTTTCTCCGTTATCAGGACGGTCGGTTGGACCAATAAATGGTGGAATTGCCATTTCACATGCTGTGAATATCAACAACGCAGCGGTGAAAATGAATGTTGAAAAATGTTTGTTGGTTTTCATTCTATTGTTTGATTAGTATTATTCTACAAAATTGCATACCTACTCAATTTCAGCCTGCAAAATTACAAAATCTTTGTCATATACACAAAAATATGTCCAAAAAAAAGAGAATTTTACATGAGAAAGGCGCAAAAAGTATGAAAATCATATTTTTTATTAAAAATATTTTGTGGATTGAGAAAAATGTAGTACCTTTGCACGCTGAATTGCGAACGTGTGTTCGTGTCGCAATCAAAAACGCGTTTTTATTAATTAATTTAGGAGGATAAAACTATAGCAAATCCACAAAAAGGTCCACAGCAACGTCGTGGCCGCGTAGAAAAAGAAATGCCCAACCGCATCAATGATGCGATTCGTGGCGTGAAGGAAGTTCGCCTTGTGGGCGATAATGTAGAGCAAGGTGTGTATTCGTATGAGGCAGCAATGCGCATGGCGGATGACATGAACTTGGACTTAGTAGAAATCTCAGCCAATGCCGTACCACCTGTGTGCCGTATTTTGGATTATCAGAAATTCCTCTATCAAAAGAAACGCAAAGAGAAAGAGATTAAGGCCAACTCTGCAAAAGTGGTAATCAAAGAGATTCGTTTCGGACCACAAACCGACGAGCACGATTACAACTTTAAGTTGAAACATGCGCAAGAGTTCTTGAAAGACGGCAACAAAGTGAAGGCGTATGTGTTCTTCCGCGGACGTAGTATCCTTTTTAAAGATCAAGGCGAGTTGCTGCTAGCGCGCTTTGCGAATGACCTGGAGGAGTATGGCAAAGTGGAAGCCATGCCAAAATTGGAAGGCAAGCGCATGATCGTCAACATCGCTCCAAAGAAATAGTCGTAGGGCCACCAATGGCTGCCTGAGACTTAAAATCAATATTAACAATTTAAATTATTAACAAAATGCCAAAGGTAAAGACTAATTCCGGTGCTAAAAAAAGATTCGCTCTTACCGGAACGGGCAAAATCAAGCGTAAACACGCTTACAAGAGTCACATTCTGACAAAGAAGACTAAAAAACAAAAACGCAACTTGACTCACGTTGCATTGGTAGATTCAACTAACTTGCGCTCAGTTCGCGAAATGTTGGTTCTCCGTTAATTATTAACCACCAAATTATTAAACTAGTAAAACTATGCCAAGATCAGTCAATCACGTTGCTTCACGCAACCGTCGTAAGAAGATTTTGAGCCTCACACGAGGCAATTTTGGTGGCCGTGCAAACGTTTGGACAGTTGCCAAAAACACTTGGGAGAAAGGTCTCCAGTACGCTTATCGCGATCGTAAGAACAAAAAACGCACCTTCCGTGCTCTTTGGATCCAACGTATCAACGCTGCTGCGCGTTTGGAGGGTCTCAGCTACAGCCAATTGATGGGTGCATTGAAGAAAGCTGGTATCGAAATCAACCGCAAAGTCCTCGCAGACTTGGCGATGAACCAACCAGCAGCGTTCAAAGCTATCGTTGAGCAAGCTAAGAAGTCTATCTAATTAGATGTGAACAACAGTAAATAAGGTGTCCCTGCCGTAATGGCAAGACACCTTATTCACTTTGTAAAATGAGGGGGAATAATACTTTCCTTATTAATTTATGTGTGCGTAGGCGCGTACGCGCGTATATACGCATGGTGGGATGTAAAATCAAAACACTGTAACTTTATGAAACACTTGAGCATTTGGATGTTGCTACTTGCACTATCCGCAACATTGGCTGTATCAGCGGACCCATTACCTGGCTTCCGTTATGAAGATGCAACTAAGTTTCAAATCATCAACAAAGGCTGGGATAATACCACCGAACCTTACACACGCCTTCCTCAGCAGTATATGGATAGTTGTCGTGAGGAGCAACAATGGCTTTACAACCACTCTTCTGGTATTGCAGTGCGTTTCGCTACCAATAGCAAACGTATAGCAGCACAATACAACCTGAAAAACAATTTCCATATGCAACATATGGCGATGACCGGTATCAAAGGCACCGACCTCTATTACCTCAACGAGGAGCGTAATGTTTGGGAGCATGTCAATACCGCTCGTCCACAAGAGAAGAACTTCAAAGCAGACTCTATCCAATCTAAACTCTATGTGGAGAACTTGGATGGCGAGATGCACGAATATATGATTTATTTGCCTCTCTATGATGGTATCAATTGGCTGCAAATTGGTGTGGATTCTACTGCCGAGCTCACCATGCCACGTGTAGAGAATCCTCGCAAGATGGGTAAGATTGTTATCTATGGTACTAGTATCCAGCAAGGCGGTTGTGCTTCACGTGTAGGTATGGTGCCAAGTGCAATGATCCAACGTGAATACAATCTTGAGTGTGTCAATCTCTCTACTTCTGGCAATGCACGCATGGATTTCTATATCGCTGAAGCGCTAGCAGATATCGAAGATGCAATCTGCTATGTGATTGATCCTGTGCCTAACTGCACCAAAGACCGCTGTGATACAGCGACATACGACTTTATTAAGATTCTGCGCACCCTTCGTCCTGAAGTGCCAATCATTATGGTCGAGGGTATTATGTATCCTTACACCCGTCATAATAGCTTCCATGCAGAGTACTTGCCACAGAAGAATGAGTGTTTCCGCCGTGGCTATGAGCAACACTTGGCGGAGAATCCAAAGGGCTTGTATTATATGACTCACGATGGTCAAGTAGGTCCAGAGATGGAAGGTACTGTGGATGGCGTGCACCTGACCGATTATGGTTTCCGTGCGTATGCTGATTTGCTAGAGGTTAAGATTAAAGAAGCGTTGGACGATACTGATGTGGATTATGATCTCACTCCTTCGTACAACATTGTTCGCAAGAAATCGCTTTGGGAGCGTTTCGTGGATTTCATTAAGGGATATTGAAAAATAAATTAAATTAATGTATATGAAAAAAATCATTATCTTCTGTTTGAGCGCAGTAGTCTCATTGGCTACTTTTGCGCAAACATCAGTAAGCGGTACTGTTATTGATGCTGAGAATAGTGAACCGCTGATAGGTGTTTCTATCATAGAGAAAGGTACTTCTAATGGTGTAGTCACCGATTTTGATGGTAACTTCTCTCTATCCGTTTCAACGAATGCAGTACTGCAATTATCTTATGTGGGTTACACTACGCAAGAGATTAAAGTAGGCAAAAAGACCAATTTGGGTACGATTGAGTTGGTGGCTGAAGTAGTTGGTCTCGAGGATGTTACTGTTGTCGGACAAATGGCAATTCAACGTAAAACACCTGTCGCTGTGAGTCAAGTAGCTGCACTTGAAATTGAAGAACGCCTTGGTGGACAAGAGTTTCCAGAGGTGTTGAAGAATACCCCTGGTGTACACGCCAACAAACAAGGTGGTGGTTGGGGCGACTCCGAGATTTATATGCGTGGTTTTGCTTCTGAAAACGTAGCCGTCATGGTCAATGGTATTCCAATGAACGATATGGAAAATGGTACGGTGTATTGGTCTAACTGGCAAGGATTAAGTGATGTGACCAGCATCATGCAAACACAACGCGGATTGGGAGCAAGCAAAGTGAGTGCACCTTCTGTGGGTGGTACGATCAATATTGTGACAAAAGGTATTGATGCTAAGCGTGGTGGCTTTATGTCATACGGCATGGGTAATGATGGATACAACAAAATTGCGTTCTCTGTTTCTACTGGTTTGATGTCCAACGGTTGGGCTATCACGCTCTTGGGATCTCGTACTTGGGGCGATGGTTACATTCAAGGTACAGGCTTTACGGGATATAACTATTTCGCGAATATCTCAAAACGTATCGGTGAGAACCACCAGTTATCTTTTACCGTGTTTGGTGCTCCACAACAGCACTGGCAACGCTCTGGTAGTTTGACCATGGCTGGTTGGCAAGAGGTGAAGAAGTATATGAACAATGGTATGCACTTCTCACGCTATAATGCTACTTATGGTTATGATGATTTTGGCAATCAAAAGTCAGGTTCTGATTATAACCAATACCACAAACCACAAATCTCATTGAACCACGTTTGGCAAATTGACCATAAATCAAGTTTATCTTCTGTTGCATACGTTAGTATTGGTCGTGGATTCGGTAATACAGCTGAACCTGGCGTCAACTCCAGCTATGCATATACCGATCTTACTCGCGGTGCTTACAATGGAGCATTGACCACTACTTTCCGACGCGAAAATGGTACCTTTGACTATGGCAAAGTGATGTCTGAGAATGCTTTGGTAACAGACAAAAATGATCCACGATACAATGCAGATAGTTATACTGGTTCGCAATTGATTATCGCAGAAAACCGCAACTATCACAACTGGGTAGGTTTGGTTAGTACGTATTCTACCAACTTCAAGGATTGTATTGATTTCTACGCTGGTGTAGATGTACGTTATTATAATGGTATTCACCAAGCTGTTATTTCTGATTTAATGGGTGGCGAGTATTTTATTGATGCTACTCGTACTACTAGTGTGGATCCTAAATACAATTACCACGCCAATGACGTGAATTGGAGAAATGAGAAACTGGGTATCGGAGATGTCGTTTATCGTGATTATGAAGGTCGTGTAATGCAAGAAGGTGTTTTCGCTCAAGCCGAATACAACAAAGGTAATTGGGCTGCCTTTTTGAGTGGTTCGTTGAACTGTACAAGCTACAAACGTATTGACCACTTCTACTATGATGAGACAAATAACGAGTCTGCATTGGTTAGTTTTGCTGGTGGTACCATCAAGACAGGTTTCAACTATAATATCAACAACTGGAACAATGTCTTCGTGAACGTTGGTTATATCTCACGTGCTCCTAAATTCTCATACGGTGCGTTTATGTCATCTAATACAAGCAACGTGCTGAATATCAATGCTAAAAACGAGCAAGTCGCTAGTGCTGAAATTGGCTATGGTTTCCACAACGAAATCATCAATGTGATGGTTAATGGCTATTTCACCGAATGGATGGATAAAGCCATGACCAAGACTGGTACAACTGATCAACAAGAAGATTATTTCATGAATATGACTGGCGTAAATGCACGTCACATGGGTGTTGAAGTGGAATTTAAAGCACGCCCAACCAAATGGTTAGAATTGAGTGCGATGTTCTCATGGGGTGATTGGACATGGGATAGTGATAGCGTCAAGGGATATATGTTTGATGAAAAAGGCACTCCTTTGGCTTTCAACGAGAAGCAAAATGGTGTAACGAGTACTCCTGCATCTGCTATTGGAGCAGAAGACCATGCTTGGGCTATGGTTAATATGAAAGGTATTCACGTGGGTGGTTCTGCACAAACTACAGCCAATGTGGGAATTATGTTCAAACCATTCAAAGGATTCCGTATCGGTGGTGAATATACTTTGCAAGCACGCAACTATACCTACTATAGCTTCAATGGTAGCAACCTTAACGTAGGTAAATCAATGTCTGTAATCGAACCTCTGATTTTGCCAGTAGGTGGAGCACTGGATTTACGCGCAAGCTATCACTTTGAGATTGGTAAGTGCAATGCTACTATCTCTGGTAACATCAACAACTTGCTTGACCAATATTATATAGAGAAAGCTTGGAACCCATCTTCCATTTCCTCTACAGGTGGAGAAGCTAATATGGATAATATCCATTTCTTCTATTCATATGGTCGTACATTCAACTTGCGTTTGAAATTGGCTTTCTAATTCATAAACCACTAAAAATCAACAACAATGAAAAGAATATTTAAATACACATTGATTGCACTATCATTGGTTTTCGCTTCTTGCCAAGATTGGTCTATGAATCAATTAGAAGAGCATTTTGGAAAAGAGGAAACTACCATTCAGGATGTGCGTACTATCAGTTATACGCTTACCTCTGCTGATTATACTGCAATTGTTAATAATGCAGAGAATCAGAGCATTGCCCTCTCTCTTGAGGCTGACTCTGTGGCTTACAAGAAACTCTTGCTCGTAGATTCACTCAAGTATTTTGAGTCAGATTCTGTCGCTGCATATTACTTGCCTGCTTTCATCGCGAATAAGTTCTCTTATTTAGATGCGGGTAGCAATGTCAAAATTGCTTTCCAAATGCACAACCCTGCACCAGAGTATATGACGTTAATGGAGCATATTGAGACGTTCAATATCTCTGATGAAGCATATACTTATGTTTGGGGTAATAACGTAGATGTACCTTATCTTACACCTGCTACCGAGGGAAAACTCTTGGATATGGTACAAAAATCTTATACGGGTACTTTGGCAGACGGTGTATATGCTATTCAGTATGATTATTCTACGGCTGAACCTGCATTTGCTACTGCTGATGAGAAGATTACCCTTTCACATGATGACTATGTAGCATTAGCAAAGTACGTGAGCGATAACAAAAATTCTAAATATTTCGAGAAGAAAGACAAGAAGCATGAGATTGATTATTATTTAGGCTCAAATAGTAAGCAGAATTATATCAATTCTGATTATGCTACATGGCGTAAAAAATATGATCCTGAAAAATTATATAGTGCGTTATCAGACGAGGAGTTGCAAGCTTTGCATGCAGAGCGTTTGGTAGAGGGATTCACACAAGTGGTTCTGCCAATCTATTTCCCTAACCCGCGCATGGGCGTATATACCATATCTTTCTTGATGGGTGAAGACCAATCCAGTCTTACACGTGAGTCCCTCACATTTATGTATGCTGGTGAATATAAGTGCACGGCTTGTTCTTTTACCGATGAAGAAACTACCGTGGTTGTTCCATCAATTGATACTACATCAGTTGGCTCACGTGCAGAATTGTTCCTTGTTGCTAATGGACAAATCGAATTATTCACTGTGGATGGTGTGACTCCGTTGGTACTTACTCCTGCTGATTATCAGTTGCTTGGTGTGGAAGTGTTGGATCGCCCAGAGCGCATTATTCCTAAGTTGCTGAAAAATAAATTCCCATTTGCTTCATTTGGTACTGCTTATCTCGTTGTTTATCGCAATGCAAGCAAAGTATTAGCTGCTGGTCGATATTCATTCAACGGAACAGATTGGAATGTGATAAAAGATAGCAAACAAAAGATTTCTACTTTCCTCCATACAGGTTCTGAATGGAGTGCTTCTACGGCAGTTTATTTAGCAGAAAGTTTCGCCAACCAAAGCCAAGGTGACTTTACTATTCAAAACGTATTGCTTACAGGTCCACTTTCCTATGTATGGCAACCTACTGCTATCTATGGTATGAAGGCATCGGCTTACGTGGGTGGCGCTAACAACCAATCAGAGGCATGGGTAGTATCTCCTTATGTAGATCTTTTGGAGGCATCTAAACCAGTTCTTGTCTTCGAGCAAGCTCGCAAGTATGGTGTTGATTTCCTCGCAGAGTGTTTCGTGATGGTATCTGTCAACTACGAAGGTGATGTTACTGAGTGCGATTGGGTACATATCCCATTTAACCAAGATGAGAATGGCAATTATATCGTACCTGATGGCTCTTCTTGGGATTTTATGTCAACTGGCAACTTGGATCTCTCTACTTATGCAGGACAAAAGATTACCATTGGCTTTAAGTATACCAGTTCATCCGCAGGTTCTGCAACCTGGGAGTTCAAAAACTTAGTTGTTAAAGAGTTAAAATAACTATAAATTCAAAATTTAAAACATTATGAAGAAAATTTTCTTATTGGCTTCTTTCGTAGTAGCCATGTCGTTAAACCTCTTTGCACAGAACGACACTGTGTACTACATCAGTTTCAAGGAGTCTATGGGCTCTTGGAGCATTGATGACAAGGTAAAACCTGAGGCAGTTAGCACCATTTGGCAACAAACTGCTCAATATGGTATGAAGGCTTCTGCTTATGTAGGTGGTGTGAAGCATGTCACAGAATCTTGGTTCATGTCTGCTCCTCTAGATTTAACTTCTTGCACAAGTCTTAAAATGGAGTTCAACCAAGCACTCAACTATGCTACTCCTGATTATGTATCTGTTAAGATTACAAAGGATGGTGCAAACTGGGAGACATTGACTGTGCCAAATCTACCAGCAGGTAATAGCTGGACTTTTGTTCAATCAGGAGAAATTGATATCACTTCTTACATCAGCGACAAAACTCAAATCGCATTTGCATATACCAGTGATGCTGCTGCCGCTGCTACATGGGAAGTTGATTGGATTATTTTGAGTGGTGATGGTACCCGAATCGTTGAGCCTGAGAAACCAGTTGAGCATATCTCTTTGGCTGATTTTGTGGCTAAGGCTGACCCAACTACTCGCTATGAGGTGACCGCTACCATTTCTGAAATGAAGGACAACTATTATGGTAACTTCTGGATTACTGATGGTACTCACAATGTATATGTATATGGTCTTGCACATGGTGACCAAAACCGCAATGTGGTTGATTCATTTAATATTGAGACTGGTGACGAAATCACCCTTTCTGGTATGTATTTGTGGTACACCAATGCTGCAGGTGAATCATATGCGGAGTTGATGAACGGACGCTTTGTGGATGTAAAGCACGCTCCTGTTGTTGAGGAAGTGACAATGGATTACTATGGTGAGAGTGCTGATATCGAAGGCGGTTACGAGTTCGCGCTCGAGTGCTTGCGATATAAAATTGCAAACGGCAAAAATATTGATTCTGTGCTTTATGCACTCAACTTTATCTCTGCTAACAAACACAATATCGAGGGCAAATACACCATCACAAGCGATAGCCTTCTTGCAGATTATACTTCTATTCGATATGGCTCTGACGAGGCAATGTATTTCAATGATGGTAATGTAAGAATTTCTGCTACTGGTAATAAGCAAGATACAATTATTGATGGCAATGCTTATGTAGCTTATGAGCACGTAGTAGATATTTATTTGAAGCAATACACTTATCACGAGGAGATTGCAGACAGCATTGTTGATACCAATTACGAAACTAAGGTGCTTACTTTGCCTCTCATTGCTATCGGTGAAGATGAAGTTGTTGTATTTGACGGTTCTACAACTTCTGTAGAAAATGTTAAGACTCCTATCATCAACGACAACAAGCGTTACAACCTCATTGGTACAATCGTTGACGAGCAATACAAGGGTGTTGTTATCTTGAATGGTAAGAAGTACATTCAATAATATCTGTTAATTGTTCTTGTTGATATAGAACAATATGCTAATGAAATAAGGTTGCGAATTCGCAACCTTATTTTGTATAACGACCTTTCTTCAATTCTTCTTTACTCGCACCGCACTATTACCGCACAATAACCGCACAATAACTATATTATTTGTTACGGATAGTGAGCGTTGAGATTGTCTCGATGTGTTATCGTTGTGCTAGCGCACGGCGGATAACCATTTGCGTATTCTCGGTACAAGGTACCAATGGCAGGCGTAAGATGTTCTTAATCATGCCCATTTCAGTAAGCACGGTTTTGATGCCACTTGGATTTCCCTCTACAAAGAGCAGATGAATCAAATGTCCCATACGGCTCTGCATCATGGCATCTTGATTTTCCACGATCTGCTTCATCTCTTTAGGCCAGGCATTGCTTGCTACGCTAATCAATCCATCTCCACCTGCTTTCATCATCTCGTATGCCAAGTCGTCGTCGCCGCTGATAACGGCAAAGTTGCCATTGGCTATATTCACTGTCTCTGTGAACTGCTCCACGCTGTTGCATGCTTCCTTGATACCCATAATCTTCCTTGGATACGCATCGTAGATGCGACGAGTAGTCTCTGGCAGGAGATTTACGCCTGTGCGTTTGGGTACATTGTACAAGATTACGGGTACTGGACTTGCCTTCGCCACTTCGCAGAAGTGCAAGTATAATCCCTCTTGTTGTGGTCTGTTGTAATAGGGCGTAACTGATAATATCGCCGCAAAGTGTGCTACCAATTGTTCTTTCAATTCGTCAATGCGTTCCACCACGGCTGCGGTGCTATTGCCGCCAATGCCTAATACCAATGGCATACGTCCTGCCACTTGCTTCACTACATAGTCAATGATGGCGTTTTGCTCTTGGTGGGTGAGAGTAGGGACCTCACTTGTAGTGCCTAAGATCACCAAATAATCCGTACCACCTGCTACTTGGTGCTCAATCAATTGGCTTAATGCTGGAAAATCCACTTTCCCTTCCTCTGTGAAGGGAGTTATCAACGCTGTACCTAATCCTTTCATATCTCTCTAAACACTAAACTACTTATTCCCAAACATATTGATATACCGTATGATTTGCTCAAACAGATAATCGGGTGCTGCTTGAGGCGGAGTATCTATGGTCAAATCGTATATCCCTTCGCGCATGAAGCGTCCCACTTTGAAGTCTGCTCGAATATACATCGCCATATATTGCAGTGTACGCGAGGGTTGTTGAGTCAAATCGATTAGCACATCAAATTGTCGTGCGCTTATCAATTCGTGCACTTCGGTCTTGGGGCGCTCGGTTAGCCAACAAATCTCCTTCTTATCAGGCAGGGTGAACAATACCACCTCTTTGTTGGCCTGTTCTATCTGCTTGATGATGTGCTGAATATTGTCGTTAGGATACAATATGGCTACACTACGCACTTTATCCCATTGTGGTATTGTTACTTTTCTGCTTGCTTGTCGCTTCAATAGCCAAGCAAACATCCGTTCTCGTAATTTCTCTATCATTCTTAATTCAAAATTCTTAATTCTTAATTAACTCCAGGAATTGTTCCTCAGTTAGTATCTCTACCCCTAAACTCTCTGCTTTCTTTTGTTTCTCAGGCCCCATATTCTCGCCCGCGAGAATGAAACTGGTCTTCTTGCTCACGGAACCCACATTCTTACCTCCGTGGGCTTCTATCATCGCTTTGTATTCGTCGCGTGAGTGGTGGCTAAACACGCCCGACACCACGATGCTCTTGCCTAGCAATATATCAGATTGCGGTGCTTGCTCCTCCTCTTGGCTCTCCATTTGTACTCCAGCTTCGCGTAGTCGGTTGATAATCTCCAGATTGCTGAGGTCGTTGAAGTAGGCGATGATATTCTTGGCTATCTGTTCGCCCACATCGTCGATAGCAGTCAGTTGCTCCACGTTTGCCCATTGCAATTGGTCGATGCTTGGGAAGCGACGAGCAATCTTCTTGGCGGTTGTCTCGCCCACCATGCGTATGCCCAAGGCAAATAGCACTCGTGCCCAAGGCACTTGTTTGCTGGCTTCTATGCCTGCCAACATATTTTGTGCTGACTTCTCGCCGAGACGTTCTTGACGAGCAATATCGTCTTGCTTGAGGTCGTATATATCAGCAATATTGTGGAGCAACCCTTGTGAGTAGAGTAGGTCAATGGTCTCACTACCCAAGCCGTCGATATTCATCGCTTTGCGCGAAACAAAGTGCTCCATCTTGCCCTTAATCTGTGGTGGACAAGTCGCCTCATTGGGGCAACGCCATGCTGCTTCGCCCTCTACGCGCACAAGAGGGGTGCCACATTCGGGACAATTTTTTGGGAATATAGAATAAGGAGCAAGGAGCAAAGACTTATCGCCTTCGTCTGTCCTGTCGTTACTGATTGGTCTTGGTTCTTGGTTCCTTGGCTCAACAGAAACTATCTTTGGAATAATCTCTCCACCTTTCTCTACCCATACCATATCGCCTTCACGGATGTCAAGTTGGCGAATGAAGTCTTCGTTATGCAGGGTAGCACGTTGCACTATGGTGCCAGACAACTGTACTGGTTCTAAGTTCGCCACAGGGGTCACTACGCCTGTGCGACCAACTTGATAGGTGATGGCATTGAGGCGGGTGAGTTGTTTCTCCGCAGGAAATTTATATGCTATTGCCCAGCGAGGTGATTTGGCAGTGTAACCCAATTCCTCTTGGGTGGATAAGTCGTTTACTTTCAGTACAATACCGTCGGTGGCTACGGGCAAATTCTTGCGCTCGGTATCCCAATAATGGATATACGCCATCACCTCTTCCAGCGAATGGCATACCTTGATGGCATCGCTAATAGGGAAACCCCATTGTTTGGCAATCTGTAGGCGGTCGTAGTGCTTGGTTGCTGGCAATTCTTCGCCCAGCATATAGTAGAGATAGCAGTCTAGACCACGACGTGCTACCTCGTTTGGGTCTTGCAATTTCAATGTACCTGATGCTGCGTTGCGTGGGTTGGCAAATAGCGCATCACTTTGTGCTTCACGCTCTTTGTTTAGGCGTTCGAACGACTCCCATGAGAGCAGCACCTCGCCTCGCAGTTCCACGAAATCAGGAATCTGGACTTCGGACTCCAGTGCTTGCATATGCTGCGGTATCGCAGCGATAGTCTTGATATTGTCAATGACATTATCGCCCTTTACTCCATCGCCACGTGTGAGCGCTTTGGTCAGCACGCCATTCTCGTACCAAAGGGAGATGCTGAGTCCGTCGTATTTCAATTCGCATACAATCTCCACACCCTCTGGTAATTTCTTTAACCATTCTTCTACTTCCTCTTGCGAGTACGTGTTTGATAACGACAACATGGGATATTTATGCGCCACTTGGGCGAAGCCCTTTCCCTTGCCTTTCGCCTCTCGCCTCTCGCCTCTCGCTTCTCTCAGATCGGAGCCGACATGCTGCGTAGGAGAATTAGGGTCGAACATGTCGGGGTGGAGTGCCTCCAAGTCTTGCAGACGACGGAGCTTCTGGTCGAAGTCGTAGTCCGACATGGTAGGGGCATTTAATACATAGTATTGATAGTTCGCCTGCTCCAATTCTTTGCGCAGAGCAAGTATCTCTTCGCGTTCAGGATTTTCTATTTGTGAAAACAAATCCATATTGTTGTCTTTTTAATTCCCACTGATTTCACGGATAAGCACTGATGGTTTACTTCACCATGATCTTCGTTTGCAGGCAGGTACCTTGTCCATACACATTGATGATGTACAATCCCTTTTGCAATCCCGTGATAGGCTCTTCGTTGGATTGGATACTAACTGGGTCTGGAGTCACTTTGTATCCACTTGGCAAGTACAGCATATATGCGCCACCTTCGGCGTTGCAGATATAGGGCACGAAGTCGCGGAAGTTGACGCTCACTTCAGGTGTCACATCGTCTGGTGTGGTGGTATGAACCGAATCCAATCTTAATCCCACCAACACAGGGTCATGGTCGCTACAGCGGAACATGGTTTGGTCGTTGGACTTGTCGTAGGTATAACTATCGCTCTCGTCTGAGTTGATATGGTATGCCACCATACCCGTCACGTGTGGATACAAGGTGCTGTTGCATAACGCATGGTCTAAGTAACCTGCCTGTCCGTGATATACATACGAATAACTACTGTCGGCATGGAAGGCGCGATGCAGATCAATCATTCCGCCCTCGCGCAGCACCTTGATGGGGTCTTCCATCGCATAGGCGTTGAGGTCACCCATGATAAGGATATCATCGTCGTCGAAATAATAACTGTCGTTCTCATAATGACTCAACAATGAGCGTGCTTCACGCACACGGTCGCCGTTGTACGTGCCTTGCCCATCGCCTTTATCGGCATTGTCGCCGCTGCCTCTGCCACTTTTTGCTTTGAAGTGATTGACCGAGAAGAGGAATTTCTCATTGGTTGCTTTCTCTACAAAGGCTTGTGTTTTCTTGCGGTTGGTAACACCTGTGTTGTTCTCGCGGAGTTTGCCATATGGTGTTACGACATCCGAACAATATACGAATCCCGACTTGGTGTATGTGCCACTTGCCGAACCGCCATCATCAACGTAACTGAACCTACGTCCCGTGTTTCTGCTCAAGTCGCTCGCAATCTCTGCCAAGGCAGTTTGCCCTTGTTCTATCTCTACAAAGCCGTATAAATCGGCATTGATCTTCGCCAATGCTTTGCTTACTTTGGCGCGTTGCTTCTGGTGTTCGGAGTAGTTGCTTGCGCCCATGTCGCCGCCCAAGTTCTCCACGAGGTAATACTCTAGGTTCATGCAGCAGACGAGCAAGGTGTGTTGCCCGCGCATGTCGATGGCATCATAGTCTGGTCCTTTTTCCATGTCAGCACGCGTGTTGCCTTGCCAATCGCACGATACGAATGACACGTTATTTGTGCTATTTACCTTTACGGTCAGATTGTGCAATCGCTCGCCTAAACGATGGTAGCCACTCACATTATTGA
>Ga0233364_1000027_pt1 | contig 22051 bp, 18 predicted proteins | sample ElkDunMinimDraft_19_FD_180675 | JGI IMG/M metagenome (GOLD analysis project Ga0233364, IMG submission 180675) | Fecal eukaryotic communites from dung pellets of Tule Elk in California, USA - Elk Dung C2 | ecosystem: Host-associated > Mammals > Digestive system > Large intestine > Fecal | place...
ACCCTACAATCACTCACGAAATGCAGAAAGACCTAAATCGATTAGAAACCATTGCTCAACGCTTCTCAAAAATTGGTTCTGTACCCGAAATGAAAGAGGAAGATATTGTTACCGTAATCAATGAATTTGTTCTCTATTTACAATCAAGAATTTCATCAAAAGTAACCATTAATATCAACCACAATGGCATCGAAAATCTAAAAATTCCTATCAACAAATATCTTTTTGAATGGGTAATTGAAAATCTTTGCAAAAACTCTGTTGACGCCATGGATGGTAAAGGAGTAATTTTGATTGAACTTTTTGAAGAAACCACTCATCTACACATCGACATTACAGATACTGGAAAAGGAATCTCCTCAAAAAATATAAAAACCATTTTCAATCCTGGCTACACCTCAAAAAAAAGAGGTTGGGGATTAGGGCTTACCTTAGCCAAGAGAATTATTCAGGAATATCATAAGGGAAAACTCTTTGTTAAATCTACAGCATTAGAGCACGGAACTACGATGAGAATTACCTTGCGTAAAACCCTCTGATTATCATGCTTTTTTTATATTTTTGCACTCTTTAATAATTCTTATGAGAAAACTATATCTATTAGCTATAACAATCGGATTTTTAGTGTTTTGCAATTTGTCTTTTGCACAAAATAGCACTTTAAAAGGTGTTTTATACGACGAAACTTCTGGAGAATCTGCCAAATATGCTACAATTCACATACAAGGAACCTCGTTAGGGGCACTTTCTGATGACAATGGAGGATTTATCATTGACAATATTCCTGCTGGTAAACAGATTGTCAGCATATCGCTATTCGGATACAACCCAATTATTGACACCATTCAATTTACGGGAAAAACAATAACAAAACGCTACGGACTTATACCTGCTAAAAGTCAGTTAGACAAGGTTGAAATCTCGGTAGAAGGGCAACGTCGGGTTCAAGAAACGCGCACATCTGTAATCAGCATTGCTCCCAAAGATATGGCAAAAATGCCATCTATTGGCGGTCAACCTGACTTTGCGCAATACTTACAAATTTTGCCGGGTATCGTATCTACAGGCGACCAAGGGGGGCAGCTTTACGTTCGCGGAGGAACACCAATTCAAAATATGCTTTTAATGGATGGTATGTTAATCTACAATCCATTTCACTCCATTGGCCTTTTTTCTGTTTTTGACACAGAAATTATCAGTTCAGCAGATATTTATACGGGGGGATACAATGCAGAATTTGGCGGACGCATCTCCTCCATTATGAACATAAAAACAAGAGATGGCAATAAGAAAAGAATTGCAGGAAAATTAGATCTCAATCCATTCGGTGCCAAAGCATTACTAGAAGGTCCGATTATTAAATTAAAAGATGACAGAAAAACTGCATTAAGCTTTATTCTTTCGGCAAAAGGTTCTTTCTTGGAACAAAGTTCTAAAATTTTCTATCCATACGTAGGCGAACAAGGCTTACCATACAACTATTTAGATTTTTACGGAAAACTATCTTTAACCACCCAAATGGGAACAAAATTAAATCTATTTGGCTTTAATTTTGATGATGAAGTTGATTTTCCATCTATTACCCGTTATAAATGGAACAATTGGGGCTTGGGTACTAACTTTATCATTATTCCAGGAGAAGTTCCTTGCTCTATTGAAGGTGCAATTTCATACTCCAAATATCAATCCCAAATGGGTGATTATAATTTTGTTTATAACCTTGACCCAACGGATAGTTCACTTGCCAAAAAGAGTTCATTAAATGGATTTTTAGTAACTTTAAATTTCAATTATTACATCAAAAAGAGTATTTTAAAGGTAGGTTTTGACGTTACGGGATACCTTGCTAACTACTCATACGCCGCAAAATCTGGAACTATTATCAATCAAAATGACTACACCACAGATATTGCTTTATTTGCCAAATATAAATATAACTTCCGCGATAAATTGATTATTGAACCTGGATTCAGACTTCAATATTACGCATCGCTCAGTTGCTCTTCTCCAGAACCTCGAATCTCTTTTAAATACAACATTAACAAAGATTTCCGCGTAAAATTAGCGGCAGGTTTGTACTCACAAAACTTTATTACTGTTACTTCCGACCGAGATGTCGTGAGCCTTTTCACTGGATTTTTATCTAGTCCTGATGGATTACCACGAACTTTCGATGGAAAAAATATGAGAAATACATTACAAAAAGCACAACATATTATTTTAGGCTTTGAATGTGACCTCATCAAATATACCACCATCAACATTGAGGGCTATTATAAAAACTTCTCACAATTAACATCGCTAAACCGATATAAAATACTTGAAGAAGCTTCCGATTACATTTGGGAAAAAGGAAATGCTTTTGGTGGTGATTTAACCCTCAAATTTGATTACAAAAACTTCTATTTTTGGGGTGTTTACTCTCTAGGATGGGTAAATCGTTTTGATGGAAAAGTTCACTATAAACCGCACTTTGATCGCCGCCACAACCTAAATATAATGGTATCGTATGCTTGGGGTAAAAAGGAACGCAAAACTTGGCAAGCAGATATACGCTGGAACTATGGTAGCGGTTTTCCTTACACCCAAACGCAAGTGGCTTATCCTCACCTAACAGGAGGTAATAGTATAGGCGGTGATATTATTGGAGAAAATGAAGAGATTTATTTCTTGTTAGATGAACTTAATAAAGGCCAACTTCCTGATTATCATAGACTTGATTTAAGTATCAAGAAGAAATTCTACATTGGAGAAAGAAATTTGATAGAATTAAGCGGGTCGGTTACCAATGTTTATAATTACAAAAACATCTTCTATGTTGACCGCGTAACCAATGGAAAAATCTATCAATTACCTTTACTTTATTCTGTAGGATTTAGTTGGAGTTTCTAATCGATTGACTGATTTTCTTTCACCATTTTAATAGCATTATCCACATGAAAGTTGCCAATACGAGTGCGTCGTAGTGCGGTAAGGTGTGCTCCACTTCCTAAGGCATAACCAAAATCTCGAGCAATAGAACGAATGTAAGTTCCTTTAGAACAAACTATTCTGAAATCTATATAGGGCAACTCAAAACGAGTGATTTCAAATATACTTATATTGATATTTTTCGGTTTAATCTCCACCTCTTCATTTTCGCGTGCGTAATCAAAAGCACGTCGCCCATTAATCCAAACGGCAGAATATTGCGGTGGAACTTGCTCAATATCACCCAAAAACTCCTTAGCTTTTTCAATCGCCATCTCGTGAGTGATATGTTCAAACGGAAAAGTTTCATCTATAGGTTTTTCCAAATCGAAACTTGGAGTCGTTGCCCCTACACAAAACGTACCTGTATATTCCTTTTCTTGCGCCTGAAAACTCTCAATTTTTTTTGTAAATTTTCCAATGCACACAATCATCAAACCACTGGCCATCGGATCTAAAGTTCCTGCGTGGCCAACCTTAATCTTCTGCTTATAATTTTTTCTAATATAAGTTTTTATTTTAGCAACTAAATCGAAAGAGGTACAACGTTCAGGTTTATCTAATAAGATTACATCACCTTCTGTATTTAAGTCCATTTGAGGCAGATTAATCCTCCCTTGATGAATGATTTTCGTTAACATAAACTACAAATTAAAGCGATAACACCTACAATAGCGCAATAACCTGCAAACCAAAGCAAATTTGCACGTTTTACAATTTCAATCATTCCTTTACAAGCCAAGCAACCAGAAATATATGCAGCGAGAAAACCACACACAAGCGATGAAAATGGGATTCCTGAATTAGACATTGAGAAATCGCCACCCACTGCTGCCAATAATGTTTCACCTAAAATTGGAATCAATACCATTAAGAAAGAAAATTTAGCAACTTCCTCTTTTTTTACACCTAAGAGTAAACCTGTAGCGATAGTTGTTCCCGAGCGAGAAAGGCCTGGCAATACAGCAATAGCTTGCGACAAACCAATAATTAGCGCAGACCACCAACCCACAGGTTTTTGCTGTTTGAACTTCACAAAATAGGTTAATGAAAGCAAAGTTGCCGTTACTAACAACATTGTACCTACCAGCACAACACCTTCACCAAACAAGTTTTTAACAGTATCTTTAAAGAAAACACCAACAATGAAGATTGGTATCATTGAGATACAGATTTTAGCGATATATTGTGTTTCGACATTCCATTCAAATTTGAATAGATTCTTGAATAATTGCCAAATATCTTTCCACAAAATAGTAATTGTACTCAAAACGGTAGCGCAATGCACCAACGTTTCAAACGCAACGTTCTCTTCAATTTCAATTCCTAAAATCTCTTTTCCTAAAATTAGATGTCCGCTACTACTAACGGGCAAAAATTCTGTTAATCCCTGAATAAGGCCTAATATCAAAGCTTGGAACCATTCCATAATTTCTTACTTTCTTAAAAAGGCTCGGTCGCTCATTGTTAGGCGTACCGTAACCCCATAATTAAAACAAAATTGCTTATATCCTTCCAACCCAAAACGGCTCATTGAGCAATAGAATAACGGGTCGATAGATATATCATCATTGAATAAAATTTTAACGCCGAAAACACCAGAAAAGCCGAAGCCTGGACCACCCCAAATCACATTCGTAGCACCTTGTTGCATTCCTGGTACATAACTACTTCCTTGATATAAATTGAGCAGATTATACTCTTGTTCATTTTGGGTATTATATTCAAAAACAGCTTTAAACTCTTTGACTTTTAAATAATTAAACTGAACTCCCAATTCAAAAAAAGGTTTAATTGCTTTATGAGGATGCATCGTATAAGAAACGCCCAGATCTATCAAAAAGCGATCCTCTTTTCCTATAATATTTTCAATAGCATAATCATTACGCTGATTTCCTTCCAAAGTAGGAAAATGCAACAGAAAAACATCGGAAGCTGTAAGGCGAGAAACCATATTATTGAGTACCAATCCCCAATTTTTATTGAACCTATATCTAAATCCAATTGCAATATTAAAAGAGATTTTATAACGCATATTGGAAGGATAATCCTCAATCCAAATGGAATCTCCCATTGCTTGGGGATAAGAATCGTGAATAATCCTATTAATTTCGTCGTACCAATATCTATTTTTGAGAATATAATCTAGATTATTTTCGTTGTATGGGGCGCCATTATAATATTCTGCAGTTACCTTACTTCCCCAATAGGCACCACCACCAATAAAAAATTCAAATCCCATATCCTGATAATCTTTTTCCTCTGAAAAATCATTTTGAGAATATCCAAGAAATGAACTTATCAGGAGGAAAAGAGTTAGAATATGGGATTTCATATTTAGATGAGTGTTAATATTAGATGTGAATAGCTTCGTTACAAGCGGCGGCAGCGGCTTCCATAATTGCTTCAGACAATGTTGGGTGAGGGTGAACTGCATTCAAGAGATCTTTAACCGTAACCTTTTGTCTCATTGCAACAACAGCGCCAGAAATCATCTCTGTAACATTATCACCAATTAAGTGACAGCCCAACCATTCGCCAGTTTCCTTATCGAAAATAACTTTCACCATACCATCTCTACTTCCGGCAGCGGTTGCTTTTCCAGAAGCTGTAAATGGAAACTTTCCAATCAAAACTTCGCGACCTGCTTGAGCGCAAGCTTGTTCTGTCATACCCACAGAAGCTACTTCTGGAGTTGTGTAGGTACAACCTGGAATATGCTTATAATCGGTAGGATGTGGATTAAGGCCTGCAATCTTTTCAACGCAAACAAGTGCTTCGTGAGAAGCGACGTGCGCCAATGCTGGTCCATGCACGATGTCACCAATAGCATAAACGCCAGGGCAATTGGTTTGATAATAATCATCAACCAGCACTTTACCTCTTTCTGTAGCTACCCCATACTCTTCCAAACCGATACCTTCGATATTGGTAGCTACGCCAACAGCTGAGAGAACCACATCGCATTCCACTTCTGTAATTTTCTCTTTTGCATCTTTAATAGTAACCTTGCAACCTTCACCTGTTGTATCCACCTTTTCTACAGAAGAAGAGGTCATCACTTTGATACCGAATTTTTTAAAGGAGCGCTCTAACTGTTTAGAGATCTCTTCATCTTCCACAGGCACGATACGAGGCATAAACTCAACAAGCGTAACGGCAGTTCCCATACTTGCGTAGAAATAAGCAAACTCGCTTCCGATTGCACCAGAACCCATTACCACCATTGATTTTGGCAATTGGGGAAGTGTAAGAGCTTCTCGATAGCCAATAATTTTCTTTCCATCTTGCGGAATATGAGGCAACTGGCGTGAACGTGCGCCTGTCGCTAAAATAATATGTTCTGCCTCGTAACGAGTTTCATTTCCCTCTGCATCGGTCACTAAAACCTTATGTTCCTTCTCAATTTTTCCAAAGCCATTGATAACGGTAACTTTATTTTTCTTCAAAAGAAATTGAACACCTTTGCTCATTGTTTCCGCCACACCACGACTTCTTTTCACCACAGCTTCAAAATCGGCAGTAACAGCGCCTTCCAACTTGATTCCGTAATTTTCAAGATGTTTAGTATAATTATAAACTTGTGCAGATTTCAATAATGCTTTAGTAGGAATACACCCCCAATTAAGACAGATTCCGCCCAATTCTGCACGTTCCACAACGGCTACATTCATATTCAACTGAGAAGCACGGATAGCAGCAACATAACCACCAGGACCGCTTCCTATAACGATAAGATCAAATTTTTGATTTTCCATTTTTATTGCTTTTTACTATTTAGTTCTTCCTCCATTTTCTTAATTTCCTCATCAAGTTCCTTCTTTTTAAGTTCGAGTGCATTCATCTCTTTCTGCAATTTACTCATCTTTTCAGAATATGCTTTGCTCTCTACTCTTGCTTTAATAAGTTTGTTATTCAACGCAATAATTTGTTGATTTGTATGATAATTGATTGAATGATCTTTCAATCCTGTCAAGAATATCAAAATTCTCTCCGATACAACAGGATCTGTAGTAGAACTAATTGCATTTAAATTACCTTTACAAACGAAAAAATCGATAGTAACATTTTTCATATCTCGTTTACCACGTTCTTCCACTTTGTAGTATATATCGTAACTTTCTGTGCCAAACTCTGAAAATTTTTGATTTATATATACATTATAACCCTTTTGACTACTTGGTTTTTTCCCTACAGCTTTCTGCATTTTTTCGTCAATTGCAGCTACTACTGTTTCTACAGGTAGTTCAGAAAAAGAAATAGTATAACCACTAATCTCTTGTTTATCAAATTTCAAAACTGTCTCTTGTGCTTTTTGTGCAAAAATCATTGTCGTAGCAAAAAAAGCGATTGCTAAAGATAATAATACTCTTTTCATAATGTAAATTTTTGTTTATTAATAATTTACGGACTAATTTTTTCTTTTTATTCACTAGAAGTTTCAAACTGCAAAATTACAAAAAAAACGTTGTTTTAATACTTCTTTTCCAAAAAGAAAATCCTATAAAAAAAACAGATTTATTTTTATTTAGTTCAACCTATTTTTCAATCATTTTTTAGGCGTGTTATATCAATTTTTAATGTACCTTTGCCCCCGAAAAAAAATAAATGTAAAACAATGGAATTAAGCGAACAAGAGATTATCAGACGTCAGAAATTAGACACATTTCTTCAACTCGGCATCAACTCATATCCTGCCCCAACTTACGAAGTAAATGTTACAACCAAAGAGATTCAAGAGAAATTTCCACAAGACAATACCCTTTTTCAAGACATTAGTTTTGCGGGAAGAATTATGAGTCAGCGTATTATGGGTGCAGTTTCTTTCTATGAGCTCCAAGATGCTCATGGAAAGATCCAAATTTATGTAAAAAGAGATGAAATTTGCCCTGGTGAAGATAAATCTATGTATAATTCCGTGTTCAAAAAATTGGATATTGGAGATATTATCGGGGTAAAAGGATATGTTTTTACCACTCAAATGGGAGAAATTAGTATTCACGTGAAAGAATTTACATTGCTTTCTAAATCGTTAAAACCTCTTCCAATTGTAAAAGAGAAAGATGGTACGGTGTATGATGCTTTCCAAGACCCAGAACAACGTTATCGTCAACGTTATGTGGATTTGATTGTAAATCCGCATGTTAAAGACACATTTATCAAGCGTACACAATTGGTAAACACAATGCGTAACTTCTTGAATGAGAAAGGTTACCTTGAAGTGGAAACCCCAATTTTGCAACCATTATATGGAGGTGCTGCGGCTCGTCCTTTTAAAACTCACCACAACAAATTGGATATGACACTCTATTTGCGCATTGCAAATGAGTTGTATTTAAAGAGATTAATTGTTGGAGGTTTTGATGGAGTTTATGAATTTTCAAAAGATTTCCGCAACGAAGGTATGGATAGATTCCACAACCCAGAATTTACCCAAATGGAACTTTACGTTGCATATAAAGATTATGAATGGATGATGAATTTGGTGGAAGAGATGGTAGAAGCTGTAGCAATGGCTCTTCATGGAACCACTAAAGTTCAAGTAGGCGAGAATATTATCGACTTTAAACGTCCTTGGCAACGTTTCACAATGTATGGTGCCATCGAGCATTTTACGGGTGTAGATGTTTCTAATATGAACGAAACTGAAATGGCAGAATTTGCAAAAAAATGTGGCGTTGAAGTAGATTCTTCTATGGGACGTGGCAAATTAATCGATGAAATTTTTGGTGAAACTTGCGAATCTAAGTTGATTCAACCTACGTTTATTTACGATTATCCGTTAGAAATGTCTCCTCTTACCAAAAAACATCGTTCAAAACCTGGTTTAACTGAACGTTTTGAAGCCATTTGCAATGGAAAAGAGATTTGTAACGCATACTCTGAATTAAACGACCCTATTGACCAAAGAAAACGTTTTGAAGATCAATTAGAATTGGGAAAACGTGGCGATACAGAATCAATGGTATTGGACGAAGATTTCCTCCGTGCACTCGAATTCGGAATGCCTCCAACTGCAGGTTTAGGAATTGGTATCGATCGCTTAGCTATGATTATGACCAATTCAGCCTCTATTCAAGACGTGCTTCTTTTCCCACAAATGAGACCAGAAAAGAAAGCTGAAGTTTCTACAGACCAACAATTTACTGAAATCGGCGTTCCTGAAGTATGGATTCCTGCACTTCGCAAACTCAACTTCAACACTTTAGAAACATTGAAAAATGCAAATCCAAATAAATTGTTGAACGACTTAGGTGGAATGCGCAAAAAGTTGAAAATGGATGTCGCCGCAGTTCAATTAGATGAAATTAAACAATGGATAGCAAATATCCAATAAGCATAAATATTATTAATCAAAACCTTTAATAAAGTAATTATGAAAAAAGTACACAATTTTAACGCAGGACCATGTGTCCTTCCAAAAGAAGCCGTTGAAGCTACTATTGAAGCTATTCGCAATTTTGACAACACGGGTATCGGTTTGATGGAAATTTCTCACCGTACTCCAGGTTGGGAACGCATTATGGCTGAAACTCGTCAATTATGGCGTGACCTTCTTAACATTCCAGAAGAATACGAAGTTCTTTTCCTCGGTGGTGGCGCAAGCACACAATTCTTCACAGTTCCTGCTAACTTGATGAAAACCAAAGCTGCATACTTACAAACTGGCGTTTGGGCAAAAAAAGCTGTAAAAGAAGCTAAATTATTCGGTAAAGTTGAAGTTGTGGCTTCTTCAGAAGATAAAACTTACAACTACATTCCAAAAGGATACACCATTCCTACAGATGCTGATTACTTCCATATCACTACCAATAACACTATCTATGGTACTGAAATTAAAGAAGATATCGATTGCCCTGTAACTCTTGTTGCTGATATGTCTTCTGACATTATGAGCCGCCCTGTTGACATTAAGAAATATGGTCTTATCTATGGTGGCGCTCAAAAGAATGTAGGTCCTGCTGGCGTTACTTTCGTTATCGTTCGCAAAGACCTTCTTGGTAACATTGGCGACCGCGCTTACATGAACCCACTTCCAACAATGATTGACTACCGCACACACGCTGCAGAAGAAGCTAAAAACATCTCTATGTTTAACACTCCTCCTGTACTTCCTATTTTCGTTATGCACCAAACTTTAACTTGGTTGAAAAATACTATCGGTGGTGTTGAAAATATGAACAAAATCAATGTTGAAAAATCTAACTTATTGTATGACGAAATCGACCGCAACGCAATGTTCGTAGGTACAGTTGCTGACAAAGCAGACCGTTCTATCATGAACCACTGCTGGGTTATGGCTCCTGGTTACGAAGATAAACAAGATGCTTTCATGGCATTTGCTAAAGAACGCGGTATGATTGGTATCAAAGGTCACCGTTCAGTAGGTGGTTTCCGCGCTTCTTTGTATAACTCTTGTACTAAAGAAGACGTTGAAGCTCTTGTTCAATGCATGCAAGATTTCGAAAAAGCAAACAAATAATAACATAGTATAAATTTAGTGAATTTAGTTCCTTAATTCACACAAAAATAAAAATTATGAAAGTATTAGTAGCAACTGAAAAACCATTTGCAAAAGCCGCTGTTGACGGTATCCGCGCTATTGTTGAAAAAGCTGGTTATGAACTTTGTTTATTAGAAAAATATACTGACGTTAATGATTTTTACAAAGCTGTTGCTGACGTTGACGCTTTGATCGTTCGTTCTGACAAAGTTACAGCTGAAGTAATTGACGCTGCTAAAAATTTGAAAGTTGTTGTTCGCGCTGGCGCTGGCTTCGATAACTTAGACCTTGCCGCTTGCACTGCTAAAAATATCGTAGCAATGAACACTCCAGGCCAAAACTCTAACGCTGTTGCAGAATTGGCTATCGGTATGATGATTTATATGGCTCGTAACACTTTCAAACCTGGTACAGGTGCTGAATTGAAAGGCAAAAAAGTGGGTATCCAAGCTTACGGTAATGTAGGTCGCCTCGTAGCTGAAAAAGCAAAAGCTCTAGGTATGGAAGTTTGGGCATTCGACCCATTCGTGGCTAAAGAAAAAATGGAAGCAGAAGGCGTTACTGTTCCTGCAACTCTTGAAGAACTTTACGCAAATTGTAACTATATATCTTTGCATATTCCTGCTAACGACCAAACTAAAAAATCTATCAACAAAGCACTCGTTGCTAATATGCCTAAAGGTGGATGTATCATCAACACCGCTCGTAAAGAGGTTATCAATGAAGAAGAATTGGCTGAATTAATGACTGAAAGAGAAGACCTTAAATATTGTACTGACATTGCTCCAGTAAATATGGACCTCTTCGCTAACTTCGAAAAACGTTTCTTCGCTACGCCTAAAAAACAAGGCGCTGAAACTGCTGAAGCTAACATTAACGCTGGTTTAGCTGCTGCTAACCAAATCGTTAACTTCTTCGTTAATGGTGACAAAAAATTCCAAGTAAATAAATAATCTTCGGAATATTCTCTGTCCTAACAACCTTTTATAGTTTTAAAGAAAAAAAACACTGTCGGAAGTTCTGACAGTGTTTTTTTTACCAAACAAAAAAGGCTGATTCCTTATCCGAAATTCAGCCCTCTTTATGTATTAGAATTCGCTAAAACGATATTATTCTCAAAATTATTTTGTTACTCCCAATTTGGTTTTCACTTGTTCACTAATATCATCACCTAAAGCAGAAGATGCTAATGTATTTAAATCAAAAATGTAAGTGTATTTTCCCTCTTTAGCAACCTCTTTAATAGCTTCTAACAAAAGATCTTGCAATGGTTTTAACACTTCAAGCTGTTTTTCATAAACCAATAATTCGATAGATTGTGAAAACTCTTGAATTTTCTTGTAGAGATTTTCCAACTCATCTTGCATAATTTTCAATTTTGCTGAAGAAGCACCTGCAGTTCCTGCATACGCTTGAAGATGAGTTTGCTTGTCGCGAAACTCTTTTGCCATCGCTTCACCCTCTTCCTGTAATTCGGTTTGATAAGACAATATGTTGGCTTGCGCAGTATCAAAACCAGGAACTAATTGCATAAGTTCTGCGTAATTTACATGACCAAATTTGGCAGTGCCTTGAGCATTTGCATTAATTGTAAATACCAAAATTACAATAAGAAAGATATAAAATATTTTTTTCATCATGAAATAAAAAGGTTTAATTTTTACTTTATTTTAAAGTGCGCAAAAATAATATTTTTTTCCCTACTATTAGCTACGCTGACAGAGTAACGCATCTATTTTTATTTTATTGCTGAAATCTGAAAAATTGTAACAAAAATACAACAGAAATATAACTTGTATGTAAACTAATCCTCCTTTTTTGCAGCGTCATAAAAAAATCTAAATATTCTATATTCTCTCACTCAAACTTCCAATATTCAACAATATTATCTGCATAGTGAATTGAATTAAAAAAGTTTCTCTCACAAAAACAAATTAAGAATACTATAAATCAATAAAATAGGACTAATATTATTACAAAATTGAATTTTATTCATCAATGATGACCTAAAATTTCCTATTTTTGTATTTTTAAACAGAAAAATGACAGAGTTTCAAATTGAAGATATAATCAACCAATTTTTTAAGGAAAATAACCGAACACAACTCCTTTTAGAAACACGCGCAGTGGAACTATGGAAAGAGATTGTTGGCTCTTTTATTGCGCAAAAAAGCAAGGCAAAAAAGGTTTGCAACGGTGTACTTTATGTACGCGTTACAGAAGCTGCCCTCCGCTTTGAATTGAACAATTCACGAACCGAAATTATCAATAGAATCAATGCAAAATTAGGAACTTCTGTTGTAAAAGAAATTGTTTTTCAATAATTTTTATACTACTGACAAGGTAAAATCAAATACTAAACCGCCTTCCTTTCGATTAAAAGCCGTAATCGTTCCACCATGAAATTGTACGGCGTGCTTCACTATCGACAATCCTAAACCAGTACCACCATTTTTTCGACTTCTTCCGTTGTTAATTCTGAAAAATCGCTCAAAAATTTTGTCAGCAAATTTCATAGGTATGCCAGCGCCTGTGTCATAAAAACGCAAAAAATAGAGATTATTTTCCTTTTTCAAACACTCCACAACAATACTAATATCTGTTCCAGCATATTTGAAAGCATTTTCTAGCAAATTTCTAAAGATAGAAAAGAGTAAATTATGATTTCCTGCAATTATCATATCTTCCGTTAAACGATTTTCAACAAGAATTCGATTTTCAGAAAAAGATTCAGTCCACTCCGCAACTGCTTCTTCAAAAACAGCTCGAATTTCCAATTTTTCCTTAGAGAATAGAGCTGCCGACTCCTCCAACTTGGTAATCAACGAAACATCTTGAATCAAATCCGATAATCGTAAGGTTTGGGCATAGCTTCGTTTCAAAAAATAGTTTCGTTGCTCCTCATCTATCGACCTATTTTCCAATAAAATCTCCAAATAACCTCGAATGCTACTCACTGGCGTCTTCAGTTCGTGAGCAATATTATTGGTCATCTCTTGTTTCAACTTTTGTCGATTTTCTTTCTCTTGAATTATTTGTAACTTGCTATTTTCTAATTGCTTATATAAAGAAATGATTTTTTTACTAATCTCACCAAATGGGGTATTGGGCAAGTGTACGTTCTGATCATCAACGTTTCCATTTTCTGCCGCTGAAGCAAAATCGCTCAACGATTGCATAATGCTATCAAACTTTTCCGTTTTCAAAATCAACAAAAGTAAAACCACGAAAAAGAGAAACAACACAATGTAAAGCAAAATATTATCAAAATCGATAAAATTCTTCCACTGAATAATATAGGGTAATGCCAAACGAATAAACGAACCCTCAGACATTTGAAAGGCGTAATAAAGATACTCTTGGTAGGTAGTTTTCGATTTTCGGATAGCAAAACCATAGCCATTATTTTGTGCTTCATTAATTTCTGGACGTTCAATATGGTTATTATGAACATTTTGCACAATATTATCGTACAAAAGCTCGCCATCACTATCTATGTAGGATAATCGCACATTTTGAGGAAGAAAATTGAGTATCTCTTGCATTTCTACGGAATCTTGCACCATTTTCTCAACCATCTTTCCGTATGTTTTTAGAATCTCTTTCTGATTATGAGTTTGAAATTCTTTCTCTTTTTCCGCTTGCAAAAAGAGAATAATCAAAGCATAAACAAAAAATAGAGAAACAAAAATCAGTAACAACTTCTTCCTATAACTCATAACGTCTATTTTTTAATACAATAGCCAAATCCTGTTTTATTAACAATCATTTCTCCAGCCACGCCCATTTTCTTACGCAAACGCGCCACGTGAACGTCAACACTTCGGTCTAAAACGTAGGTGTCACGTTCCCAAACTGCCTCTAAAATCTCCTCCCGACTTAAAAAACGGTTAGGGTAACGAGCGAGTAATACCAAAATCTGGAACTCTTTCTTTGTCAATTCTATAGCTTTTCCGCTAATCATTACTGTTCCATTTTCCAAATTAATTTCCAACGTTCCAAAAATGATAGTTTCCTTAGCTTTTTCGGGAATAGTTCTGCGATTGAGTACTGCTTTCACGCGCGCCAACACCTCCTTTAACGAAAAAGGCTTCGAGATATAATCGTCAGCACCTAAATTAAACCCCGTAAGTATATCGTTTTCTGTGTTTTTGGCTGTCAGAAAAATAATCGGAGTATTGTTATGCCGCTCGTTGCGAAGTATATCCGCCATCTGATACCCCGACATATTCTCCATCATCACATCCAATAAAATCAAATGATGCTCAGGTGTAAGTACCCGAAGCGCCTCTTCGGCAGAATAAGCCACATCTACTGCATATCCTTCACTTTTGAGATTAAACTGCAAAATTTCACAGATATCCTCTTCATCATCAACAACTAAAATCTTAACCATAATGATAAAATTATTGGCAAAAATACAATAAAGAAACTAATTATGCGTAAAACTAAATGGAAAATAGTTAAAATTTTATCTTGAAAAATATCCCGAATTTTCCCGCTTTTATTTCAATATTTTCTATACATTTGCAGACTAAAATATTAAAAATGAAAAAGTTTTCGTTGCTATTTCTGTTTTCCCTTCTTTTTTGGGCTGGAAAAAGTCAAGATTTTAGCCACATCGCATTGGATAATCGAATCTATACAGATGATATCTACAGTGTAAAATTATGTCCTGCTGATAAATATTTTGGCACACCTATCATTAAATTAAATAGCGGAGAACAACTTCGGTTGGTTTTTGATCACTTAGGAGATTATGATGAATATATGAAATATACACTGATTCATTGCTCCCACGACTGGCAACTTTCCCCAATGAACCCTTTGGAATATTTAGATGGATTTATGGAAGACGAAATTACGGATAATTCCTACTCATTCAATACAATTACTGGATATACCCATTTCGAATTACTACTTCCGAATGATTTGCTACGAATCACAAAATCAGGAAATTATATTTTGTTTGTTTATGATGAAACGCCAGAAAATCCAATTTTAACACAGCGTTTTATGGTGGTAGAATCAACTACCGCTGGAATTGTAGGAACTGTACAACAAGCACAAGATGTAAATTTTATGAGTACGCATCAACAAGTTGATTTTCTTGCATATACTGGAAATTATAATGTCCGAAACCCTTCTATGTTACTGAATGCTACAATTTTACAAAATGGACGTTGGGATAATGCGATTATAGGACTGAAATTTCGTTCTGCTAATTTGAATGAATATAATTTTAGTTTTGATAATTTGAATAAAAATATCTTTTCTGGTGGTGCCGAATTTCGAACTTTCGACTTACGGACACTCAGAACTACTGCGGACAGAATCGTATCTATCAATTTCAACCAAAAGATAAACCAAGCGTACGTTTTGGAGGATATTGCCCGCCCTTACGCACCTTACCAAAGCGATAATACTATTAGCGGACGCTGCTTTTGGTTAAATGATGATTTTGAAGGAAAAAATACAGAAGATTACGTGCTCACACACTTCTCGTTGCGCTGCGACTTTCCTGTTAGTAACGGAGATTTATACGTTTTTGGCGAACTAACCAATTGGAAAATTATGCCTGAAGCAAAACTGAAATATAATCCCGCTCTTAATTATTGGGAAACCAGTTTGTTACTAAAACAAGGTTACTACAATTACCAATACGTTTTTGTACCTTATGGAGAGAATAAAATTGATGAAACTTACATCGAAGGTTCACATTGGCAAACCTTAAACGAATATACAATCCTGCTCTACCTAAAAGAGGAAGGAACTTCGTACGATAAATTAATAGGAACATCTAGCATAAAAATTGAAAAATGAAAGCAGCATATTCTATAGGTATTGATATTGGTGGAACTAATACCGACATTGCATTAGTTAATAAAAATGGTAACTGTTTATCTTTCAGAAATTTAAAAACAAAAGATTATTACGATGCAGAGAAATTTGCTTCCGATATTGTTGAAGCTGTTCGTTCATTGATGCAAGAAAATAACGTAGCAGAAATTACTGGTATTGGTATTGGCGCTCCGTGCGTCAACAATATAAAAGGCGTTATTGACAATGCTTCCAACCTGAATATGAAGGGAGAAATCCACTTAAAACAACTTATTCAGAAGCGAATGAACGTTCCTGTTGAGCTTTCTAACGATGCCAACGCGGCTGCGTATGGTGAAATGATTTATGGTGGCGCTCAAAATATGCGGAATTTTATTATGTTCACTATCGGAACCGGCATCGGCTCCGGAATCATTATTGATGGAAAAATGCTTTATGGTGCTGATGGCTTTGCTGGTGAATTGGGCCATGCAATTCTCTTCCCAGAAGGCCGCCAATGCCCTTGCGGCAGAAAAGGTTGCTTAGAACAATATGTTTCCATTCGTGGAATTATTCAAACCTGCCGCGAACTATTCCCCAAATACCCACAAAACCTATTGACACAACTTCCTGAAAAAGAATTGGATTGCAAACTGATTGCGGACGAAGCACATAAAGGAAACCCATTAGCAGTAGAAACTTTCAACCTTACTGGCTATTGGTTGGGCATTGCCTTGGCCAACGCCGTAACCTTCTCCTCTCCAGAAGCTATTTTTGTAATGGGCGGCCCAGCACAAGCCGGCTCTGTACTTTTTGAACCACTCCGCAAATCTTTCCAAAAACATAAACTTTTTGTGTATAAAAACGAAATTCCAATCCTTGAATCTGCACTCGACAAAAGCCACGTTGCCATCTTGGGCGCAGCTTCGTTAACACGCTAAATCAGACACTTAACTTTTACCTCCATTTGGGTATTTTAGTTAACGCTCAATAGTTACTCTTTTTAAATTAATCATATTGGTAGGCGGTGCCGTCAACCCCTTAACATTCTTTTGCGTAAAGTGAATGAGCTTGTCGTAAAAAAGTACAACAACGGGTGCGTCTTCTGTCAATAAAGAATCTAATTGCGTATAATATTCGTTGCGCAAAGAGTCATCAGTAATGGTTTGCGACTTCTCAAAAAGTTTGTCAAATTCTGGATTTATGTAATGAGTATAATTGGAGCCAATAGGTTGCAAATTTTTTGAGTAAAAGAGAGAAAGATAGTTTTCTGAATCAGGATAATCACAAACCCAAGAGCCACGAAAAAAGGGTAATTTGTAGTTACGCATCATTTCGCGTTGTTGTGCCGCTTGCTGCACATCTAACCGCACGGGAATTCCAAGTAAACCTAAATCGTGCTGGATATACTGACAAAGATCGAGATAAGCAGCAGAAACCGAAAGCGCAATTTCTGGCATCCCCTTCCCATTAGGATATCCCGCTTGAGCCAGCAACTCCAACGCCTTCTCAGGATTGTAGTCATACCCTTTCACTCTTTCCGCATTAAAAGAGAGCATTCCTTCTGGTACAAAGCCCGAAACTTGCGCATTTCCGATATTATTCCGCAAATAACGAATCATTTTCTCCCTATCAAAACCATAGTTAATGGCTTGCCGAACCTCCTTTTTCAACAAAGGATTATTGGGGTCGTCATTTTTCAACAAAAACCCCAAATATTCGGTGTTCAGATAGGGCGCAGTAATCATATTCATCTGGTCTGCTACATCTGGATTCAACGTCCCAGCTCGCGTAAGAAGTGCATCTTTATAGCAAGGATCAACACCCGACATAAAATCGATGGAACCTTTCATAAATTCCATAAACTGTGCCTGCTTATCAATAATAAACGAAATTGCAACTGCATCTAAATAAGGAAGTTGATTTCCTTGTTCATCTTTTTCAAAATAGAGTTCATTTTTCCGAAGTACCAACTTTACCCCTTCTTCCCACAATTGCATTTTAAAAGGCCCTGTTCCCACTGGAAATTTTCGAAAATCCTTTCCATAATGCTCCACCACTTCAAACGGAATTACAGAACAATATTTCATCGCCAAAATGCTAAGAAATGGCGGAAATGGTTCCGCAAGCGTAATTTGAAATGTTGTGTCATCAATTGCTTTAAACATCGGCTTATTCGCCTCATCTCGCGCTACTTTCTGAAAAATCCAAGCACCCGGAGATGCCGTTTCAGGATCCAAAATTCGTGATAAACTATATACAAAATCGAAAGCAACAACTTTCCGCTTTTCGGGAAAGGTAAAATGCTCCGTCTGATGAAAATAAACATCATCACGAAGAAAAAATGTGTAAACCTTCCCATCTTCACTAATATCCCAATGTTTAGCAATCATCGGAATCACCTTTAACGAGTCATCTAAATCTACCAAACCATTGTAAAGCATATTGCAGGGCCATAACGCCGCTTGTCCCGACGAAAATGCAGGGTCAAGCGATTGAATACCAACGGCTTCATTGTAACGAAAAATCATCTTATCATCATCATCATTGCGATGATGGCAACTAATTATAAAAAGAGAAAAGAGAAATAATATGATTAATTTACTGATTTTCAACATTTTAATATTAAGCAGGTTTTAAAACTTATATTTGGCAAAGGTACATTTTTTAAATTTATCAAGTAAATAAAAATATTATTTTTGTGAATTGAAACTGAAATAGAGATGAAAGAAAAAAGATTGCTGATTTTCAATCCTGAACACGACTTGGCGCTTGCTAATGGCGACCCACATTTTATGCCGCCAGCGTCAGCAACTGCGTTTGCCAACGACTGTGCGTGGCTGCCAATTTGGTTGTACGGCAAAGGTTTACTGTTGTGCCAGGAAAAGGAGGTGCCAGAACCTTTCGCTCGCTTGTGCCAACTACTAAACCTGAACCCCACGCTTATCACATCAACAGAATTGGCAGAAACCTCTATTACGCAAGTGCTGCCTTGGGGCTGGAATCCATTGCTGCGTCAGCAATTACTAACTTGCGGAGTTTCAGCAGATATTTTACCCACAACAACAGATTTAGAGAATATCAAAATGCTGTCGCACAGAGAGAAAGCCCGTGAGGCTATGTTGTGGATACACAAAAATTCGGCAAAACCCGAAACGCTTCCGCAAGCTGCTGTTGCGCTACAATCTGTCAACGAAGCAACAGAATTTCTACTGCAAAACCCTGAAGCAGTTTTTAAAGCACCACTTTCTGGAAGCGGCCGTGGCGTGCGCTGGGGACGCGAAAAACTTGATACACACCTCTCTGGTTGGATCCAAAATGTCATCAAAAAACAAGGCGCAGTGTATGCGGAAAAAAGAATGATGGTAATTCAAAACTTCGCCGCAGAATTCCATTGCCAAAAAGAGGTTACTTTTGCTGGATATTCTCTCTTCAAAACTAAAAATGCAGTCTATGAAGGTAATTTCCTGCTTTCCGATATCCAAATTGAGAATCATTTGGCGCAATGGATCTCTATCAATGAACTTCATCACTATTTATATTGTTTGAAAGATTTTCTAACAAAACATTTTTTGGGAAAATATTACGGATTTTTAGGAGTGGATATGTTTGTTTATCAAGAAAATGACAATTTTAGAATCAATCCCGTTGTGGAGATTAACACACGCACAACAATGGGCTGCTTAGCACGCCTATTTTACGACAAATTCGTCTCTCCTTCATCTCACGGATTTTTATCGGTATGCTATCTTCCTCAACAGAAAAATTCTCATCACAATCTTCAAAATTTTTCTGATTTAGAGATTGAGAATGGGAAAATTAAAAATGGAACTATTTCATTATCACCAATGTACAAAAATAGTTCTTACCAAGTAATTGTGAATGTAAAAAAAGAATAATCAAACAGAACAAAATAAAAATATCTATCTTTGCAAAAAAATTAGGAATATGAAAATTCAATTTTTAGGCGCATCCGGCGGAGAAGTAACCGGAAGTAAATTTTTACTGACAACAGAAAAAAACGAGAAAATCGTTATCGACTGCGGAATGTATCAAGGTAAAGGTTTGGAAACCGATGAGATGAACCGCGACTTGGGCTTTGACCCCAAAGAGATTAAATATTTAATTCTTTCGCATGCACACGTGGACCACTCGGGATTGATTCCGTACATCTACAAATTAGGATTTACGGGAAAGATTTTTTGCACACCTGCAACCCGCGACTTATGTTCCATAATGCTGCCCGATTCTGGAAACATTCAAGAGAACGATACGCGCCAATTTAATAAAAAGCGCAAACTGCAAAATCTTCCACCTGTAGAACCTATCTATACCGCTAAAGATGCCGCTGCTTGTATGCGCCAATTTATCAGTATTCCTTACAATATGAAGTTTGATATTACACCCAATTTGCAGGTAGAATTTTTCGATTCAGGTCATATTTTGGGTGGTGCTTCTGTCTATCTTACCGTAAAAGAGGGCAGAAAAAAGAAAACAATTCTCTATACGGGCGACGTGGGCCGCTATGGGAAACGTATTCTTCCTGACCCTGCAGAAATTCCTCAAGCTCAATATATTATCTGTGAATCTACCTACGGAAATCGCTTACACCCTACCATTGACGAAGCGGAAGAGAAACTGATGCTAATAGTGAAAGATGCCTGCGCCCAAAGACGCGGCAAACTAATTATTCCTTCTTTTGCTGTTGGAAGAACACAAGAGATTGTTTATGCTCTTCACCTCCTCAAAAAACAGGGAAAACTTCCTGATATTGACATATTTGTAGATAGTCCACTGGCAGTTTCTGCTACCGACGTTTTCCGCTTGCACCGAGATAGTTTTAATGAAGAAATGCAAGATTTTATGGAAAATAATAAAGACCCTTTCGGCTTTGAAAAACTTCATTATGTTAGAACTATTGACGATTCCAAACGACTAAATACCTCCAACACGCCTTGCATTATCATCTCCGCTTCAGGTATGATGGAGGCGGGTCGCGTAAAGCACCACTTGGCAAACAATATCGAAAATCCTCGCACCACCATTCTATGCGTAGGCTATTGCTCACCAACCACTTTGGGTGCAAAAATTATGCGTGGCGACAAAGAAGTTTCTATCTTCGGCACAAAACATAAAGTGCGTGCACAACTGGAATCTATCGAATCCTACTCTGGTCACGCCGACTATAACGAACTGATTCGCTATCTGCAGCCGCAAAAACCGAAAAAAGTAAAACATATTTTTGTTGTTCACGGTAACGAAGATTCTCGCGAAGGATTTATGGAAACCTTGCAACAAACTGGCTACGCAAGCGTATCGGCTCCTGAATTCCAATCTGAAGTGGAGATTTAAGATGGATAAATTTGGAAAAAATTTTATTCTTTCTGATTCTGGAGGTACTCACGACGACAAAATCTGCGGAAAAATTATCGGTTGCCCCAAAGGTGTAGCAATAGATTTCGATTTTATCCGTACGGAGATGAAACGACGCGCACCCTCAACCGACGCTTTATCTTCAAAACGACGCGAACCTGATGAGGTAACTTTTCTGTCAGGTATTGAAGAAGGACTCTCCACAGGTGAAGAAATTCGTTTTGAAATTCCTAACCGAGATGTGAAAATCAATCCCGAAACAGTAAATGTGATAAAACCATCGCACGCATCATACACCTACAAGATGAAGTACGGCATTGCCGATAATAGCGGCACAGGGCGCGCTTCTGCCCGACAAACGGCGTGTCGCGTGGTGGCGGGTGC
>Ga0233364_1000031_pt1 | contig 20815 bp, 17 predicted proteins | sample ElkDunMinimDraft_19_FD_180675 | JGI IMG/M metagenome (GOLD analysis project Ga0233364, IMG submission 180675) | Fecal eukaryotic communites from dung pellets of Tule Elk in California, USA - Elk Dung C2 | ecosystem: Host-associated > Mammals > Digestive system > Large intestine > Fecal | place...
CTCATTGAGAATTGTGTATGGAAATGGACTACACGTAATGGAGTAAATGGATATAGTGTAACAGGTCCCAATGGAAAGAGTATTTTCTTGCCCGCTGCAGGTGTTATGGAAGGAGATAATTCGGCAGAATCAGGGAAGGCTGGGTACTATTGGACAAGTTCATTATATGTTGATATAGCAGATCCTCATCCATACTATGGACTTTGTGTGTTTTTTGAAGATGGTGAGATTGGTAAATATGGAGTGACACGTCATTCTGGAATTTCTATTCGTCCTGTATATGATGATCGTCCAGATAATTTATTTTCAATAAGTGAAACCAAGCAAATTCTGTTCGCATCAGGAAATTTGCAATATAAGGCAAGTACTAATACTTGGCGTTTTGCTCCTAATCAATATGACTATATAGGTGCTTCAAATGCTAATATTAGTTCATCTTATACGGGATGGATTGATCTATTTGGATGGGGAACGGGTAATAATCCAACTAATAAAAGTACATCTAATTCCAACTATTCTACATTTGTTGATTGGGGCAACAAAAAGATTGGTAACGATCCTGCAGGTACATGGCGAACACTAACATATGACGAATGGTATTATCTACGATACACTCGCCCTAATGCTGGTAAATTATGTGGAATTGCTAATGTAAATAGTGTGAATGGTTTAATCATACTGCCAGACAATTGGGTATGTCCGTCTGGAATTACTTTTAAATCAGGTTTTCACTCGAATGAGAATTTAGATAATTATGCTACATATCAATCTTTTAAGGGTAACACTTGGGAACGTATGGAGCAAGCTGGAGCTGTATTTTTGCCCAATGCAGGTTATAGATATAATACCACAGTAAATGGTTATCAAGAGATTGGATATTATTGGTTGTCCACAGAGTATGAAGTAGATGGTTCCTACTACCCTCTAATATTCTGCATAGGGTCAACCGAATGGAAAGAATACTATGAAGAAGATCGCTATTGTGGAATGAGTGTCCGCCTTGTTAAGGACTTCTAAATTGTAACATATTTGTCACCTTCACGAAATGCCTAATTCGCTTATTTGTAACTATTTCTTAAGTCATTTATGCAAGACACACTATTTCATAATCGCTATCGTCTTCTCCGCAAATTAGGTCGTGGTTCCTTCGGCGAAGTATGGCGCGCTCATGATGAGGTTGCATGGTATAATCTCATTAATACCCATCCTGTTGCCCAAAAGAAACCAAATGAATTGGGATTGTTTGATATGTCAGGTAATGTAGGTGAATGGTGTTCTACGAAACATAAGGGATACCGTGTAATACGTGGTGGAGGACATAAATATTATTCTAGATACAACACAATAACAAATTGTATGTATGATTTTCCTAATTCTGATGGATCTGGGGTAGGCTTTCGCCTAGTCACTCAATAATAATCCCCCACCCTCCCCCCTCTTCCTACTTTTTCCGATTTTGTCGGGCTTTGTCCCACAATGACCAACGTTAACCCACAGCAACCCTGTGGGTTTGTTGTATCTTTGCACCCGATTTCGAAATAAGCGCGCATTTTGGAATCTAATACACCTAACATCATTAACCTTTCACGCTACAACGCAAAGCACACAACGTCCTAAGGGCAAACAACGTCGCAACGTGACATGTAACGTGAGTAAAACGAACACAAAAAACTATGGCAAAAATCCGTCCTATCGACACCGTCAAAACCATGAGTGGCAAAGTATGCGAACACTCCGACATGTACTTCCGTACCAACAAACAAACCCTCAAAACCGTCACGGGCAAACTCTGCAACCCATCAGACGAGGAACCTACCGAGGCACAACTCAAAGCACAATCACGCTTCGCTAAGATCACGCAGGCAGCACGTGACATCATCGCAGACCCTGAGCAACGTGCCAAATACGAATCGGCTTATCGCAAGCAACACCGTATCGGTTCACTCTTAGGCTATGTAGTCAGCAAGATCAAAAGCCAATACGACGAGAACGGCGACCCCATCACCAACTCCTAACCCTCATTATCAACTGTTAACTGTTAACTGTTAACTGTCAACTATCAACTAAACCCCTCTACCCCCCTCCGACGGCATGGAGGATTCCGAGCACCGAGTAAAAAACACTTTTTTTGTTTTGCTCTCCAAATGCGGCTTTGCTGCATTTCATTAGAGCAAAAACAAAAGATAATCCTTGAATTGATTATAATTGACGTTCCAATTGACAATAATTGTCTTAAAAATATCTCCTCGATTTTTAATTATTTTTATAGCGAGTAGAACGAAGCGTATTTTTGTTTAATTAGTTTAATTCGCCGTTATAATAATTCTTGTTATCATTTTACTCGGTGTTCGATTGCCGAACACATATGGCACACGTAACCTTAGCAGCCCCTATCACTGGCTTGAGCGGTAAGCTCTCCAAATCGCACGCCGTGGTGTTCAACATGCGACAAGCGCCCACTAGCAACGAGCGTATGATCAGCATGCCTTGCTACACCAACTACCGCGACCCACGAAAGAAAACCAAGCTCACCGACAACCAAAAGACTTGGAATACCAAGTTCGCAGAAATCGCACAGATGACCCGCGAACGTTTGGAGGATCCTGCTTTCATGGCAAGCGACATGACTGCCTTTGCTAAGCAATCCAAGTTCAAAACCATCCATGCATTTGTCTTCCACATTTGCAAAGAGGAACTCGAAAACGGCAAGTAAGATGCAGTAGTTTCCACTGATTTCACTGATTTGCACGGATCTTCTTTGTTATCCGTGTTAATCCGTGAAATCCGTGGGAATAAAAAAAAACAAAGGCAAGCATGAAAAAAGTACAATTGTTTTTAGCAGTCAGTCTGTGCATCTTCGGGTGCGCATTGCTTGCATGTGGCTTCCTCTGCCCGCCTATGGGTGAGATACACCACTCCGTGCTCATCGCCTTCGGTGAGATACTCACCTTCAGCGGCAGTCTTATAGGCATTGACTATAAATACAGGTATAAAGAATAAAGGCGAAACTTGTTTTCGACTTTAAGAGGAGGAGTCGCCTTTGCCCAATGACGCAAAGCGTCAGTCAATGCAAATGGCGTACTACGACGAGGCATCGACTACAAGTACCGCTACAAATCCCCCTCCTGACCTCTAAACACTAAACAGTAGCGCCTAAGGCGCGTTTACTAAACACCAAAAGAGTATGTATATCCGTTTAATCCGTAATCAACCCCAAGCCTCCGCCATCACTGGTCGCCTTGTTATCAATGGTCGTTGGTTCTGCAACACCCTTGAGCGTGTCGGCTACCAAATTCCCGCCATTTGTTACCCTATACGCGTTACCCAATCGCCTCGTTTCAAACGCTTACTGCCTATCGTGCAGAACGTCCCTCGCATACCTCCCGTATGTACTGAAGATTCAGCGACGAGCCCCAATCGGGGCCCCCACGAGCTTCGTGAGCGAGTGGGGAGAGGAGAAACGGCGGCAACCTTAACGAACGAAGGTGAGTTCATTGTTGCAAACCAGTTTCGACGAAGGAGCGGTGGCAATGGATTACGGAGTACACCGAGCGAACGAAGCGAGCAAGATAAGATTTATGAGATTTCTCGACCGAAGGGAGTAGGAGCGTTAAGGCAAGGGATCCGCTTCCATCGTGGCACTCGTCCAGAGCACTCCACTGGCTGTATTTTGGTTGTCGCAGACAACCCCAGCCGCTCGAGGGAGTTGATTCGAGCGGAAGTTGTTGAAAATAATGTTGTTGAAGTTGTTGATTCTAATAATCCCATCGTCGGTTGTCGTTCCGCTGCCGATGTGGAAAAGCAATTAACTGATTTAATCCTCCAAGCCCAACAATCCCATGAAGAGATCATCCTTGAAGTCACTGACTTTCGTCCTGGCACTGAGTATGGTTACAATACTCCTTGCCCTTCGTCGGAATGTGCTTGCGAGAAAGAAATCCGCTCCGCGGCTTTTGCTCACCGCCGTTCCTCCTCTTAAAGGCGAAACAGGTTTCGTCTTTATCTTCAATGATCATATTTTTGTTTTGCTCACTAATGCAGTGTGCTGCATTCTTATGGGCAAAAACAAAAATGGGTTCTTCGATTTATATATATTTTTGTAGCTCGGCACGAGCGTATTTTTGTTAAAAAAAATTGACACTAATTGACGTCAAAATTGACAATAATTGTCTTTAAACATAATCTCGTCATGCATTATCTTTGTCTCCTTTTCCTTGTATTCCTTGCTTCATGCAAAAGCCTTGACAGTGTACAGTGTACTATTGACAGTGTACATCACAACAGCGTTTCCCAACTGTCAACTCTCAACTCTCAATTGTCAACTATAGCGGACACGATCCACGTAGTGGAGTATCGTGACCGCTTGGTAGAGCACCCCCCTGAGCGCTATATACCACCATTCTACAAACGCTGCACCATTGTACTTTGGATATTGATTGTAGGCATCGTCTTATATGCAATCCGAAGGATTAGATTCCCCACCTCTAACCTCTAACCTTTAACCTTTCAGTTTTCAGTTTTCAGTTTTCAGTTCGATACGAAGACCATGCATCTACCACCAAAAAACAATTGCGGACATTCCTGCCCGCAATTGAAAATATCCTTGATCAACTATCTTCTTACAACTTCTGTCCAGTGATGGTGTATGTTTTGCCGTCTTGCAAGATATATACCTGTCCATTGCGGAGGAGTTTTTGAGCTGGGTTCGCAGGATTGGTATATACCTCTGCGGAGGTAGGAGTATCTGCCTCGTAGATAGCTTGGATAGTAATCTCATTGGTGATAGGCTCTGCCACAGGTTGCCAATACAAGAACGTGAAGCCTGCAATCGTTGGGGCAGTAGGAACCTTAATGGTAATAGTTTGGCGATAGATTTCGCTATCATTATCCTCGCTATTAGTAAAGACGATGGTCATTTCCGTATCCTGGAGTTCTATCTCCTCTTCTGATTCTCCTTCTATTGGCAAAATCGTCCCAAACTCTTTCCATTGCTCTGCCGCCTTGTAATCATCTAACGACTGTGCAGGGACATATAGCGTTGCTTCAGAAAGAGGCATATAGTAGAATACGTCGCCACCTAATAACTCAGGTACTTCAATTGCTTCACAGATAACTGTTTTAAGAGCGGAGCACCACTGGAAAGCCTCATCTCCAATACTCGTTACGCTGTTAGGGATAGTAACAGAGGTGAGGGAAGTGCACAAAGCGAAAGCCGAACTTCCAATACTCGTTACGCTGTTAGGGATAATTGTATTTTTGCAGCCAGCAATAAGGGTATTCGTTGCAGTCTCAATAATCGCATTGCAATTTTCGCGACTATCGTAAGTATCATTACCGCTTATAACTACTATAGAAATCAGGTTATCGCAACTACCGAATGCCTCACCTCCAATACTCGTTACGCTATTAGGGATAGTGATGGAGGTGAGGGAGGAGCAACCATAGAAAGCCTCATCTCCAATACTCATTACGCTATTGCCTATTATAACAGAGGTGAGGGCGTAGCAATTCCAGAAAGCCTCATCTCCAATACTCATTACGCTATTGCCTATTATAACAGAGGTGAGGGCGTAGCAATTCCAGAAAGCCCACTCTCCAATGCTCATTACACTGTTAGGAATAGTAACAGAGGTGAGTGCGGAGCAACCAGAGAACGCCGAACTTCCAATGCTCATAACGCTGTTAGGAATAGTAACTGTTTTGAGGGATTCGCAATCCTTGAAAGCACTCTCTCCAATACTCGTTACGCTGTTGGGGATGGTAACAGAGGTGAGTGCGGAGCAACCAGAGAAAGTCCCCCATCCAATACTCGTTACGCTGTTAGGGATTGTAACAGAGGTGAGGGCGTCGCAATAATCGAAAGCCCCCCATCCAATACTCGTTACGCTATAGGTTGTGCCCTCGTAGGTAACAGTCTCGGGGATCGTGACGGAGGTAAGACCAGAGTAGTCGGAAGTAGAATAGAACTCTTGATACGTTACCTCCACAGTAGTGTCACTAGTGATGTTGTAATAGAGCCCGTCATATTGGAAACTTTGTGCCCAAAGATTAGTCGTAGCTAAGAGTGCTACCAAAATAGTAAAAATCTGTTTCATGATATATGTATTTTATTAGTTATATTGTCAGTGTCCACTATGCTAATCCGCCATAACTAGGGTAGTGAAAAACCTAATTTTTTGTTAACATAATGCAATTGTCTTAATTGTCTTTTTAATTGATATCTATTGTCTTAAAACATCCCCCTCGCCTTTAAACTCTAAACTGTAGCGAAGCGTTCTCTAAACTGCGACGCAGTCGCCATCCCCCTTGCCGCGCCAGGGTGTTGATTGGCGCGGAAGTTGTTGAATTAAGTTGTTGATGTTGTTGTTAATAATTATTATTTTGTTTTGCCCACCAATGCAGCGTGCTGCATTCATTTGGGCAAAAACAAAATTTATCCTCGAATTGTCACTAATTGTCTTTTATAATTGTCAATAATTGTCGTTAAATATTGACCTTCGATTTTTATTTATTTTGTAGCGAAGCGTATTTTTGTTTCAAAAAATAATTGTCTACGTTGTCTTTCAATACAATTCCTGTGATTTTTACATATTAACCCTTTCTGCCCGCAAAAGTACAAAAAAATACGCAATCATGCAAACAATCACCTTATTTTTTAAAAAGTCTAAAAATTTATGCTCAACAGCTGGTAGCAGAGCGAGGCGTGGAATAAAAATTCGAAGAATTATTTGCGAGAATCAAAAAAAACAAAGGATTAGATTCCCCACCTTTCACCTTTAACCTTTCACTTTTCAGTTTTCACTTTTCCCCTTTCACCTAAAAAAAGCACTCAATACTTGCGTATATGCAATTTTTTCCGTACCTTTGCACGTTTTTTTATACAACGAAAAATAGATATGAAAAGTTTTGATAATAGAATCAAAGAGGTTACCACTAAAGGTTGGATTGCCTGCGGCGTGTGGAGTGTAATCTACATCGCTTTTGTTGTTTGGGTAGCATGGGGTGATTGGGCAAGCCTTGGTTGGCTCACATTGCTACCAATAGTGATGGATATGTTTACCACCAAGTATATCCCTTGGAATTGGTGGAAACAGTATAAACCCCTCACTAAAGAAGAAGAGGCAGCCGGCAAAAAGAATCCGCATGCAAATACAACTTTATACACCATTTGTTCGTGGATAGATGCCATTGTGTTTGCCTTGGTAGCCGTGTATTTCATCAATGTATATATCTTCCAAAACTATCAAATACCTACTCCGTCTTTAGAGAAGACCTTGCGCGTTGGTGACTTCTTGTGCGTGAACAAAATGGCATATGGTGCGCGCGTACCTAATACCCCACTCTCCATGCCACTCGTACAACACACCTTCCCCTGGGGCGGTAAGAGTTACATTGAGAACCCACAGTGGGAGTACAAGCGCCTCAAAGGTTGGGACAAAGTGGAGAAAGGAGATATCGTGGTGTTCAATTTTCCAACAGGCGACACCGTCTGCACCAAGATGCAAAATCCCGATTACTACACCCTCTGCCACTACTACGGCAAACGCACCGTAGAGAATCGCAAAGATGTGTTTGGCGAAATAGTCGTGCGCCCTGTTGACAGACGCGAGAACTATGTGAAGCGTTGCGTCGGCACACCAGGTGACACACTGCAAATCATTGATAATGTGATTTATATCGACGGCGTAAAAGAGCCCGTACACCCATATCTGCAATATAATTATATCATCCAAACAGATGGACATGTATTGGGCAATAGCTATCTCACCAAACTCGGTATCTCCAAAGAGGACCGCGAGAGTAATGGCAATGGGTTGTATCGCCTGCCACTGACCGCAGCGATGAAAGCGGAATTGGAAAAGAATAGCCATATTATCAGCATCACAATGGAACCTGAAGACCAAGGCGGCGAGGTGTATCCTCTAGGACACAACAACTGGACACGCGATAACTACGGACCAATCTATATCCCTGCCAAAGGCGATACAGTAATGATTACCGAGGAGAACTTCTGGGTGTACAAACGCATTGCCGATGCCTATGAGTTCAAAACCATGAAGATTGGCGAACCCTATGTATTTGAGATGGATTACTACTGGATGATGGGCGATAATCGCCATAAGTCTGCCGATAGCCGCTATTGGGGGTTTGTGCCTGAAGATCATATCGTTGGTCGCCCAATGTTCGTTTGGCTGAGCATTGAGAAAGACAATCCATGGGGCAAAGGACATATCCGTTGGAATCGCATCGGTTTGGCTAACTTTGAGTAACTATCAGGATTCCGGAATCCAGAATCCTAAATCGAAAGAATGATTTTACCAACAACATATATGGGTACTATGGAATGGTATCGCCAGTTTTTGGCGAATCCATTGGCAGTGCAAATTGAGGTCATGGAGAGTTTTCCAAAACAAACCTACCGCAATCGCTGCACGATTACTATGCCCATAGGTGATAAGGCGCAAGGCGAAAAGCAAAACGCAGAAAACACCCTTCCCTTTAGGGAGGGGATGGGGGTAGGCTCACTCACTCTCACTGTACCCGTGAAGCGTGCAGATAGCAAACAACTCACACGCGATGTAGAAATCAGTTATCAGCAGCGCTGGCAACACCAACATTGGATTGCCCTCGTGAGTGCCTACAAGCGCACACCGTATTTCGACTACTACGCCGATTTCTTCCGTCCGTTCTACGAACAAGAAACACGATTTTTGGTCGATTTCAACGAGAAAATCCACCAAGTAATTCATCAACTTATCCGTAATTATGAATTCAAAATTCAAAATTCAAAATTCACCACCGACTGGCAGGGATTAGACTTGGAACCTTGCTTCGGCAACGGACTAAGTATATTGGATTTGTTATTTGAATACGGTCCCGAAACTATAATCAAACTGAATAATACCAATTCAATAAATTAGTGTAATTAGTTTCATTCGCCGTTTAATATTGGGTAATTTTGGGATAATTGTATTTAATTTTTATTTTTAAGAAATATTAGTCAATGCAACCTATCAACTGGAAAGAACTAACATTTCACTATACCGAAACGGACTATATCGTTCGTGCAGCGTGCAAAAATGGCGTATGGGAGAAGCCCTATGCCACACGCGACAAGATGATTCCTATCCATGCAGCAGCCACAGGTCTGCATTATGGACAGGAATGCTTTGAGGGACTCAAAGCATTCAGAGGCGTGGACGGAAAAGTGCGTATATTCCGCATGGAGGAGAATGCCAAGCGTATGTATCACTCTGCCGAAGGACTACTCATGACACCCGTCCCTGTAGAACTCTTCTGCGAAGCCATACTATTGGCTTTAAAGAAGAACATCGATTTTCTCCCGCCATACGAGACAGGCGCTACGCTCTATTTTCGCCCTCTACTCGTCGCTACTACGCCTGACATCAGTGTAGGTCCAGGCAAAGACTGTGAATTTGTAGTAGTTCCTACGCCTATCGGACCGTACTTTCCAAATGGTTTCAAGGGCATGCCTGCTATCGTGAATCGTACTGTGGATCGTGCTGCACCACAAGGCACAGGATGTTGGAAAGTGGGAGGCAACTATGCGGCATCCTTCCGCGCCAGCGAAGCAGCACATGCGATGGGCTACGAGTGTATGTTTACAGATTCTAAAACTCATAAATATATCGACGAGTGCACAGCATCCAATTTTATTGGCATCCGTCAGTATAGCAAACTACAGAGTCCTGCCCAAACTACAGCGAAGCGATCTACAGTGAGCAACGCAAACGAACTACAGCAAAGCGATCTAATCTACGAATACCTCACCCCGCGCAGTAGCGCCATCTTGCCAAGTATTACGAATGATTCGTTGATGAAACTGGCGCGCGAAATAGGTATAAAAACAACCAAGCGCCGCATTCGCATAGAAGAATTAGCCGATATGACTGAAGCTGCAGCATGTGGTACAGCATGCGTGATTTCGCCTATTACTAAGGTGATTGACCCCGATAATGGTGTAACTTATTCGTTTGGTAATAAGCCAGGACCGGTGCTAACCAAACTATATCATGCCTTGCAAGACATTCAATATGGAAGAACAGATGATCATCATCATTGGTGTACAGTAGTGGACCTATTATTTTGAAAACACGAAACAAATATAACAAGAAACACTGAAAGATTAATCATATGAATAGAAAAGTTCGCGTTCGTTTTGCGCCTAGTCCTACTGGCGCGTTGCACATCGGTGGTGTTCGTACCTCCCTGTTTAATTATCTGTTTGCTCGCCAACACGGCGGCGACATGTTGCTTCGTATTGAAGACACCGACTCCACACGCTTCGTCCCTGGAGCCGAAGAATATATCACCGAGTCCCTCGCATGGCTCGGCATCGAGATTGACGAAGGTATCTGCCAAGATGCGCCTAACGGCAAGGGCGATCATGGTCCATACCGCCAAAGCGAGCGTCGCGAGATTTACCACAAATATGTGGACCAACTCCTCGCTTCAGGCAATGCCTATATCGCTTTCGACACCCCGGAGCAATTGGAAGCCAAGCGCGCTGAGATTGCCAACTTCCAATACGACGCCCGCACTCGCGAGCAGATGGTGAACTCGCTGACACTCAGCAAGGAGGAGGTAGATGCACGCATCGCCGCTGGTGAGAAGTATGTCGTTCGCTTCAAGGTAGAGCCAAACATCGATGTACATGTACACGATCTTATCCGTGGTGAAGTGGTCATCAACTCCAATATCCTCGACGACAAGGTGCTCTACAAATCTGCTGACGATCTGCCAACCTACCACCTCGCCAATATCGTGGACGACCATCTCATGGAGATCAGCCATGTCATCCGTGGCGAAGAGTGGTTGCCTTCTGCGCCTCTCCATGTGCTCTTGTATAAGGCTTTCGGCTGGGAAGATACGATGCCTCAGTTTGCCCATTTGCCTTTGCTTCTCAAGCCTGACGGCAATGGCAAACTCTCCAAACGCGATGGCGACCGCCTCGGTTTCCCTGTTTTCCCACTCGAGTTCCACAACCAGAAAGATGGCTCTGTATCATCGGGCTACCGCGAGGAGGGCTACTATCCAGAGGCAGTGATCAACTTCTTGGCTCTTCTTGGCTGGCATGCTACAGGCGACCAAGAGATGTACACTATGCAAGAACTCATTGAGCAGTTCTCGCTGGAGCGCGTGAGCAAGTCGGGTGCTAAGTTCGACTATGAGAAGGGCAAATGGTTCAACCACCAATACCTCCAACTCCGCAGCAACGAAGAACTCGCCGAGCAGTTTATGCCATATTTAGAGAAGGCTATTGGCGATGGGCTATTGGCTATAGACAAGGCGACAGTGGCAAAAGTGATCGGTTTGACGAAGGACCGCGTAAACTTCGTTTCCGAGTTATGGGATCAAGTCAACTTCTTCTTCGTAGCTCCTACTGAGTATGATGAAAAATCATTGAAGAAGCGTTGGAAAGAGGACTCTCCAAAGCATATGACCGAGATGCTCTCTCTTCTTGAGGCGCACGATGATTGGTCAGCAGAGGGCTTGGATAATCTGATTATGCCATGGATTGCTGAGAAGGAGTATGGCGTAGGTATTGTGATGAATGCCTTCCGTATCTGCTTGGTAGGTGCCGCTCGTGGTCCACATATTTGGAATATCACCGATGTGCTGGGCAAAGAGGAAACCCTCTGCCGCGTCCGCACCGCCTTGGAGAAACTCGGATAAGAACATTAAAGTCGATCATTTGAATCCGACAATATCAAACGAGCCCCTCACCAAGGTGGCTCGTTTTTTTTCTCGCCTTTACACTCTACACTATATAACCTATTACGGGGCTGTTAGGTTGCCTGAAGGAGTGCTCTCAAGTTGACTGCGGGTTAGGCAATCACTTCGTGACCACTGTAGCACATCTGTGGGACTTCTGTGGGCTTTCGGTGGCTTTCTATAAACGTGTCTCTATAATAATGCTGCAAAAATCTTCGGCACGGAAGATGTTTTGTGCCGAAAAATCGCTTGCGATTAATCGTTCGAGACCATTGTGCCGAAAGATTTAGCAGACGCTGTCTGCTGAATTTGTAGGAAGGTCTTAGAGTAACCAATCAAGATAATTTTCGGGGGTTATAATAGTGGTTTCTTTTATGGGATATGCCTTCAAAAACGCTTCTGGAATAGTGGTGTTTGCTTTTTTAGGATTCCATTTCATCTCAAACACAGTCATCATTCCATCGCGTTCCTCAATATAATCAATTTCTTGTTGAGATTGTGTACGCCAGAAATACATATTACAATAATATTGTTGATAGTGGTTGCGTTTGATTCGCTCCGAGATAAAGAAGTTTTCCCACAGTGCACCTACATCATTACGCATCTCCAACGGAGCAAATTGCTGAATGACAGCGTTGCGTATGCCATTGTCATAGAAATAGATCTTTTTGGCTTTCTTGAGCTCATTGCGCAAGTTACGACTAAGGCCATTTAATCGGAAGATGATAAAACATTTCTCCAATAACTCAATGTATTTCTCTACTGTTTTGCTATCGCTACCCACTGTTTGTGCCAGTTCGTTATAGGAAACCTCTGAGCCTACTTGGTATGCCAACGCACGCAATAATTTGTCTAATAGGTCAGGTTTGCGTATATTTTCCGTTGCAAGAATATCTTTGTACAAATAACTATCCGTAAGGTTACGCAGCAGTATTTGTGTGTCAGCACTTTGATTTAGAATGTCAGGGTAAGAGCCATAAATAAGTCTTGGCTCTAACATGCGTTGAATATCAATATACCCTAATGTTTTATAAATCTCATTGGTAGATATTGGGAACATTTGATAGTCCAATTTTCTACCAGTCAATGGTTCATTAAGGCGATTGCGCAATTCAAAAGCAGACGATCCTGTGGCTATAACTTGTATATCTGGCAAGTTATCTACTATGATCTTAAGTGTTAGACCAATGTTATCTACCTTTTGTGCTTCATCAATCACAACGAATTTATTGGCACCTATCAACATCTGCAATTCTTTCAAGTTTCTGTTGGTAAGTGCAGTTACTGTTTGTGGCTCATCGCAGTTGAGGTAGAGTACATTGTTATTCTGTTCTTGTATGATTTTTTTGAGCAATGTAGTTTTTCCTACTTGTCTTGCGCCGAGTAAGATGATAGCTTTCTGTTTAAAGCATTGGTCAAGAATGATTGATTGTAGCTCTCTTTGAAACATGGTAGTTCGTTGTTTGAATTTCGCTGCAAAGATAGTATTTTTTTTTGAAACATGCAAACTTTTTGGATTGTATTCAAAAAATTCATTCGATTTTTTGGATTATATTCCGAAATTTTGTTTGAAAATTCGGATTAGCACAATAAATAAGGACTTTTGTGGGCTTTCGATGGCATTCTATAAACGTGTCTCTATAATAATGCTGCAAAAATCTTCGGCGCGGAAGATGTTTTGTGCCGAAGATTGGAGAATTTAGGAAGAAATTTGGTATATAAAGCATGCGGAAGTGGCTGTATTATAACCACTTCCGCATAGGTGTATTTTTTTGAAAAAAGTCTATTCGCGCGAATATTGTGCCGAAGAATCGCCTGCGATTAATCGTTCGAGCCTTTGGGCGAGATAAGACGATTGTGCCGAAGATAGCACCTTCAGTTGGATATTACAAGCGAAATTTATTTCTCTTTTAGTTTTTTTATCTCGCGGTCGAAATCGCTTTCGAGGAGTTGCATCTCGCGTTGGCGGTAAATTTCAAACTCTTTTTCGGCTTTCTCGATAGCTTGTTGATGAGAGATATTCCCTTTGCCCATCAATACCTTGCGTTTGTGAGAAAGAATCTGATTATCTAGTGCTTCTATCCAATTTTGCATAGTCATTGGATTCATCTCTAATGCTTGGAACTCCGCAAAATCCAAGAAGCCCGATACTAAGAGGTTGAGGCGTTGAAGTTCTATTTCTGAAAGATAGTTCTTGGCTATCTTCACATCATCTTTGGTCACATAGTTACCTCGGAAGTTAGTCATTCCAACAAAAGGTTTCTCATTGTCCACGCGCTCATAGATCACTTCGGCGGCAGTGTGTTCATGTACTGCATAGTGTAGTTTGTTTTGGACGGTAGCGAAGAACATCTTTGTCATTTCGCTGCGTGGGTCATAGTCCACTGAAGTGGCGTAGATGTCAGTTATTTGTTGATAGAAGTTGCGTTCGCTGCTGCGAATATCTCGGATACGTTGCAGTAACTCACGGAAATAGCGATTGCCCCCTTGTTTAAGTCGCTCATCATCCATGGCAAATCCTTTTTGGATATACTCGTGCAAACGCTGTGTAGCCCAACGGCGGAAGCGTGTAGCGACTTGCGATTGCACACGATAACCGAGCGCAATAATCATATCCAGATTATAGTGGGCAATGTTACGTTGCACCTGACGATTACCCTCTTGGCGAACTAATAAGAAATCCTTATAAGTTCGATTTGCATCCAATTCGTTATCTGCATATATATTGCGTATATGCATTGATATATTCTCTTGTGTCGTACAATAGATTTCGGCTAACTGATTCTGTGTCAGCCACAAGTCCTCATCTGCAAAGCGCACTGATACACGAGTAATATCGTTGTCGTCTTGATAGAGGATTATTTGATTTTGGTTGTCCATAGTTTATGTTTCTTATATTTAGTTCCCACATTATTAGCACTTGGATGTGCATGTTCAAGAGTGGTCAATTCTGCTATAATTAGTATAGGTTCTTGATTAATTTATTAGTTAGATCTATTAATTCCTCTATATCCTCTTTTTGTGGTTCTTTTGTTTTATTATGGTCACATAAGTTACGAATATCTCCCATTAACTGTATTCTTCGAAAAGTCGCCGTATCAATGACATTATTGTTTTTTAACAAGTCATTATAATCGTTTATTGTCGGTTTCTTTTTTGATATAATTAAATTATGTGAAATTGCTACTTGCGATAAATGTTTTTCTAGTACAACTCCACACACAGCTCCTGCTGCACGATAAAATCCTTTCTTACACAATTCAGACGCCGACTCTAATTCTGAATCAAAAATGTTAGCCTGTAAAAGCTGCTTTATATCATATAAAGAACTATTGAATCTTTCCTTCAAAGATTTAACAATATTTAATTGTTGCACAAATTTAGTAATCACAGAAGTGCTTGATACGATAATTTCTCCCCAATGATTCTTTTTTACCATGCCAATCAAGTAATCTGAAATAGTATATGTCTCATACGAAAATTCTTTCCTTTTGGGTCGTTTATAGTAATTAACAAAATCTTCTAGACGCTCAGGCATTAATTGTTTGACTACGGATAGTGCTTCATTATACCATTCATTATATTTATCTTTGAATGTACATTTGCGTATTGCCTCTTTATGCTCCTTGGGTAATTTTCGAAATGAATCTCCTATATCATCTTGTAGTTCATTATATAACCCATATAAAAGGTCATGACCTTGTTCCACCAAGCGTTTGATGTCTTTTTGATATTTTGTTAAATTATTTAATTCGTCCATAAATGCATTTTATTTACTTTTATTCATGTGTTTTTTTTCAACACTTGTGCAACTCCATGACCAAACGAGACACTTGAGTTATAGGGATTAGTCTCTTTAGTTCTTATTCGCACATATCAAGTTCGCTTTGAATCTCCGTCAATAAGATATGTGGTTACTGTTTTGCCCATGGTAGATATAAATAGTATTGTTTTTTACTATATTTGCATGTTTTAATTATTCATAAAAAGGAATAGGAGTTAACTCTGTTATATGCGGCACATAAAAATCTTCCAACTTCCAACGAGGCTGCTTTTGAATAGAAAAGATTTTTTTCATATGATCTTTCCAAATAGAATTATCTAAACCGTATTGAGCAATAAGCAATATAGCATATGCAGTTATTGACCTAAGAGCATTCTCCAATGTTGCATGACAAAAGTTTACTTCTCTATCATGTTTAATTTTATTATAGGCATCATACCAAGCCAAAGACTGAGTTGGTTTTTCTGAGTCCCAGACAGAGAATGGATCGTAAGAGCCTAAATGCTCAAATTCCATAAATTTGACTTCGTACTCATCTAATCTCAATGCATCTTTCAAGTTGTAATAATGGTTAGTAGAGTATTTATCATCTTTTACAATAAAATTATTGACTTTGAGAATCTTCTTCATCATTGCATCTATTTCCGTACACGATAGAATGATAATATTCCTAAGAGTATTACCATAAGCTTTTTTGTTATCTTCTGTTGGCTCAATAACTTTAAATACAGACTTCAAATCATCAAGTATTAATTCAAGTTGTCGTATATGACTTAAATACTCTGCTCTATATGTTCCCCACATTGATATATCATCATGACAATCTGACAGAGGCATTTCATCAAATATGAGATGATAGCATTGTAACTTGTATGATATAACTGGACGATATATGTTTTTATAATATTCTCCAATATGGTGATTAGACTTTCGCTCTATTATCTTATATTTGTAATTTAGCGTTATTTCGAAATCTGTAGGTGGATTGTCAAGGAAATCGTTTATACTATCATATAAGTCACCATTTTCTTTAGTTCGTGGAATGCAAAATCTCAAGTTCTTGAACATCTGAAGCCATTTTAATTTATTATCCTCACATAAGAATAACAAATCAAATGAATTCATTGATTGGATTGGATTTGAACTATCCGCCATTATACTATAGATATAAACGCCATCCTCTTTTATCATATCATTTATATTATCTATCAAATTACACTAAATATTGTTTGTTCAAATTGTTGGGTGGCTTGTTGGCGGAGAGTGAGGGATTTTTGTTGCAAATCCTTCTGCTTCTTTCGCAATGCGGTAATGTGTTCTACAATCTCGTTTTGAATGTTTAATGGCGGTAATATAATTGGCGATTCTTCATATTGCTTACAATTGATGTTGGGTTGTGCAGATATGCGCATATTGCTCTTTATCCATTGTGTATAAATAGAGGATTTTGTATATGCCAACAAATATTGAGGATTAACCTTTTCTGTATTAAGTTCAAATTTAATCAAGTAACCTGCATAAATGGCTTTCCCCATACTCTCATCATATAAAAAAGTTTTACCAACAGTATTACCAGTTCTTGCTATTAGAAAATCATTTTGTTTTAATAGGTACTGATTATCATATTGCGAAACAGATGCAAAGTCATCATTCAAAGAACCATCTTCATTGATATCAGTAATACGAATATATCTAACATCACTATGTTTCTTCTCTGCTTTATATCCTGCCCCATATTTAGGAGTAGAAATCAATATATCGCGCAAGAATTGAGAATTATATTTGCCATTGTAATCACCATTTTGCAGGTTATAAATATCCCATCGTGTAATATCTTTCAGATGGACTAATTTTATAAATTTGTCTACTATATTTTGTTTTTTAGATACCGAAGTTTTTAGTAATCCTAACTCATCTTGCAAATGCTTTTCGATTTGCTTATCAATATCTTTTGCTTGGGTGGAATATTGCTTTGCTTGAGCAATGGTGGCGTTATATGCAGCTATGATTTTGTTTTGTTCTTCGAGGGAAGGTAGTGGGATTTGCAAATTAGACAATACCGAATAATTTAGATTTTGTCGCACACTACCTGTCGTATTTTCTCGTATTATCTTATTAAACAAATCTGTTTTCATTAGCAGAAATAAGAACTCTGGCAAAAGTCCTTTTTTGCAACTAAATACTACATAGGCAGGACTTATATACTCAAATAGGTGCTCCTCAGTCCTTATTCCTATTGATCCGACATTCACACGATATGGATTGTAGGCAATCCAACCAACTTGCATTTTTTTGTATTTCTGTTTTATCTTTGAGCCATTTTCTTCATAAGCATCAAAAATACCGGTTTGATTATTGACTCCTAAAATACCGTATGTTTTAGTCTTGTCACTGATATTATATTTTGTACCTTCTTCTTGTATATAATCACCCAACTTTACAATAGGGTGTGAAGAAGCCACTTGAGTCATGAAATATCGTTTGATATCCCACAATAAAAAAGTGTTGTAGTTGACAAGATTCAAATATTTATATTTCTGTGCCATGATTATTCTTCCATTAGTTTTTCTGTCACTATACTTTTTCAGTTGTGCATACGGACGATATTGCCGTTTTTATCTAAAGTATAGGTGATTTGTTTTGCTTTCTGCATCCAAAGGCTATGCTCTTTGCGGTATTCGGTATATTCAGTTTCCAATGGAAGTAATTCATTTTCGATTGGAGCACCTGTGGTGCTGATACCTGCTTTCTGAACTTCTGCGATAGGGATTTGGTAATCAAAACGCTCTTTAACAAGTTTCTTGGTTTCAGTTTCGATGATTGTCTCAATGTCTTTGCGTCGTATCTTCAAGCGTTTTTTGTCTTCTTTTGATACGGCATCTTTACCTCGTGTTGCGAGTTTTAGATCAATGTCTTCTAATTCAGACAAGTAAGGTGCCACAACTTCTGCACGAGCATCGTCAGTGATTGTTGCATATAAAGTTGCCTCTTCTTCTGTAAACTTGCGGAAGAAAAGTAATGAAGGTTTGACCGTTGCACCAGAAGCGATAAATACATCTTGCGGAATAGAAACAACAAGCATGATTTTCGCTTTGCTTTCTACAAAATCGCGAATCTTTTGCAGATTGGTATTATTCAATACGCCTTCTGGCAAGACAATACCCATACGACCTCCAGGCTTGAGCAGATTAAGGCAGCGTTCAATGAAAAGTACTTCAGTCAAACCACTCATGGCGCCAGTCTCAAATAGACTGAGGATAGGTTCTCCTATGTGGTCATTGACTTGTTTGAGGGCTTCTAAATATGCATCACCATAACGCTTGGTGTAAAGTTTGATTTTTGCCTCATCAGTAAACTTGTCTGCTTCTGTGATTTTTAGATCTTTGTCAACATGCGCGCCGAAAGGAGGGTTGGTAAGGATGACATCAAAGCGATTGTCAAAAATACCATTTACATTCAGCAAACCATCATGGTGGTGTACTCCTCCGTGACCATCGCCGTGCATGATCATGTTCATCTTGGCAGTACGAGCCATACGAGGGTTGGCATCAGTACCATAGATACAATCAAAAGACAACGAACGCAAGCGACCATCGGCATTATTGATATCCAACTCTTGATTGAGTACTTGGAAAGCATTGGCGATTTTGGTGTCAATGGCTTCTTTTTGTTTGTCAGATAGTTGGTCATAACTATCTGTGTAGTACTGTTCCTTGATTTTTTCTTTTTCTTGTTCAATGTCTTGTTCAATCTGTGTGCGAACATACTCGAAAGCATTAATCAGGAAGCCACCACTGCCACAGCAAGGGTCGCAGATATATTCGCCCTCTTGTGGGTCTAACACATTGACCATAAACTCCACAATGGTACGAGGCGTAAAGAATTGTCCTAATTCACCACGGAAGGTGCGGCCAAGGAACTTTTCAAAAGCAATACCTTTGACATCATCAGAGGTAGTAGATAGGTTGTAGATTTGGAGTTCCTTTACGATTTGCTCGAAACTGTTTTCACGAATTTTGATGATATCGTTTTGCTCAAAGAGGTGGTCGTTGGCAAATTCTTGCTTGGTCAAATCAAATAAATGCTGATAGAATGGTTTAGCATCATTGATTTTCATTTCTTTGTTGTAAGCATCTCTATTTTGCTTCAAGGTTTTGAAACGCTCAGCTGAAAAAATCTGCCCATCTTCGTTGCTTCGCTCATAACGAATTTTGATAAATAGAATCTTACTAATCTCATCAAATGCCGCTTCTGGAGATAATTTGTCGTTATTGCGAATGATGTTGTGGCATTTGAAAAGAAGCTTAGAGAACTCTTCGCGTGTAAAAGCTTTGGTTTGTTGCAAGAGTTTGTCGATTTCTTTTTGGTCTTGTGCTTTATCGGCAGTTGGGATGTCCGCAATTTCTTCAAGGCGCTTTGGAAGCTCACCTTTCACCACTCTAAATACGCGGGTCTCCTTGAGGTTGGTGGTAACAAAGAAATCTGCGCCAGCCCATGCGGCGTAGTTGTAACCTTGGAAATAGTCTTCTTGGCGGATTGTTACAGATTCGGCTTTACATTCTACAACAATAAGTGCGCTCTTGTTATTTAATTTATCTTCTTTGCTGCGCCAAATGACAATATCGCCTCGCGCAGCACCTTGCCCACGCTGAGCATTATTAACTTGTAACTCTTGCGTCATTTGGTCGAGATTATAACCGTAACTATCTACCAAACGGCAAATGTATTTTTGGCGTACTTGCTCCTCTGGTTTATTGACGAGCCACTTGTCTTTCAATGGCGCAAAGATTTTGTTTTCTTTGATTTGAACTTCCATATTGTTGTATCGAAAATAGAGTGTGTCTAAGAAAAATTTGCGCAAAGGTAGTGAATTTTCATCGGATTTGCAAATATTTAGAAGATTTTCTTCTAAAATAGTGGACTGTAGAGGCTCTTGGAGTAAGTCTTCTTGTGGTAATGCAGCAAAAGTAGCAAATTCTGGGAAAGGGATGGATAGAGATTGGGCGGTTTGCATACTAGGTGATTTTTAGGGGTTAAACATTGTTTTTTTGTCGATCTATGGAAAAGTATTTTTCCGAAATCGGCTGCAAAGGTACTATGGAAAACTGCTAAAACTTGTCAGTATGTAGAGAAAAATGCACTTTTTTTGCGGAAAAGTACATTTTTTTGTATTTATTGGATGTAAAACGCAATAAAAGATGAGCACGAAATGCGCAACAGGGAGTAAATCTTTTTAGGAATGGCGTAAAAGTTTTTAGGAAAATAGTCAATAGTTTTAGGATGCGAGTCAACCTT
>Ga0233364_1000034_pt1 | contig 20090 bp, 13 predicted proteins | sample ElkDunMinimDraft_19_FD_180675 | JGI IMG/M metagenome (GOLD analysis project Ga0233364, IMG submission 180675) | Fecal eukaryotic communites from dung pellets of Tule Elk in California, USA - Elk Dung C2 | ecosystem: Host-associated > Mammals > Digestive system > Large intestine > Fecal | place...
AAGGCAACTTACACCGTGCTTATTCTACCTATATCGAATTGGGATATGACTTCATGTTGGGTGAAAATTGGCAGTTAGATGCTCGCTTGGGAATCACCCCTGCTAAAAGTCTATACACTGCATACCAAGGTAACTTTGCCATTTGCCATATTGGACTTAACTTACAAAAATCTTGGATCTTCCCCACCAGTTCCAACATCTCCCCCACCCTCACAACATTTGCTAACATCATGCTTAATCCATATCAAGTGACTAAAGATAACCTCATCCACCCCATTGAGCAAGCGGGAAGTCAGAAACTAAACTTGAATATCGGCTGCCAAGTGGCGCTATAAACATTAAACGTTAAACATGGGAAAATTAAATGCAGTATTGGTGGGACTTATTACTCCCAACCAAAACGAAGAACGAACAAAAGAATACTTGGATGAATTGGCATTCCTTGCCGACACCAACAACACCAACTGCGTCAAGCGTTTCGTACAGCGACTTGACTATCCGAACACCTCCACTTATGTAGGCGAAGGCAAACTGCAAGAAATCAATGAATATATCCAACGCTTTGCAGACACCGACGACTTTATCGACATGGTTATCTTTGATGATGAGTTATCACCTCGTCAATTACGCAATATTGAGAAGGCACTCAATGCCCATAACCAAAACGAAATTAAGGACAACCACAAGCAACCTGTTCGTGTTATTGACCGAACAATCTTGATTCTCGAAATTTTCCTCCATCGCGCCCAAACATCCTATGCGAAGACCCAGGTAGAAATGGCGCACCTCCAATACATGCTTCCTCGTTTGACTCGTATGTGGTCGCACCTTGACCGCCAACGCGGCGGTGGAACTACCAGTCGTGGTATGGGAGAAACGCAGATTGAAGCAGATAAACGAATCATTGGTCAGCGTATTGCGCTCCTTCGCGAAGAACTCAAGAAGATTGACCGCCAGATGGCTACCCAACGTCAAAATCGTGGCAAAATGGTGCGTGTAGCGCTCGTAGGTTATACCAACGTAGGCAAGTCCACCATCATGAATCTCATTAGCAAGTCTGAGGTCTTCGCAGAGAATAAACTCTTTGCCACGCTTGATACAACTGTCCGTAAGGTAACCATTGAGAATCTACCATTCCTACTTTCTGATACTGTAGGATTTATCCGCAAGTTGCCTCACCATTTGGTAGAGTCATTCAAGTCCACGCTGGATGAGGTTCGAGAGGCTGATTTGCTTATCCATGTAGTAGATATATCCCACCCTAACTTTGAGGAGCAATACGAAGTGGTAGAGCAAACGATCAACGAGCTACTTACCAAACAGACCGAAGTCAAAGAAGCAGACCCTTGGTCAAAGAAGCAAAAGTCCAATAAGAAAACCGAAAAGATTGTTGCACAAATCCCTCGTATCGTAGTGTTTAACAAGATTGATGCTTTTACCTACACACCAAAAGAGGAGGATGATCTCACCCCAATCAAACGCGAAAACATATCACTTGAGGAGTTGCAACGCACATGGATGTCCAAACTCCATGATGACTGTATATTCATCTCTGCGCGACAAAAAACGAACATTGATGAACTAAAATCCCTATTCTACGACCGCATCAAATCCATCCATATCCAACGCTATCCATATAACGACTTTTTATTTCAACACTACGAATAAAAAAGGTAGTCATTATTAATACAATAAAAATCGCCATTTGTTGAATCAACAAATGGCGATGGAGAATAAAAAAGAAATTAACTACTTCTCTGTTTTCTTAGCGCAAGACTTCTTTGGAGCTACTTTTTTGGCTTCTTTAAGTTGCTTCTCAAGTCGCTCGATTTCTTTCTCTTGATTTTGGATGGTCTTGAGTAGTTCGTTGAGCTCCTCGTTCTCGATGGTGGTTGGATATTGCTCATCCACGCGTTGGAGGAAGTCGGAGAGAATGTTCATGTAGTTGATAAACGCATCGTAAGCGGACTCGTAGTGCGTAGCACCTTGGTCGATGTGGTTCATATAATGCATGTAATTGACATCCTGCAAGAGTAACCAGTCGTGCTTGAGTTGTTTGTCTTTGCAGAGGTGTACGCGTTCCGCTACAGCGAAGAGCTTTTGTAATGCCTCTTGTTGAAGGTCGTTGCCATTGTAGATGCTCAGATCCTTAGCTTCGCCTGCCCATGTGATAGGATATGGAGCTACTACGACGTCTTTTGCTGCGAGTTTCTTAGCAGCTTCAGCTGGGGTGATAAAGCCCATGTCTTGCTCCAAAGCGAAGTATGGCAAGGCCTTCAAGAAATCGAAAATGCCTGTCATAGCGTGTTGGCGAATACCGAAGGTCTCGGCGCCTACCCAGATGTTGACCACTTGCTCATCCTCTGGCAATGCAGCCAATTGCTCTATGTATCGCTCAGCATCCATAGGATAGTTGTGCCAATCAGGGTCTGCGAAATGGAATGCCAACTCATCGCTGAGGTAGGAGTTGCGGAGGAGCATCTTCATTTTAGGTGCAGATGCACTGCTATAGACGTAGTTAGGGCTCTTCCAACTCAATACGTGCTTTGCGCCCTCGGTCATCACGGTTTTGTAGCCTTGTTGGTAGAGCGAGATAGCAATCTCGTCGGAATAGATGAGTTCGGTGTTGCAGATAGTGGTGGATTGTTGATTGAAGAGTTGCTTCACGATAGCTTGTTGCGATTGCAACTGCTCTGCAGCTTCGGTGTCGCTATAGACAGTAGCCAATGATTGGCTGTAAGGTGTGGCCACAAACTCTACGCAACCGCTGTCAGCCAAGTCTTTGAGCACGTCAATCATCTCAGGAGCGTACTGCTGTAGCATCTCCAACATGACACCTGAAACACTCAAAGCGCAGTGGAACCGACCTTTGGATAGGCGAATCATCTCTTGCAACGTTCTGCAAAGAGGCATGTAGGAGGTGTGGACCAACCAAATTACATGCTCTTCGGTCAACATGTCGTCGTAGTAGTAGTGGTCCTGACCAATCTCAAAAAAACGATAACGCTTCATTCGGTAAGGAGCGTGCATCTGAAAGCAAAAACAAATATTTTTCATGACTGTATGATTTTAATCGTTGAAAAAGTTTTAAGAGTTTTAAATGTTTTTAAGTGTTACCAACCGAGTACCATATCGTAGATACGACGTACTTTCAATCCTGCGTCATACCACTTGATGTTGTTCACCTCGTCGCGACCTAGTTCGCGCAATGACTTGTACATGGCAGGATACTTCACAATGGCATAGATGGCATCCGCCATGGCGTCGATATCCCAGTAGTCGGTCTTTATCGCATGCGACAGAATCTCTGCGCAGCCCGATTGGTGTGAGATGATGGATGGACAACCTACTTGCATAGCCTCCAGTGGAGAGATACCAAACGGCTCGCTCACACTAGGCATGATATACACATCGGAATCTGCCAGTACCTCTTGCACTTGTCGTCCGCGCATGAAGCCAGGGAAGTGGAATTTGTCTGCGATACCACGTTGAGCTACGAGGTCAATCATTTTGTTCATCATATCTCCACTACCAGCCATCACGAAGCGTACGCCATCGGTCTTAGCCAATACGCGTGCTGCAGCTTCTACGAAGTACTCTGGACCTTTTTGCATAGTGATACGACCAAGGAAGGTGACGAGTTTGTCTTTGCGGTCGTGCTTGATAAACTCATCAGGGTTGGCCAATGGCTCTACAGCATTGTGTACGGTGCTCACCTTGTGAGGTGGCTGACCATACTTCTCAATCACGGTGCGGCGAGTGAGTTCGCTCACGCACATGATATGGTCGGCTTCGTCCATACCTCTACGCTCAATGGCATACACTGTAGGGTTGACGTTACCACGGCTACGGTCGAAGTCAGTAGCATGCACGTGAATAACGAGTGGTTTGCCTGATATCTGCTTAGCAAATACGCCAGCAGGGTAGGTGAGCCAATCGTGACTATGGATGATATCAAACTGCAAAGCAGAAGCCAATACGCTGGCTACAGCCTCGTAGTTGCCGATCTCCTCAAGCAGGTTGTCTGGATAGCGACCGGAGAATCCTACGCAGCCGAGATCATCGGTGCCGATGCGTGAATAATCATAATGGATATTGTTGCGCAAGTGGTAATATTCTTCAGGCGACATTTTACCTTCCATGCGTTGGCGCACATAGTCATAGTTGTTGTCTCGCCATACCACAGGTACACTATTAGCACCTATGATACGCAAGAAGGACTGATCTTCATCGCCCCATGGTTTTGGGATAACGAAGGTAATCTCCATGTCCTCCTGTTGCGCCATGCCGCGAGTTAGTCCGTAACTCGCTGTTCCCAAACCGCCAAGGATATGAGGAGGGAACTCCCAACCGAACATCAATGCTTTCATTTGGATTCGTATTGTTTTAAGGTGTTATATACTTTGATTACGGATGCAACACTAGGTGCATAACTCATACCTCCGTGTCCTTTGAATGGCGGGTTGCCGTCGTAGAGTTCGTTGAGCGTACCGATGCATAGTTCGCTCATCTCTGCCTCGTAGCCAGTCAGCAGACGATGGATGAAGTTCTCGCCCGAATGTTGGTAAACCTTGAGGTATGCGATAGCATATGCAGCGATGGTCCATGGCCAAACTGGACCATTGTGGAAGTTGCGGTCGCGCTCCAATTGTCCGCCGATATATACTGGGCGGTAGTTGCCACTCTTAGGCGAGATAGTGCGTAGACCCTTAGGAGTGTACAACTCCTTGGTACAGATATCTACTACCGCTTTGCATTGGCGACGGTCGAGTGGAGAATATGGTAGTGAAGCAGCGATGATTTGATTAGGGCGTACCTCATTGTTATGGTAGTCGCCATCCACGTAGTCATCCAGGTATACGCCATTCCAGAAGGTTTTGATGAAACTATCCTTGGTGATTTCTGCTTGGTATTCCATCAAATCTGCAATTTGCTCCTTACCCAATTGGCGTTGGATGTCAGCAGTAAAGAGTCGTGCGTTATACCACAAAGCGTTGATTTCCACCACATAGCCTGTACGTGGCGTGATTGGACGTCCATCTTCTACAGCGTTCATCCAGGTAGCAGGACGTGTTTTGCCATCTACCCACAGCAGACCATTGTTGTGCAAGAATAGGCGTGGATGTTGTTGTCTGCGGATAAACAACATGATGTCTATGATGAGTTGACCATATAGACGGGTAACTTCTTCTATGGATGTATAAGCTGCGTATTCTTGTAGTGCATGAATAAACCATAGCAATACATCGGGTTCGTCCATACCAGTCAGTTTACAAGGTCTACCTTCTATGAAGTTGCGCACTTCCTCTGTGGCAGTCTTGTTAACAATCGCATCCCAATACTCAGGGCGGTCAATACCCATCGTGCACGCAGGCATTGCCATAAACTCTTCACGTGCCGAAGCTTTGAACCATGGATAACCAGCTAGGAGGTAGCACTTGTCGCCTTCGCGTTTGTAGAATTGTGAAGCGGCATTTTTCAAGCATCCAAACATGGTATCACGTGCCGAACGGCGCTTGAGTTCTTTCTCCCATAGTGCTTTAAGGGTCTTTGGGTTGACTTCGCTGATACCAGCAGCGAAGATTACGCTCTCGCCTTTCTTCATCGGCATTTCAAACCAACCAGGTACCAACTGATCTTCTTTGTATGAGAATCCACGCTCTTGTTCCTTCATATACTCTATACCTTTATACCATGCAGGCGCGTGCGTGTACTCTACTTTCTTTGAACATTGCATGTACAACTCAGGGAATGATTCGTACATTCTTGCTACGCGACCATTGACTACCTCACGCATGTCTGAGCATGCATTGTCGTTCTCCTGGGTGAGTTCGTTGGTATTGCGATATGCTAAGAAAGGTTTGAGGCGTAAGGTGGTAGGTGAGTGTGCTTCTACCAGTGTGTAGCGAATCAACACACGTGGCTCGAAGCTAACCAACATTCGCTCTTTAGTCAAGATTACGCCACCTACGCGGTAGGTGGTCTTGCTGATTACTTCGCAATCAAACTCACGGATGTACTTGTGTCCGTTGGGCATGTAGAGGTTCTCTCCGTATTGGTGGATACCCAAGTTGAACTCTGCACCATGCTGAATCACAGTCTCATCTAGACTGCCGAGCAGTACGTAATTGCCTTCTGGCAATGGATCACCCAAGGGCAATACGAGTTGCCCATGGTATTTGCGTGTGTTACAATCGATGAGCGTTGTTGAGTTGTAGGCTCCTGCACGATTGGTGCGGATCATCTCCTTGCTCAAGCTGCGCTCAAGGTTGATCAACAATGTCTTGTCAAAATTCAAATAACTCATAGATTATTTTGGAATTTAATTAAACTTGCCTTCAAATTTCAATTCTGCATCCATATAGAATTGGCGGATTTGTTGTTCATCTGCGCGTTTGCAAATCAATAGTACGCCATTGGATTCAGATACGATACAATCTTCTAATCCTTGAATCACTGCCAAATGCCCTTTAGGCAAAGTTACAATGTTTCCATGGCTGTCATAATAGATAGCATCTGAATGGAGGGTTACATTTTGGTGCTCGTCCTTATCGCTGAGTTCGTAGAGTGAACCCCATGTACCGAGGTCGCTCCATCCGAAATCGCTTGGCATGACGCATACGTTCTTGGCATGTTCCATGACGCCGTAGTCAATGGATATGCTTGGACAAGTAGGGAACATTTCTTGGATAAATGCTTCCTCTTGTTCGGTACCCATGACATCTGCTCCTTGCATGAATTTTTGTGCCACCTCGGGCATATGCTCTTGCAGGGCACTTTCGATAGCGTGTAGATTCCAAATGAAAATACCCGAATTCCATAGGAAGTCGCCACTTTCAACGAATATTTTAGCTACTTCTAGATTGGGTTTTTCAGTAAACGCATGCACTCTGTACATGCCATCCTCATCTACTTGCTCGCCCATTTGGATATAACCATATCCCGTTTCTGGTCGAGTAGGTTTCATGCCGAGGGTGACTAATGCGTCATGTTGCTCAATAAATGAGAAGCATTTGCAAATAACTTCTCTAAACTTCTCTTCCTGTAAAATTAAGTGGTCACTTGCTGCAACAACGATGTTGGCATTGGCTTGACCTTTTTTTGTTGCCATAGCTTTGATTCGTGCCATCGCATATGCGATACAAGGAGCGGTGTTTCGTCTTGCTGGTTCGCAAAGCACTTGACTTGAGTGCAAGTCAGGGATTTGCTCCAACACCTGATCGCGATAGATGATGTTGGTCACAATCAAGATGTTTTCGATGGGTACGATAGGGCGAAAACGGTCAATGGTCATTTGCAGCAAACTCCGACCAGTACCAAAGAAGTCGAGAAACTGCTTAGGTTTTTCGTTTCTGCTAAATGGCCAGAAGCGACTTCCTACGCCGCCTGCCATAATTACACAATAATTGTTTTCTTTCATGATATGTATTTTAAGATATAATTTCGTTGTTTTTTTCTAGCCTGCAAAGTTACAACAAATATTTCAAATAAGCAAGAGTTTCTTTAAATTTTATTTTTTAACTAATTTTTATTGGACGTTTTTTAATGTTTTTCTCATCTAAAAAATTAATTTCCATCTCAATCTTAATGAAATTACACATCATATAGTAATTTTTACCCATTGATTATTGCATATATTTTTTATAAATTTCAAACTTTTTTTCGAAAACGTTTGCAGTTGTCAAAAAAAAGTTGTACCTTTGTCGCTGTGTTGTGTATAGACAACTAACAACAATTATTAACATAATCATTAACTTTAAATCATTACTATCATGAAAAAATTAACTTTATTTGCTATCGCACTATTGGGGCAAGCGTGGTTTCTTTCGCGCTCAACCCATTTGCGTATGGCTTGTCATCAAGTCTTTCTGATGACGGTGTTACTTTGACAGTGAATTATTCTCTCAATGCGAATGCCAAGGCTGTCAATGTGGTTGTTCTAAATGGAGAAGAGGTAGTGGCAACAATACCTTGCGATGGTATTGCTAAAGGAGACCACTCTGTACAAGTTTCTACTGTCGAACTTCCTAAAAGTGTTGCACTCACTTGGAAAGTAAATGTGGAAGGTACCTCTGTAGAGGTTCCTACGCAAGAAGCCCAAATGTACAACATGTATTGCCCCCACGGTTTGGCTATTGACAATGATCCAAACTCTGAGTACTTCGCTCGTATCCTCGTAGCGGAAGCGATGCAAGGTGTACCTGCTAGTGGATATATTTCTTCAGGCAAGGGTGCTGGTCTTTATGTTTTTAATCCAGATTTTACAACAGATCAAAAAGTACATAACGGCGGACTTAATTTCACTCGCATCCTCGCTTCTAACGGTTACCAACCATGGCGCGTTAAGATTTCTGAGGACGGACGTATCTTCGTTTCTTCTCTCGACTTGAATGGTGTAGTGGTTTGGGAAGTTTCTAAAGACCTCCAAACTTGGACTCCAGTTATCGCTGGTACCAACGATGCTACAGACCACAATATTTACGACGCAGACGGTAACTTCGTAGCAGGTCTCAACTGCTCTATGGACGTTACTGGTAAGGGTGAGGACCTCAAACTCTTGCTCTACTCTACCAACAACAAGGGTATCGCATACAACCAATCAGGCTATCGTCTTGACGAGTATGCTCTTGGTACCGCTACTACTTGGACAGGTACTCCTAAGAACATCATCAACGGTGGTAAACTTGGTCTTGTTCACACCAACGTAGAATTTATCTACGACGGCGAAGGTGGTTACTGGTTCGGTGCAAGCCGTGGTGGTACTGCGGGTCAACCTAACTTGGTTCACATCAATGCTGAAGGTGTTGAGGATTATCGTAATGAGTCTAATACTCTCTATGGTGGAGATGGTGTTTTGGTTCACAATGGTATGCTCTTCAAGGGTAAACTTCGCACAAGCGGTACTGTAGGTAACTTTGGTGTTTGGACTATTGGTAAAGATGCGGATGGTAAAGTTACTTTGACCGAGAAATGGTCAGTTGTAGCTAATGGCATCGGTCGCAACCTCAACGAGTTTGCAGTTGACTACGCTGAGAACCTCTATATCGTAGGTAACTCTGGCGAGAAGATTATTGCTTATGCATTGCCTTACGATGGTAATGTTGCAACTCCTGCTGCTTCTAAATATGCATTCCAACTCGAAGCTCCTGCGACTCCTGAACCAGAGTATCAAGTAATAGAAGATGAGATTACCAACTTTGTATTTGACTTAGAGGCTTGGCCAATGGTTTGCACTGGTGGTCCAAGTGAAAACTATCAAATCGAAGTATATCTTGTTCTTACTGAAGATGCAGATGGTACATTGGATTATGAAAATAGCTCCGTGTCAATTATGGGACAAAAGGTAACCTTGATTGAGGGTGCTCTTTCTAATATTGATGTTTATACTCCTTCTGCTGATGCTGTATTACGCGTTCAAATGGGCGAAGAGTATTATGAGCTTCACCTTACTATGTCTGCAGCTACTGCTGAAATAGAGGCAACTGTTATAGAAATTGCTGACGCTACCGTTACAATCGAAGAGCGTTCTTTAGGTTTTGGAGATGCGGTATATTATGTTTTGAAAATGGAATCCACATGGTCAGATGGAGAAACAACATATCCAGTATTGGTTGAAACAACCGAATTTGATTCAACAAAAGAGTCGCAAGAAGTGGATGCAAGTATCACCGTTGGTGGTCAGGGTGATGAAGATCCTTGGTTAGGAAGTGCTGACGGTAAAGTGACTATAACCATAGTTGACGATTTGGTTACTGTGAAAGGTCTACTCGAGAATCCTTATACCCAAGTTGCACTTGACGTTACCATCTCTGGTACATTGCCAGTAGAGGAGCCTGTAGAGATGGTTGGTGTTGTTAAGCGTGCGCTCCAAGTGGGCGAAAGCGTAGTTGTTCTCACCCATGAGGCAGACGGAACTCCTCACATCTACAATATGGTAGGTGAGACCATCACCGAGATATCTCAAGAAGGCGTAGTGGCCACCGACCCAAAGAACCCAGGCGATCATCTTGCAATCTCTGATATCGCTGTAACTGAGGATGGCAAACTTGTAGCTGTAAACTATGTACGTTGCTATAATGCTCCTGCTTATGTGGAGAGTGGATACAAAGAGGGTACTACTCGCTTCTATATGTGGGATGCGCTTACTGCAGATCCAACTATTTGGTTCACTTCACAAGCAACTGCTAACTCTCTTAAATCTGACCAAGGTTACACCATGGCACTCAATGGTTCTTCTACTGATTGCCAAATCATCATCACGGGTGTTCACCGCTATGGCAATGGTGCACGTTTTAGCACCTTTAATATGGTAGATGGTGCATTAGCTAGCACATCCTACTTTGGCTTTCAACTCGGTTTAGGTTCGGGTGAGGATGAGTTGGCTGAATTTGATGAGGCTATTGACGGCACTAACTTCCAACTCTCAATATCTCCTCGCAACGAGAAGAAAGATTTCATCATGGATGCTGAAAAAATGGCTCCAGTAGAGTGGCAAGATCCAAACAACACAAGAGGCAACCCTATCGTTCTTGGTGAATTAGACTCAACTCTCATTGGTGTAAAATACAATGGCGTTTCTTACGTAACATACGAAATGAAAACTTTGGCGGTAGCTCCATATGCTGATGCAGATGGTAAATTGGCAGGTATTAAGGTGCTTGACGTTACCGAAGGTTTTGAGGTTGCAGAAGTTGTAAAGGTTGTAGATTTGGATGCACCTATTGCTGCTACTGCTGCTGCTACTGCTGTAGCAGTTGAAGAAAATGGATTGACCATTACTCTGGTGGCAGATGCAACCGTATATACCTTTATGGTAGAATTGAATTTAAAACCTACAATTTATACTATCACCGCAACTGCTAATCCTGTTGAGGGTGGCAATATTGAGGGTCTCGAGAATGAAGGTGCTTACGAAGCAGGTACAGAACTGACACTACGTGCTATTGCAAACGAAGGTTATGAGTTTGTTAAGTGGACTGTGGATAACACAATTGTTGGAACTGAAGTTGAATACACTTTCATCGTGACCTCTAACGTTGAAATGGTAGCACACTTCAAAAAGGATGGACCTGTAGAAATTATTGGTATTGTTAAACGTGCACTCCAATTGGGCGAAAGCGTTGTGGTTCTAACCCATGAGGCTGATGCTACTCCTCACATCTATAATGTGGTAGGTGAAACAATCACCGAGGTTTCTCAAGAAGGCGTAGTAGCTCGTGATCCTGAGAACGCAGGTGACTACTTGGCAATTTCTGATATTGCTTCGACAGAGGACGGTAAACTAGTAGCTGTCAACTATATGATGTGCCAGAATGAGGCTACGAATGTTGACGCAGGTTACAAGCGTGGTGAGACTCGTTTCTATCTATGGAATGATATTGCAGCTGACCCTTCAATTTGGTTTACATCCAAAATGACTTCTAACTGGTTCCGCAGTAAACAAGGTTATACTATTGCACTCAAGGGAACTTCTCAAAATGCAGAGATTTTTACAACTGGCGTTCACGGACAAAACGGTAGAACACGTTTCTCTTGGTTCCACATTATTGATGGTGTATATGAAGAACCTGCTGTAAATACTAATGATTACTATCATTTCCATAATGGTCCAGATAACATCCATGCAACAGGTAATAGCCTTGAAGCGTTGGTAGGTAATCAATATGAGTTGAATGCATCGCCGTTGGCAGATAATCTTTGGATCATGGATGGCAATCTAGTTGAGCCATACGAATATGTGCTTCCTGCAACCAACAACGTAGTTCTCACCGAAGGTGTTGCTATTGATACTGAATTGGGCAAGAAGTTCAACGGCGCTACTTATATCACTATTGACGACCAAGTTCTCATGGTGGCTCCTTATGCTACTGCTGAGGGCCTCCTCGCAGGTGTGAAGGTGCTTGACATTACTGCTGGTTTGGCATCTGCTACTGAGATAGCTATTGCTAATCTTGATGCTGCTGTAGAGGCTACTGCTGCTGCTACTGCTGTAGTGGTTGATGAGGATGAACTCATCATTACCCTTGTAGGCGATGCTACCCTCTATACATTGACTGCAGAGTTGACCCAAGACCCAGGTCCTGGTACCGCTCTTGACAACATCGCTGTTGAGGGTAAAGCAATCAAGGTGATTAAGAACGGTCAATTGATTATCATCAAGAACGGCGTTCAATACAACGCTCAAGGTGCGGTTGTAAAATAATTGACTCTTAGTGAGCAATTCAATATTCAAGAGAGTGCCACACGGCACTCTCTTTTTTGTCATTTTGGCAGTTGGCAGTATGTCAGCAGTATTTGAACCCCTTTTGCATAGTTTTTGTACAAGTATTTGTAATATAGAATGCTTATGAAGACAAAAGACCTTATCGCTAAGCGGTTGCGTCGCGAGAAAGCGATAGAACGCAAGAATAGAAGCAAACAACAAGTTGCCCAACAACGTGCTGCTACGGAGACGCGTGATGTGGAATATACACTTCCTACAGGGTTCTCTGATGAGGTGCTCAACGAAGTGAAGCAACTACCTAATCAGTCCATCTCGCAAAACGAGGTGATGCGTCGTCGTGATATGCGTGATGTACTCACATTCACCATAGACCCCGATGAGGCAAAAGACTTTGATGATGCACTATCCTTCCAGATATTGGATACGGGTAATTATCAAGTAGGTATTCATATTGCTGATGTCACCCACTATGTGCAAGAGCAGACAGCATTGGACGATGAGGCTTATCAGCGAGGCACTAGTGTGTATTTGGTTGATCGGGTGATTCCAATGTTACCTGAACGCTTGAGCAACGAGCTTTGTAGTCTGCGTCCCGATGAGGATAAACTTTGTATGTCGGTTATCGTAGAGATGGACCAACAAGCCAAAGTGATTCGCCATAAGATTTGCCGTACAGTGATTCGCTCCAACTACCGCTTGACCTATCGTCAAGCGCAAGAGATGCTGGAGAATAGTTTACAGTTGAAAGTTGACAGTAGACAGTTGAGAGAGGCATTGCAGGTGCTGAATGGATTGGCGAAACAATTACGAGCCAATCGTTTCCGCCAAGGAGCAATCAACTTCGAAACGCCTGAGGTACATTTCCGTTTGGATGAGCAGAATGAGCCCATTGAGATATTTTTCCATAACTCGCTTGATACCAACCATCTGATAGAAGAGTTTATGTTGCTTGCTAATCGCATTGTGGCAACGGCAATAGGAAAAGTGAAAGGTGAAAACGGAAAAGTGAAAGCAGATAATGGAGAGGCTAAAAAGAACGAAGAGGCTAAACCTATGGTATATCGTGTGCACGATAACCCCGATCCTGAGAAGATAGGTAAACTGAGTACGTTTATCAAGCGTTTTGGATTGAATCTCAAAGTATCTTCTAATAGTAAGACGACCCACAAGCATATCAATGCCTTGTTGGACGATTGTCAAGGTATGCCTTGTCAAACATTGGTAGAGACGCTCACCATTCGCTCCATGGCGAAGGCAGTGTATTCAACGGATAATATTGGGCACTATGGTTTGGCGTTCCCTTATTACACACATTTCACATCGCCTATCCGTCGGTATCCCGATATGATGGTGCATCGTTTGGTGTCACGCTATTTGCTGCAATCGAAAGCGAAATGTCGTGCCGACAAAGAGGAATTAGAGCAGGCATGTGTACATTGTTCGGAGTGTGAGTTGGCAGCGCAAATGGCCGAGCGTGATTCCATCAAAGAGATGCATACACGTTGGATTAGTAGCCATCTGGGCGAGGAGTTTGATGCTATCATTAGCGGAGTGACCGAATTTGGGTTGTTTGTGCAACTCACTGACACCATGACCGAAGGTCTGGTGCCTATCCGCACTATCGAGCCACATGATTATATGCAGTTTGATGAGGAGAACTATTGTTTGATTGCTGCTCGCAGTGGAAAGACCTATACACTATCTGATAAGGTACGCGTGCGCGCAACGAAGGTAGATATCGAACGCAAATTGATAGACTTTGTACTGGTAGAGCACGAAGAATATCGTTGAACTTTGATGCCCTAACAACTTTTTCCACTCAAAATTTGCACATACGCAAATTTTGTTGTACCTTTGTACCCAAATCGGGTATTTTGAAATCAATTAAAACGATATTATTGGCTACGCTTTTGCTGCTTTCGCCTATGCTATGGGCGGAAGTGGTGACTTTGCGTACGGGACAAACAGTCAAGGGAGAGGTGCTTTTGCAAAACGAAGAGGTAGTGATTGTACGCACCAAGAATGGTATGCGTTATCAGTATCCAGCCAGCGAAGTGGTATCCATCAAGGCAGAAGATATATCAGCAAAAGAGGATGAATTAGCTGACAAGAAACGCAACGTACGCGCGGTCAATATGCGTTTTCAACTCCATAGTGGAGCAGTATATGTCCCTCAAATGGGATGGGGCGGTCAGGTGGCTGCGGATTGGATGGTAGGTTCGCGTATGATTCAAGGTAAGCGGTTGTTTGTAGGCGGTGGTATCGGTTATCGTGCCAAAATCATGCCAACTACTCTTGCAGATACAACATCTTCCAACACAACATATTCTTTTATTCCATTACAGGCAATGGTTTCCCTGCCATTGCTGGAGCATAAGCATGCGCCAGTCATAGGGATTAGTGCAGGATATGGCTTTGCAGCCAATAAAGATACTCAAGGCGGTATATGCGTGGGAGTTGATTTGGGCTGGAATTATATCATCAATGAGCAATCCAGTTTGCAACTGAGCTTATATGCGGATTGGCAACAAGCCAGAGCGAATGTGAAGCAGGTCGTAGCGGATAAAGAATATATCAACCATATGGGATGTAACTTTATCTCAATGGGTCTGAAATTAGCCGTATTATTTTAATCACCATAAGAATGAAAGCCGTAAAGAAGTTTCATAGCCAACCTGAGCGTCGCAAGCATCGCGTGAGTATTATGCTCAACGATAGTGAGAAGCGTGCGCTGGAGCGCTATTGCGATCAATATACGGTGAAGAATCGTTCGCGTTTGATACGTGAAACGCTGATGCGCAATATCTTAAAGCGCTTTGAGAAGGACTCTCCTACGTTGTTTGATTGACGCCCCTTAGCCCATGGCCATCCTACGGGGAAAGTATTGGATGGTAACAGCATGGTAATGGAATGGTAACGGAGTGGTATCGAGAAGTATAGCGGAAATACCCAACTTTTGAATGAGGAATTTTGAATGATGAGTTGCTGCTGATTGCACGTATCGGCAGAGATGTAGAATAAATGATAAATGATTATATAACAAAATCGCCACTCAATCGAGTGGCGATTTTGATTACTATTGATTAGAATGATTATTTCTCAGCTTTCTTAGCTTTGCGACGAGCGATAGCCTCTTGGATATCGTAAGCAAGAGGAGAAGCTACGCAGAGTGAAGAATAGGTACCTACAACCACACCGATGAGCAATGCGAATACGAATCCGCGGATAGTCTCACCACCGAAGCAGAAGATAGCGATCAACACAACGAGAGTTGACATAGAGGTTGAGAATGTACGGCTCAAGGTGTGATTCAACGCATCGTTCATGTTTTGCTTGAGGTCGCGTTTTGGATAGAGACCTTTATACTCGCGCACGCGGTCGAATACAACCACAGTATCGTTGATAGAGTAACCGATTACGGTCAAGATAGCAGCGATAAATGATTGGTCAATCTCCATAGAGAATGGCATAATCTTCCAAAGGAGCGCATAAGCACCCAATACAATCAAGGTGTTGTGGGCCAAGCCAGTCAACGCACCTACAGAGAATGCGAAGTTGCGGAAGCGGAGCAATACGTACAAGAAGATTGCTACCAACGCAGCCAACACAGCCAACACAGCAGATTGCTTGATATCGTCAGCCACAGCAGGACCTACCTTTTGCGATTGCATGATACCCACCTCTGGGTTAATCTCGGTAGAGGTAAACTCATTGAGTGTAATATCCTCTGCCAAGAATGGCTTGCAACCCTCGTAGAGCAATGCCTCGATGGTCTCATCTACATTCTCAGAGTTGTCGTTGATAAGGTAGTTGGTAGAGATACGTACTTGGTTGTCAGCACCAATGGTAATCACATTGAGTGAGAATGACTCCTCGTCTGCCAATTCTGCCTTAGCAGCCATAAATACGTTATTCAAACTTGCATTTACTTCCTCTGTATTAACAGATTGAGCGAAGCGAACGATATAGTTGCGACCACCAGAGAAGTCAATACCGAGGTTGAGTTTACCCATGACATGTGGAGTCACACCAAGGATACCAACGAGTACCAATACACCTGAGAGGATATATGTTACCTTACGTGCACCGATGAAGTTAGCAGCGGTGTTTTGCAAGAAGTTTTGCATCAACTTGGTAGTGAAGTTCAGCTCCTTCGCATTCTCTTTCTTAGCATAAGCCTCGAGCAACAAACGGCATACGAATACAGCTGTCAAGAAAGAAGAAATAATACCAATCATATAAGTTACAGCGAAGCCCTTGATAGGACCTGTACCGAAGATAGCCAAGATAGCACCTGTCAAGAATGATGTTACGTTAGAGTCAATGATGGCAGAGATAGCGTTGCCGAAACCATCTTCGATAGCTTTGCGCAAGCCTTTACCTGCACGACGCTCCTCGCGGATACGCTCGTAGATAAGTACGTTAGCATCCACAGCCATACCCATGGTGAGTACGATACCGGCGATACCAGGCAAGGTCAACACAGCTGAGAAGGATGACAAGATACCTACCAACAAGAATACGTTGCAGAGCAATGCGAAGTCAGCAATCAAACCTGGAATCAAACCATAATACATAATCATGTAGAGGAGGATCAAAACGAAACCAATCACGAAGCTCCAAAGACCATCGTGAATAGCCTCTTGACCGAGTGATGGACCAACTACGTCCTCTTGGATAATGCGTGCAGGAGCAGGCATCTTACCAGAGTTCAAGGTGTTAGCCAAGTCTTTTGCCTCTTCTACGGTGAAGTTACCAGTGATTTGTGAGCTACCACCTGCGATCTCGTTTTGTACGGTTGGGAAGCTATATACATAGCCATCGAGAACGATAGCGATTGATTTGCCAATATTGTCGCGTGTGATACGTTGCCAATCGCGTGCGCCCTCAGCGTTCATAGTCATGCTTACATTTGCATAAGCAGATGTTTGACCGAAGTCAGCGCGAGCGTCAGTGATCACATCACCCTCGAGTGAAGGACGACCGTTGGTTTGTGATTTCAACGCAACGAGTTGGTAGAATGATTCTGCCGCATCAATAGCCTTTACAGTCCAGCAGAGCTTCAACTCGCGTGGAAGAACTGATTTAGCTACTTGAGAGTTGAGCATAGCCATTACCTTAGCGGTATCGCTGTAGTGAACAGTACCTACCACTGGACCACGGTATGCTTGACCTGCTTGGTTGACAGAAGGATTGAGAACTGCGAAGAGAGGATTGTTCTTTTTGTACTCCTCTACAGCAGCTTGTTGGTCAGCCTCCAATTGTGCAAGGCTATCAGCAGCGAGATCCTCAACGAGCGCATCTACGTCATCAGCCACTACTTCCTCTTCTACCACCTCAACTTCTGCTACCTCAACTTGAGCAGCCTCAGTGCTTGCGTTTGCCTTAGCTACCTCATTGTTGATTTGAGCTAATTGTGGAAGAATCTCAGAGAGGTCATATGTCTCCCAGAACTCAAGGTTAGCAGAACCTTGGAGCAGTTTACGTACGCGCTCAGGCTCTTTGATACCAGGCAACTCAATGAGAATACGACCTGTTTGGCTGAGCTTTTGGATATTAGGTTGTACCACACCAAAGCGGTCAATACGTGTACGGAGCACGTTGAATGAGTTGTTGATAGCACCCTCAACCTCCTCGCGAACTACTTTCTCCACCTCAGCATTGGTAGAAGTCAAAGATACCTTATCTTTCAACTCAAAAGTAGAGAATACAGAGGCTAATTGCGCATTAGGGTCGAGCTCATAGAATGACTCGAAGAACAATGTCAAATAGTCTGCACCAGAAGATTTTTGTTTTTCGTTAGCGAGTGCAATAGCATTGTTGAAGTTCTCGGTAGTATTGTGACCGCTGAGCGCACGGATAATGTCTGGTACAGACACTTCCATGGTTACGTTCATACCACCCTTGAGGTCAAGACCCAAGTTCAACTCTTTCTCACGGCACTCCTTCAATGTGTAGCCGAACCACACCTTCTCACCTGCAACAGAGTCCAAATATTGGTACTCTTTTGCAGCATCACCTTGTGCATACGCCGCTGCTTTTTTGTCGTAACTGCTTGTCACAAAAGAGAATGACAAGTAGAACGCACTTACCAAAGCAAGGCAGGCTGCCAATGTGATAACTAGTCCTTTGTTTTGCATAATGTTAATTTTATTTTGTTATTATTTATATTTCTACGGTGCCCTTTGCGCGTACGCATGCCTGTACAATATGGTACACGTGCGCAAAATAGCGTGCAAAGGTACAACTTTTTTTGCAAATGTGCAAATAAAAGTGTAAAAAAGTTATAAAACTCGGATATAGTGCAACTAAAATGCCCTTTTATGCCAATGCAGCAATGCATTCATCGAGGTTCAGCAACTGCTGCTCGCCTGATTGCATATTCTTGAGCATCACCTTTCCCGCTGCCATCTCGTCGCCTCCCACAATGGCTACAAATGGTATATGCTTGGCATCGGCATAACCCATCTGTTTCTTCATCTTGGTAGGCTCGGGATAAACTTCTACGCGCAAACCTTTCTCGCGCAAAGCCTTTGCCCAGCGCAATGCGTAGAGCAATTCTTGTTCGCCGAAGGTTGCGAAGAGCAATTGGGTAGTTGATTGTAAGTTCTCAGGATAGAGGTTTAGTTCGGTCAGCACGTCATAGATGCGATCCGCACCAAACGATATACCTACCCCCGATACATTAGGCATGCCAAAGATACCAGTTAAGTTGTCGTAGCGACCGCCACCTGTGATACTACCCATCTGTACATCTAATGCTTTCACTTCGAAGATAGCACCAGTGTAGTAGTTCAGTCCACGAGCAAGGCATAAGTCAAGTTCTATTTGCAATGCATTAGGTTCGTAGGTGGCTAAATCGCCATCTTGTGAGCTTTCTGCATAGAGCGCAAAGATGGTGCGCAACTCCTCAATACCCTTAAGACCCGTTTCTGAAGCAGCAAGTACTTGCTCCAACTGGTCTAATTTCTCAGCATTGGTGCCATTGAGGTGTAGGATTGGTTGCAAGGCTTCCACAGCTTCAGCGGGGATATCTTTCTCTAGCAACTCTTTGTTCACATTATCAATGCCAATCTTGTCCAATTTATCAATTGCCACAGTGATATCAATGATACGCTCTGGCTGACCAATAACTTCGGCTATACCAGCAAGAATCTTGCGGTTGTTGATATGCAAACTTACGCGAATACCCAAACGGCGATATACCTCTTCCACGATCTGAATCAGTTCCACCTCGCTAAGTAGCGAATTAGTGCCTACCACGTCCACATCGCATTGATAAAACTCGCGATAGCGACCTTTTTGCGGACGGTCAGCACGCCATACTGGCTGAATCTGATAACGCTTGAATGGGAACTGAATCTCCTCGCGATGTTGTACCACAAAGCGAGCAAAAGGAACCGTCAGATCATAGCGTAAGCCTTTCTCGCTAACTTTGGTTGTCAATGCACCGATGGTACTATTAGCCAATTGCTCGGCATCTATCGCGTTTTTCCAATCGCCCGAATTGAGGATTTTGAAAAGCAGTTTATCGCCCTCCTCACCATATTTACCCATCAGCGTGCTTAGGTTTTCCATTGCAGGAGTTTCAATCTGCTGGAAACCATACAATGAAAACACCGATTTGATGGTATCAAAAATATAATTACGACGCGCCATCTCCAATGGAGAGAAATCGCGTGTGCCTTTTGGAATGCTTGGTTTTTGTGCCATATTGTTTGATGTTAAAGATTTCTACAATTTTAAAGGTTCAAATGTTTCAATATCTTGTTGGTCGCCCCAAGTTCGCTATTTACGTAATCCGTAGCAGCCTGTCCCATAACGTGTTGTGTCGCAAATGCAGTATCTAATGCATTTGCAAACTCGC
>Ga0233364_1000039_pt1 | contig 19877 bp, 16 predicted proteins | sample ElkDunMinimDraft_19_FD_180675 | JGI IMG/M metagenome (GOLD analysis project Ga0233364, IMG submission 180675) | Fecal eukaryotic communites from dung pellets of Tule Elk in California, USA - Elk Dung C2 | ecosystem: Host-associated > Mammals > Digestive system > Large intestine > Fecal | place...
CTATTTCCAGTGGGGACATTAATGAATGAACGATTTTTGTTTGTCCCTTTATTGGGTTTTGTTTTGGCATTAGCGTACCTCTTCCAAAAACTTAATGAAAAATTTAATTTGGATAAAATTATTCCTATCTTATTGATTATTATTATGATAGGATATGGCGTAAAAAGTTTTGCTCGCAATTTTGTATGGAAAGATGATATTACGCTTTTTACTACAGATGTGAAAGTTTCTGCAAATAGTATTAAGTGTAATATTTCTGCTGGAGGAAGTTATCTGCAACTCTACAAAAAGGATAATAAGATTGCGCACTTTAAAAATGCAGAGAAATATCTTACCCAAGCACTTACTTTGGAGCCTACAGCATACAATGCGCTGATGTTGATGGGGGAACTTTATTATGTAAAACAGGATTACGAAAAATCATTTTACTATTACCATAAAATGACGGAATTCTTTCCCGAAGATGCTGTAGCTCAAAAAAATATGCAGGCTGCCCAGATGGCATTAGGAAATGATTTTGTGAAGAAGATAAATCAAATGCTGGAAACGAATAGACTGCAAGATGCGTGGCGAGAAATTGATGAGGTATTGAAACAAAATCCCTTGCACGAAGATGCTTTAAATATGAAAGGAAAGATCTTTGGTCAATATTTCGGACAATTAGATAGTGCGCGAGCATATCTTTTTAAAGTTTTGGAAATCAATCCAAAACATCTTTCAGCCTTGGAAAATATCGGGGTTTCTTATGCTATAGAAGGTAAAAATATGGAAGCTTTGTCCTACCTAAATCAGGCACTTAGTTTGGATCCAAATAATAGAAATGTGTTGTTAAATCTGCTTAAATTGTACCAATCAATGGGAAATAATCAAAAGGCAGAGGAAATAAAAGAGAAATTGCAACTATGAAAAAAGTATTGAAAATCTTAGGAATAACTTTGGGAACCGTTGTCGGTGTACTAATACTGTTGTCACTATTGGCAGGTCCAATTGCAAAGTCATATATCGAAAAACATAGTAAAGAACTTTGCCATCGAGTAGTGAAAATTGATAAACTGAATTTAAACCTCTTTCGAGGTGTGCTGAAAATTAAGGGTTTTAAAATGCTCGAAGAAAATGAAAAAGAGGAGTTCCTTACTTTTGATGAATTGAAAATCAATATTTCTTTGATGAAATTGTTGGCAAAAGAGGTGAAACTTACTGAAGTGAAATTGGTAAAACCTGAAGCAGATATTGTTCAAAATGGTGATCGATTTAATTTTACTGATATTATAGACCACTTCTCCTCAGATGACGAGAAACCTAAAAAGGAGAACTCAAACTGGACTGTGCTTTTGAGAAAAATTTCACTGGAAAACGGACATTTTGCTTATAAAGATGCTGTGAAAGATAGTTATGTAGGAATGAAAGATCTTTCGTTGGCAATTCCTGAACTCTATTTTGGTGGAAAAAATTCTGATGCCGATGTTCATTTTGAATTTGAAAATGGAGGTGATTTTACCTTGAAAATGGGATACGATTTGCAAGTTGGTAAATATAAAATGGATTTGAATATCAATAATTTAGGATTGGAAATTTTGAAACCCTATCTTTTGGATATGGTTAAGATTTCTGATTTTGCAGGTAATCTGACAACTACTCTTAAGATTGAGGGATCGATGGAACATATATTGGATCTGACAGTAATGGGTTCGTTACAGTTGGATAAACTTGCTGCTAAAGGAATGAAGGATGAACATGTGGCTTCTGTTGAACAAATTCTTGTCGATATCAATAATATTGACCTGAAAAATGAACTATATCATTTGAATAATATTACAATTTTAGGTTTGAATGTGGATTATTTGATGGAACCAGGCTACTCAACATTGGCTCTTTTCTCAGACACAACTCAAAATGATACAATTGAAAATTCTTATGAAAATAATGAAGTTGCACAATCAACAGATGTTGAAGTAGAATTGGATACTAATATTGTTGTGGAAACTTCTCAACCCTCAAAGGCTAATTTGATTATTGAACATTTTGAAGTAAAATCATCATCAATAAACTATACAGATAAAACACTAAAACAGGAGTTCGCACTTCCTATTCGTAATATTAACATTGTGTCTTCACAATTTGCCCTCAATAAAAAATCTTCAGTACAACTTAGTGCTATTGTTGGAGAAGGTGGAATCTTAGAAGCTCTTTGGAATGGAAAAGTTTCCGATTTTTCTACACAAGATATTACATTGAATATTAAAGATTTACGAATGTGCGATTTCTCACCTTATTGCATCCACTTTACTGCACACCCAATCCTCGATGGATTGCTTAATTTCAAGAGTGAGAACTCAATCGTAGAAAATATATTGCAAAGTAATAACCACTTACAGATGTATAATTGTAAAGTGGATAAGAAGATTAAAGATTTTGAGCCAGAATTTAACATTCCTTTGCGTGCTGCTTTATATGTGTTAACCGATAGAAAAGGACGTGTAGATATTGAGTTGCCAGTCGAAGGAAATATAGCCTCTCCTCAATTCTCTTTCAAAAAGGCAATTATGAAGGTTTTGACCAATTTCTTGGTAAAGGTTGCGACATCTCCCGTTAATTTTATAATCAATGCAACAGAGGAGAATCAAAGTATTTTTTCCAATATGGAACTTCCAATGGAAACTTCTGAATTTAGCGCTGCTGATTATGCAAAACTCAATGACATTATGGAGTTTATGAAAGAAAAAGAGCAGATGAACCTTAATGTTGCTGTAGTTTTAGATGAGCAATCCTTTGCCCAGAATTCAACTGATTCTTTACAAATGACCGAGCAGTTGATGGCTGCGGAACAGGAAAAATTTATAATGTTGACTCACTATTTTGAATCTCAAGGAATTAGTGCAGAACGAATTATGAAGATACAGAATGAAGGAATAAAACCTAAAAAAGGGAAGGTGATTTTTGACTTCGGGTTGACAGTTAGTGAAGAGGTAGAATAATGTAAAACTTAGTGATATGAAATTAAAATTGTTTTTGATTATTTCTCTTGTAGTCTTATTAGGGACAGCATGCAATAAAATTGATGACCCCGAAAAATATGGTAAAGGGGTAACTGTTTTTTGGGCGAATGAGGAACCTTGGACAGCATCCCACTACATTACAGTGCTTAACGATAGCTTATTAAGTCTATATGCTTTCAAAAATGAACCTTTCCAAAAGCCTTATCTCTATTTGCAAATTGAATTAAAAGAGGATGACCAATTGGTGAATGAGTATGATTATAACATCATGGCAAATCCTAATGCAGTTCGTTTTATTGAATATTACGAAACACAAGAAGTAAGCGATGGATATGAGCAACATGGCGATTGGTGGGTGCAATCTGGATGCCTGAAAATTGCAGAAGTTGATAATGAAGAACAACGATTTTCAGGTGATTTCTATCTTCAAATGTTCAATGCAGTAGAACGTTATGATCTGCAACAATCTGAAGTGCACGTGTTGCCCTTAAGAGTAGTCTTGAATGATGTTGATCTTGATAACTCCGCAAATCACAAAGAGTTATTAGTAAACAGAAATTAAATCAAATGACGATAGGAAATTTTCCATTAGTCTATCTTTTTATTATTTTGGCGCTTCTGCTTCCTCGTGTTCCAGTAGTAGGGAAGTGGTTTAATGTAATCAATACGATAGTCCACGAAACTGGTCATGCGCTGATGGCACTATTAATGGAAGGAAAAGTGCATAAAATTGAGATTTTTCAAGATTCCTCAGGTGCAACTACCACCCAGTGCAAAGGCAAATTTCCAAACTTCTGTGTTGCTATCATAGGTTATCCCTTCTCTGCTGTTGTAGCTTATTGTATCTTCAAACTTTATGCTGTAGGTTACTTCTACGGAATTGTTTGGGGAATTTTAATCTTTTACCTTGTTGTTCTGCTCCTCTGGATTAGAAACCTTTACGGATTTGTTTGGGTGCTGCTTTTTGCAGTCCTTAATGCGTATTTAATCTATTTAGGAAACAAAAATTATATCCAAATTGCAGCACTGCTTTACGCAACCTTTATGGCTGTCGATTCATTGACTTCATCGTTTGTTATCCTTTATTTATCAATTCGGACTCCCGCTAATGCTGGCGATGCTACTTTGCTGAAAAAGTTTACACGAGTTCCTGCATTCCTATGGGCTCTCCTCTTTTTTGCTTTTTCAGCGTACATCTCCTATCTAATTGTGTGCAATAACCCCTCTGTTTTTATTTTCTAAATCGTAACTGACTTTTAAATAGAATCATAGGAAATAGTTTTTTTAATAAGGCAAAAAAAACAGAAAATCGCAAAAATTATATAAGATAATTTCATATCTTTGCAACCAAATTTTGAATGATGGCATCGTTTCTCTCTTTGTATGGCGATATTGAGCAAAATATTAAGCAAGCAATTGCTCTAATTGCTGAAAAATCAGAGGAAAATAGAAAGTTGAAAGAGGAGATTGAGGAGCAAAACAAAGAGATTAAAAGGTTACAAAACGAACTGCAATCATTGAAAGAAAAACATAAATTACTAACTATTACGAATACGGTTTTATATAAAGAAGATAAGAAAGAGACTATAAAGAAAATTAATGAATACGTGCGGGAGATAGATAATTGTATCGAGCTTCTAAATAGAATGGAATGGAAGAAAACAGAATAAAGTTAAGGTTGGTGTTAGCTCAACAAGAAGTTGAGTTGGAGATTGAAAAGGAGTGGGAAAGATACTATAAAGAAGCCGAGAAAAGAATCAATGAGAGATTTTATAACTTTGCTCGAACTTGGAAATATAAAGATCATCAAGATATATTCGCAAAAATCTTGCTTGATTTTGTAGTAAGAGGAATTGATACGGAGGAAATTTTAGAGGAGTATAAGGAGGATTTAATTCCTAAAATGAAGCAACTCAAGGAGTTGTCAGAAAAGTTAAACATTGATTAGACGTTCTTTGAAAGAAATACCCCGCATTGTCTGCTTAACGTTTGTTAAACTCAACAGAAAATAATAGAAGGTTAAGCTCAACCGCATTAAGAAAAGGCCTAAATGCTTTATTGCATGACTTTTACGTCCGTGGACTTTCGAGGTGTGGTGGCACCTTCAACGTGATAATTAGGAGTTTATCGAAACCCTATTCTGGACAGTGCGGTTTTTTATTTTTGTAAATTAAATTAACTATATAATAAACTAAATTACCATTTATGAATGCTATATTAATAATTGTCGGAATTATTGTCGGCGTAGGAGTCGGATTAGTGATAGCACATACTATTCTCAAAAAAGCACTCTCTAAAAAAGGTGAGGCTATTTTACAAGATGCCGAAAATACATTGAAAAAAGCACGCGAAGATGCTGAACTCGTAAAAAAAGAGAAAATTCTTCAAGCCAAAGAAAAGTTCTTGCAACTGAAAAGTGACCATGAAAAAACTATCAACGAAAAAAATCAACAAATTGCAGTTGCTGAAAACAGAATTAAACAAAAAGAACAATCTTTAAACCAAAAACTTGAAGATTTAAACAAAAAACATAATGAAGCCAATGCTTTGAAAGACAACCTAAATCGTCAAATTGAAGCTACTAATGCTAAACAAGAGGAACTAAATAAACAAACCGCTATCCAAAAAGCAAAATTGGAGTCAATTGCTGAGTTAACTGCTCAACAAGCGAAAGAACAACTTATCAACTTGATGCAAGAGGAAGCTCGTGCCGAAGCAAGTGTTCTTGTTAAAGATATTATTGACGAGGCCAAAACATCTGCAGCTTTTGAAGCAAAAAAACTGGTGATTAAATCTATCCAAAGAACAGGTGTTGAAGCTGCTTTGGAAAATACGGTTTCCGTTTTTAACATTGAAAATGATGAAATTAAAGGTAGAATTATCGGTCGCGAAGGTAGAAATATTAGAACGTTAGAGAATCTTACGGGAGTTGACGTAATTATTGATGATTCTCCCGACGCCATCTTGCTTTCAAGTTTTGATCCTGTGAGACGCGAAATTGCTCGCTTATCTTTGGGAAAATTGGTGGCTGATGGTCGTATTCACCCTGCACGTATCGAAGAAGTAGTTGCGAAAACTAAAAAACAAATTGAACAAGAAATTGCTGAATTAGGTAAAAGAGCTTGTATCGATTTGGGAATACACAATATGCACGGCGATTTGATGCGTTTAGTAGGAAAAATGCGTTATCGTTCGTCATACGGGCAAAACCTTTTGCAACACTCTAAAGAGGTGGCTAATCTTTGTTCTATTATGGCTGCTGAGTTGGGTCTGAATCCTAAAATTGCAAAGCGTGCAGGCCTTCTTCACGATATTGGTAAAGTGCCTGATAATGAGCCAGAATTGCCACATGCTATCTATGGTGCACAATTGGCAGAACAATATAAAGAAAGAGCCGAAATTATTAATGCAATTGGTGCTCACCACGATGAAATTGAAATGAATAATCTATATGCTCCACTCGTTCAGGTTTGTGATGCAATATCTGGAGCCCGCCCTGGAGCCCGTCGCGAAGTGGTAGAAGCTTACATTAAACGTGTAAATGACCTTGAAGAGATTGCTATGACCTATCCAGGTGTAATGAAAACATACGCAATTCAGGCTGGTCGTGAGTTGCGCGTTATTGTAGCAGCAGAAAAGGTTACCGATGAACAGGCAACCCAAATCTCATTCGATTTGTCTAAGAAAATTCAAAATGATATGACCTATCCTGGTCAAATCAAGATTACCGTTATTCGTGAAACTCGTTCGGTAAATTACGCAAGATAGTTTGATATGAATTTCAACAGAAAGTTCTTCATAGTCATATACTCACTCACCTTAGTGGTGTTTCTGTTCTACTTGTGTTTTTCAGATAATAATCTAAAAAAACATCGTGAATTAAATAGGGAAATTAAGTATGTGGAGAGGAAAATTGTTGAAAAACAGAAGGAGATAGACAAAGTTTATACAAAAGCAGCGTTGGAAAAAGATTCTAATTTGAGAGAACAATTTATTCGTGAAGAGTTAGATTTGCAAAAACCTAATGAAGATGTTTTTATTATTGTAACAGAGAATAATGATGAAGATAGCAATTCTTAATGGTGTAAATTTAGGTTGCTTAGGTACACGTGAAGTCAATCTTTATGGAACCCAATCTTTCGAAGAGTATTTTCAAAAGATCAAATCTCATTTTGAAAATATTGAATTGTTAGCTTTTCAGACAGATTCGTTAGATGAGTTGGTGCAACTAATTCATCAAAATGGAGATGCAGATGGAATTGTGATTAATCCAGGTGCATTTACTCATACCTCTGTTGTTCTTGCAGATGCTTTACGATCAGTAAAGGCAACCGCAATCGAGGTACATATCTCCAATGTGTATAATCGTGAATCTTTTCGTCGGCATTCACAAGTAGCTTCTGCTTGTATCGGAACCATTTCGGGATTGGGATTGAAAGGCTATGATTTAGCAATCCGTTTTTTTATGTCACGCACTTAAACTTTCTAATCTTTTAAATGTCAAAAAAATGTTTGAAATACTTTAATGAATTAAAATCAATAGATATGAAAAAGTTTTTTGTTTTAACAGTTATTGCTTTTTTTACGCTCTCTTTAAGTGCGCAAAATAAATTTCAAAAACAAGATGCTAAACCTGTAAAAAAAGAGGAAGTTAAAGAGAAAAAAAATGGTGAAAAACTTCCTGAAATAACTTTTGAAAAAATGGTTTATGATTATGGTGAAATCGTTCAAGGTGCAGATGGAACTTGTTATTTCGAATTTAAGAATACAGGGAAAGCGGATTTGATTCTTACCAACTGCTCCTCATCTTGCGGATGTACCGTACCCAATTGGCCTAAAGATCCAATAGCTCCAGGTGAAAAAGGAAAGATTAAAGTTACTTACAATACCCAACGTTTGGGAGCTATAAATAAAGCAGTATATGTGGATTCAAATGTAGGAACACGGGTTACTTTAAAAATTACAGGAAATGTTAGCCCTGCACCAAAGGAAGCAGTTCCACAAAACAATACGAGTCCTATGTATAATACGGATCCTGTATTAAGATAATAAACATTGTTGTACAATTAAAAATTGAACTTATGAAAAAGGTATGGATTTTATTACTTTGTGCTTTTGTTTGTGGCAATGTATTAGCGCAAAATGCGCCCAAAACCAATGTTAAAGGACCAGAAATCAAATTTGATAAGAAGGAACATCAGATTGGTGAGTTAAAGATTGGTGAAGTTCGCGAATTTTCATATACATATACAAATGTAGGTACCGAACCATTGATTTTGTATAATGTGGTTTCTAATTGTGATTGTACAGAAATTGAATGGTCTAAGGCACCGGTAATGCCAGGTAAGAAAGGTGTTATCAAGGTTAAATATACAGCAGAACATCCAGGTAGTATAGATAAATTTATTACTGTAAATTCCAATGCTATAACCTATAGGGTTATCCTATGGAATAAAGGCAAAGTACTGGGAAATAACTAGACTTGGGGTCGTTTGGTTTTGACAGCGTGTGTGTGGATTTGTAAGCACGTCGGAGGTTGTGAGATGGTTCCGTTAAAAACTAACTCTCTTAGCCAATAAATGGCAACTCTTATGCATTCGCCGCTTAATTGCGCGAATTCCGAAGCACAGACAAGGTCTGTAGTTTTGGATGTTTCCCCAGAAGCTCCGTCGATCAGCGTCTGGTACGAAGCATCGTAAAAGATCGAATAGCAAGCGTCGGCTTCGAGGCGTAAGCGAAACTTTAGAAGATAAGCGAACATTTTGGTTGGTCGAGTACCAGATGTCGCCGACAATTAAACTCAGACTAAACGTGTAGAAAGCATTTTTGCAGCAAGTTTGGACGCGGGTTCGACTCCCGCCGGCTCCACGAAAGGAGGGAAATGGAAACATTCCCTCCTTTTATTGTTTATCCACTGATATTAGTTTGATGCAATAATAAAACGGAAGGTCGGCAGTTATTTCGGAAGTATCCCCAAAATAGATTAAAATACAAATAGACTGCCTTTATACAAATATTCAGCCCCTTCTAAGTCTGTGCAATAGATGACGTAACTAAAGGTGGAGTTATGGAAAATCTTCCCGCCTTTACTACCGTCCCATTTGAAGTCTTTATCTTTAGAATGATATACGAGATCTCCCCAGCGGGTGTAGATAAAGACTTCTAATTTCTGTATGATGAGTTGCTGTTTGGGATGAATACAAAAATAGTCATTTAGTCCATCGCCATTGCCTGGAGTGATAGCATTAGGAAGATGTAATGTGAATTCGCAGTGAGGAATAGTTAGAGAACCAGTTACAGGACAATCGTGGATAGAGGTGGTTACTGTATAAGTGCCAGGATGTGTAACGGTAATCTCTTGCGTTTGTTCGCCAGTACTCCATTCGAAATTGCTTCCATCTCCCTCATTATCAAAACTAAGAATAGTCATGTATTGATCGCAAAAATCCTCATATAAAGAAAAAATCTCTTTATTCCGATTTACAACGTGTAAGTTGAGGGTGATTATACTATCGCATCCGTTTGCTGCATCTAAACGGTGATTGTAAATGCCGTTGAGATGGAATGAGGTATCACCAATATAAACATGTTTTCCTTCGCAGATTATAGTGTCAATTGTTTTCGTAGAATTAGGTAAGACTTTTAGCCGTAAATGTACCATACTGTCGCAACCCATTTGTGAAAATAGAAGTGTGTCAAAGGTAAACTCCCCACTTGACGTTACGTCAAGATGTTGGAAGTCTTCATAGTGGAATGGAACTTCCGATTGACAGGTTTCAATGTCTACGGTGTCGAGGTATCGTACAACTTCAGCGTGCGTTTCTGCTAAAGCGATATTGGAAATAATGTCAATATTCCAACCTTCGGCAGTTATGAAATTGTTCGAGCGGAATGTTAATGTAACCGTTGAACTAGGGATAATGTAGGATTGATTTGATGCTGTATCTGTGCATTGGGCGATTAGTATAGCGCTGTTTCCACCTCCTGCATAGATAAATAGTGTATCGTTAATGTTTATCTCTTGTTGGTTGATGCGTAGCAACAACTGTTCTGCAGTATCGAAAGTAAATGTATGTGTTATGCTTTCGTTGTTTTGATATTCTTGATTTTCTCCTCCAGAGTCATATACTCGAATACTTTCTCCACGTTGTAGTGTAGTATTGCCGTTACAAATGTTAATCCAACGATTTATGAGTTGACTGTTAACGGGGCAGTTGTTTTCGTTGTATGTGTAAAGATATAGCGTAGTGTCGTTTGTTAATGTTGGAATAGTATATGTGGCAAACTCACTCGCTGAATTAATAGTATCTTGTTGTAAGAGATGGGTGTAATAAGAATCTTCATACCATTGGATAAAATAGGGTAAGGAGAGTGCCGATTGAGCTTGGAATTGAAGGTCTTCATTGTAGCAAACGAGAAGGTTTTCTGTTATTATGCTTGAAGAGTCAGAAAAAAATGTAACGGGTAGAATCTGTGTACTAATGGGGTCTTGAAGGAATCTTGCGGGGCATTGACTATCGTGGGCATCTGTTACGTAAAATTGAGTGTTAGCAGTGATGATAAAGGGGATTTGTAGTGTGTCATCAGTGTTGGCAGTATAGGAATGGGAAATCTCTTGTGAAAGTGAGTTCTGAATTAAGTTATAGTGAAGCATACCTATTCCTTGGTGGGTGAGTGTGAGAACAATCTCTTCGCCTGCGCAAATGGAATCGGGGGCACTTAGGAATATTTGTGGCGCAGGCATGACTTGGAGCAGAATACTGTCTTTAACAGGAAATTGACATCCAGTATTGTGCAGTTCAACCACGAAATAGCCTTCTGGACAATCTTGCGGAATATAGAATGTGTTATCTAGCGAGGTACTCGTAAACCCATTAGGGCCAGTCCAAGAATAGGTGGTGCTTGCTGAGAATGGAAGTGCCGATAAGTGAATCGTGTCTCCCTCACATCCTCCTTGGTCATTCAGGTCTTCCTCGAACCAAACTAGAGAACTCTGGCTTATACTCATTGTAATCATGTTAAGGGAATAACTGCTTCCACACGAGTCGATGACCAATGCGGATATTTCTTGTCCTAAGTCTATGTTGAGATTATAAAACAATCCCGTTTGGTTAGTGCCTAAGCAGGTTCCGGTTAGTTCGGGTCCACTATAAATGCTGTATGTGTAAGGCTGAGCACCATCTTTGGCGCGTATAAACGCCATACCTGTCTGCGTGTTTGTGTCGCAAATTATAGCGTATGCCTTTTCAAAATCTACAATTTTTTTGATAAATTTTATGCTATCAAAGCGCTCTATTACTTCACCGCAATGATAGAAATATGTCCGTATTACATAGTCACCTGGAATTGTGAACATAACTCTTTGGGAGGTTGCTAAGAACCCGTTTCTATCTCCAGAAACTAATTCGACTTGAGGTGTGTAGGTTGATGTACGGGTGGTTATTTCTCCGGTATTAGAATTCATGTAATAATTGATAATTCTATATCGCATAGTAGATGAATATAGTTTGTCACAAATTTGGTATGGTTCGTAAACACTTTCCTCTACCCATTCATATTCCGCATATCTTGAGGTGTTGATATTTAGAATTAGGGTATCTCTGCCGCAATGACTTTCGCAGGCAAAGATATAACGCCCACTAGGTAGCGTTTCACCACGTAAGATTATAGTGTATCCATTGTTGGAGACCGTCGCATTGATTGTAGTATCCGCTAAATTAAAGTTCCAAGTACTATCGCTGTATATGGCAGAAAAATTATATCTATTTTGAGAAGGACTTTCAATTAATTGAATGCTTAGATAGTTGATAAATTGTGTGGGAATGGTGTTGAAAATTGTAATTGTTTTTTCGCAAAGTTCTTCAAAATTGTGATGGTCACATCCCCATCCATAAGGGGTTGGAGATGGTTGTAAGGGGCGTAATGTGTCATAAGTACTATAAAGACAGCACCCTTTTGCGTCGTATAAGGTTCTGGAAAGAGAAAGTGTATAGTTGTCGGTATTACACCACAATGCGACTTCCTCAGTAGTGAGATGTGAAGATGTAAATATACTATTTATGGTGTCTGTTTTGATGACTTGATGTGTGGTAGAATCCCGATATACCCAGTATAAAGGTAGGGTGTAAAAGTGCATATAGGTACTATTGCTGCTAGTATATGTGCGAAGATAGCCATCATAAGAATGATAAAAGATTTTGTATCCTAAATTTTCGGAGTAATATTCACAAGTGTCGTATTCGAATGGATCATAGGATGTGTTTTCTTTTACCATAGGGTTAGGCGATATGATTTTGGGTATCAATGTGACAGAAGCCGTATCGTCATCACAAAAATCCCATACTTGAAATGTTATGGGTTGTTGATATAAATCGCAGTAGCGATGAGCTGAAAAAATGGTATCATAATATGCTACGGAAGTGCCGTTCCCGCTCAAAGGTTGCCATGCGGTTGTGTCTCTACCCCCATCTTCTAAATTGGGATTGATAAACCGATATTTGTATTTTTCAGCAAAAATAGGATAGTAATAGTTATATATAGTATTGGAATGGGAGTTGAAATAGGGTCGGAATCTTACTATATTTGAGTCGCCAAAACTACTATAATTAGGGTAAAAATTTAGTGAGGATAAATCTATGGTCGTCAAACCCACTTCATGTGTTAAAAGTAGTGTATAAGTACATCCATCATGTATTAGAATGCGATAATTTCCTGCTGGAAGACTATCTATGGTATAGAAGTCTTTATAGTCTGCATAGTTGGAGTCAAGTCCATTGTGTTGTCTTTCAAGGAAGGTTTTGCGTCGAATGGTGTCACCATTGCAAATTAGGTCGATAAAGTAGGGATATTTGCCATCTTGTATTTTGAGCTGAATTCGCCCTACATCTTTACAAGACAATGAGTTGCGGTTTCCACTTAGTTCTCGTATGATTGTATGGCCATTGGAGTAGTTATTCTGATTGTTTTCGGCGATATTGGCAAGTATAGATGCCCTCAATGGTTGGTAAGTGCTTGATACTTCAATATTCTGGATTAATGTATCAATGGGTTGATAGCTTGTAATTGTACCATTTTGGATGCGGATATAGCCCGTCACGCCTACGTCATAATGACCCTGCTCTACAACAAATTCGTGTGAGTCACTATAAAATATACTATTAAAATTTCTGTTGCGGTAGTAGTATTGGATTTGACTTAGATTGTATTGCACAGAATCTATAGGGCGACGTAGAGAGTCATTCATAGGAATGGTTGCTCCTTGCGCATTGATTAGCGAAATGTTGATGCCACAGTTATTGTAACAATCTCCAATTGTGGTGTGTATACTAACGCCATAAGGAAATGGTGCGTTCTGTGCTTGGGTAAAAGTAAATAGAAGAAAGTATGTTAAAAGTAGAATTAATTTTTTCATATTGGGTAAGAGCGATTTGTTTTCAGGACTAATGTTGGTTTGTTTATGGATTGCTTTGATGATTTTTTTGTAAATATAATTTGCGGACCTAATAGAGGTCTTGTCTTGGTAAATAATAATTTTGCTTTTCTAAGATATTGATAGATAATCTGTTTTATGTTTCTCGTTTTTTTTAAAAAGTCTATCTTTCTTATTGTTTTCTCTAATTTTATATGAATTTAATAAGCTAGCAAAATTATAATTTATTTTGATATATTGCTACTTTATTTCTGTTTGTTTTTTTATAAAAAAAGGAAAATGCTGATGTAAGCATATAATGTGGATCGTCTTTTGTGGAAATTTGAGGGAATCTATTCTGTAAATCAATTCGTTAAGGTGTTGTAATATGGACTTTTGAGAAAATTGACTTCTGCAGATCGTTTTATGAAGAATTATTTTATAGAATGTTTTGTTCGAATTTTGTCAATTTACATTTTCATAAACTATTGTAAAGGGAAATTGGAGATGACGAAGTGTTGGAACTATACATTCATAGGCTTTCTGTTGATGAGGTTTTTGTTAATGTAGTTCATATTGGCAATCTCAATGATATAACCTTGCCAAGTGAACATCTCGCCTATTTTAGGGGGCGTTTCAGATGGTAAAAACCTGCTACAATGATGATCTATTCGAAGTTGTCAATTATTTCGTGGTAAAAGTAGTTAAAAAGAAATTGGGAAATGGGCAGATTAGGGCTTTTTATAAAATTAGACCTATTTTGTTGATTTTTAGGTTGGTGCTATATTTTTTACTTGTTATGCGTAACACAAGTGATAAAGGGGATTTAAATTTAGAAGTTTAGGGTTTTCTAATTGTGATTAATTAGTTGAAAATGTAGGAGTTGGGTAATATTGCGTGAGGGATAGAAGCGGTTATGAGCCGCAGGTTTTGGGGATTGAAATCAGGAACCTTGAAATAGAAGTTTGGGGATTGATTATTGCGAGAAACAGTGCGGCGAAATTTGAGCGGATAGCCCGACGGCGAGTGGGCGGAATTGTGCGCTAGAAAGAGCCGGCACGCCCTAATCATAGATAAAGAAAATCAATATTTTTTTTGGAAAAGAAGTGTCAATATCAAAAGATAATGTATTTTTGCAAATTGATTTAAACATAAAAAGATGAACGACAAAACAAAGATTGCAGTTATTGGATTAGGATATGTAGGACTTCCTTTGGCACGATTATTTTCTACGAAATACCCTACAGTAGGTTATGATTTATCGGAAAAACGGGTACAGCGTTTGATGGAAGGTTTTGATGATACACGTGAGGTTGATGATGCCCTTTTACAAGCTGCTATCAAAGATAATGGTTTTGTGTGTACCTCTGATTTAGAGAAGATTAGAGATTGTAATGTTTATATTGTAGCCGTACCAACACCCGTAGATGTGAACAATCGTCCTGATTTGACTCCACTGATAGGAGCAAGTACAACGGTAGGGAAAGTGATTGCTAAGGGTGATGTGGTGATATATGAATCGACAGTTTATCCAGGAGTTACAGAGGAGGAGTGTTTGCCAGTAGTGGAGAAGATTTCAGGTTTGAAGTTTAATGAAGATTTTTATGCAGGATATTCTCCAGAACGTATTAATCCGGGAGATAAAGAACATACTGTTGAGAAAATTAAAAAGGTAACTTCAGGTTCTACACCAGATATTGCAGATTTTGTTGATGGATTATACTCTTCGGTTTTAGTAAATGGAACATTCAAAGCATCATCTATACGCGTGGCGGAAGCATCCAAAATTATAGAAAATTCGCAACGAGATGTGAATATTGCTTTTATGAATGAATTAGCGAAGATTTTCAATGCGATGGGAATCGATACACACGAAGTAATTGAAGCAGCGGCTTCTAAATGGAATTTTATTAAGTTAACACCTGGGTTAGTCGGTGGTCATTGTATCAGTGTTGACCCATATTATTTAATTCAGAAGGCGCAAGTTTATGGTATTTTGCCACGTGTAATGTCTGCCGCACGAAGATTGAATGATGGAATGGGTGAATATGTTGCTAATCAGGTGATTAAATTGATGAATAAGCATGGCGTTTTGGTAAAAGATGCTAAATTCCTTATTTTAGGTTTCACTTTCAAGGAGAATTGTCCTGACATCAGAAATACAAAAATTGTAGATATTATCCATATTTTACAAGAATATTCATCCAACATAACTGTTTATGATCCTTACGCTGATATTGCCGAGGTGCGTCATGAATATGGGATTGAGATTACCAATGGTGACATGGAATCGCTGAAAGGTAAGTATGATGCGGTAATTTTAGCTGTTGCGCACAATCAATTCAAAGTGGTAAACTTGCGTGATTTTTGTAAGGCAACCGCTGTGGTTTATGATGTGAAAGGAGTTGCAGAAAGAGACCAAATAGATGGTCGCTTGTAGATTATTTTTTAATCTTTTTTACTGAACTAGAACGACTTTTCTTGTTCTTGATTTTGTAAGTAGTTTCCAAAGAAGTTGTCGAGCCCCATTTGGCTTGTCTTGTTTTGGTATGTTTGTAGGCGCGAGCTCCTTTTGCTTTGACATACGGATTAGAGGAGTGGCAAGAAGAGAACGTAAAAGCCATAATAATAGTGCAGCAAGCAGCTAATAATAAAGATGCAAATTTACCCTTTTTCATAGAAAAAATCATTAATTAATAGAGAGGCAAAATTACGAAAAAAAAGAATAGAAGGTACAAAAATAGAAATATTTTTTTCAAAAAACTATAATTTGGAAAAGATGATGTATTTTTGCACTTCGTTTCAAATGATAGATTAATGAGATTGCGTTTTTGTATATTATCTTTAGTTGTGTTATTCGCCTCGTGTGCCAAAGTTGTGATGCCTGTTGGTGGACCGCGCGATGTAACACCTCCAACAGTGGTTAAGTGTGTGCCTGAAAATGGAACAGTCAACTTTTCTGCCTCCAATATTAAAATCACTTTTGATGAATTTGTAGTGTTGAACAATCCATCGGAAAATATTATTATTTCTCCGCCATTGTCTCAGCAACCTAAATATGAGATGAAAGGGAAGACGCTGATTATTAATTTTTTAGATTCATTAATTGATAATTCAACCTATAATATTGTATTTTCCAATGGTATTAAAGATTATACTGAGGGCAATCTATTGCCCATTTATCAATATGCTTTTTCCACAGGAGAATCCATAGATTCGGCTACGATATCGGGAGTATTGCTTGATGCTGAAACGCAGAAACCTGTATCGAATGTATTGGTTTGCTTATATGATTATGATATCGATTCGTTACCATTTACGACATTACCTAAGTACCTTACTAAGACGCAGACGGACGGATCCTTTTTCTTTTCTAATATCAAAGATGGACAGTATAAGGTATTTGCTGTCAGTGATATAAATTCTAATTTTATTTTTGATTTGCCCAATGAAGGTATTGCCTTTTTGGATACGCTGTATTCATCTTGTCTAGACATTCGGTCTGATTCGTTAAAACGCTCACCATTGGTTTTACGCTATTTTATCGAAGAGGATACTATTCAACGAGTATCTGCTATTACTTCAAAAGCAAAGGGAATTTATCGTTTTGCGTATAAGTTGCCAGTGCGTGATTTTCATGTTCAGCCATTTGCGGGAGATGATCCTTTCTTTTACACGCAACTATCTCTTTCGCGTGATACCATTTCCTTCTATTTTAAGGAGGAAGTTTTAGATTCCATTTATTTGTTGTTCTCAACTGAAAAGCGAATAGATACGGTTTTGATAGAGCCATACAAAGCACCTTTGCGGCAGGGGCGAGGTAAAAAGAGTGAAGAGCCAACGCTACAGGTGCGTGCACTTTATTCTGGAGATCTCTTTAAACCGCTTACACTGCAGTTTTCGTATCCTATTAGGCCGATTGATAGTTTTCCTGTTACATTTATTAAAAAGCTAAAAAGTAGAAACGATACAGTTGTTGTACAATATTCTGTTCCAGATAGTTTCGTTTTACAATTACCATTGTCCTTTCCGTATGAAGAGAAATATAGTTATGTCGTGCAGATTTCAGATTCTGTTTTTTATGGTTATGATGGGACATCTCACGATAGTTTGACTTTTGAATTTACTTCAAAATCGATAAGAGATTATGGAAATTTACAGATGAATTATATTGTGAGTGAGGCAACAGATTACTTGATTTTCCTATTAGATGCGCAAGATAGAGAGGTTCGAAAAGATTTGATAACTTCATCTTCAGAATTAGTATATAATAATTTAGTTCCTGGGAATTACAAGATTAAGGTAGTAAAAGACCTTAATAAAAACGGAAAATGGGACACAGGCAACTATAAGAAAAAGCGTCAACCTGAGCCCATTTACTATTTTGAAAAGCCTATCCAAATTCGCGGTTATTGGGATTTGGAAGAGGAATTTAGAATTGGTAATTAAAGGTTAGCATAATACAGCTATTCATCTGTTTTTTTATCCAGCGATTTACAGCCCAATTGGGTTTTCTAATTGGAATGAGTGAGTTTGAATAGCGCAGTGAGAAACCATAATGTTCTTTAAAGTAGTAGCCGATACCGGCCATTCCAGAGAGTTCGAAAATAGAGAATTTAGGACGACCAATGATAGGATAATTGTTTTCAGTTTCTTTATAGGAAAATAAGATATTGATAGCGGGTCCAAATTCAAACTCTAAATTGCTTAATCCTACATATTTAAAAAGAAGAGGAACTTCTATATAGTAGAGATTCAGTTTGTAGATAAACTGAGGAAATTCACTTTTAGGTGGAGTGTATGTTTTACTACCTTTCATAATGAAATTGAGTTCCATTTGGAATTTCCAGTCTTGATTTCTATCAATAGGCACATTCGCAAAGAGACCTGCATAAGCTCCCAATTTGTGGAATCCAGAGAGGTCATCGCCAGATATTTGTGTGATTGAGCACCCCGCACGAACACCGCCCTTAAAAAGGGATTCGTTTTGTGCATTGAGGGTTAGAAATCCTATAATTAGTAAGAAAAAGGGAATAAATCGTTTCATAACATAGCTTTATGTAGTTAGAAACTATAGCCGATACCTAATCCTAGCACCTCTTTGAACTGAACTCTCGGAGCCAATACACCATCTTTGTTTGCGATAAGTGTTTTTTCGTAATATTTCAGCGAAGTAGTTAATGTTACGTTCAGAACTTTCAAGAATTGGTATGAGATTGCGAAATCCCAGTCCACATTGAAGTTTCCGAAGGGTTGTTCTTTATCGGTATATGGAGTGTAAAGTTGTACTGCAGTAATAATTTTGAAGTTTTTAATCAGGGTGTAGTTGATACCAGCTTTAATGGTAAGTCCCAAACTGGCAGAAACATTTTTATCTTCTGGTACAGAGTATGATGTACGGAGAAGACTATCAGTACATGTAGTAATCAATCCAGCAAGGGGAGAAACATAGACTGTGAATAAGTTCTTCCATTTCCAATCGATACCTAAAGAGATGTCGGTATAAGAGGGAGATAGCCAGTTAGATATTTTCTTATATTCTTCGTCGGGGGTAAGACCAGGAGCGGAGAAATCCCAACCTGGAATATATTGTGACTTAAAGGTTCCCATTGCCGTAATGAACCACATATCAGCCACCTCGAAACCGAGTTTTGTAGAGAAGTTAATCTTGTCGCTTGATTTTCTCCAAGTGGGTATTAGTTCGGAAGAGAACATATATCCGAATTCTGTATCTAATTGGGTATCCCAAGCCAACTTGTTCTTTTTATAATTGAGGGTTGCATTAGCAAAAACCACACCGTTGAAGTTGTTATTTCCGCCAGCTGCCCAATGTACAAATTGTGTTTGTGCTACGTTAAAACCAACGATTCCAGAAAGTTTCCAATAATCTTTCCATTTGGAATTTTTAATAGTATCAGTAAGATTTTCTGTGGATATTGGGTCAATATTTGGCGTTTCTTGAGAAAATGAATTGTTTATACAGAAAATCAATAGTAGAACAATAATGTAGATTTTTTTCATAGGCTTATTTATTTAATTTATTGAATGTTAACCACCATCTTTCAGGGATAATATCTTTGCAGGCAAGTTTATAATCCTTTTCGCTACAAGGAAGAAAATATTTTTGGTTGATATTTTTTGTAGGATGAATTACGGGTACGAGTATCCACCAGCGACCTGTTTTTTTGCTACAATAGAAAACGAGATTTTCAGGTGCATCATTTACGGTAACTGAGAATTTTGTGTAATTTTCTTTATTTTGGAAGAGCATATCGCCGCAACGTCCTAAATATCCTTCTATAAAGTACCAAATTGCGTGAGAGATGAGCTGAGCAGTTTGGTTATTATTATCGTATGCGGGGTTAAACTCATAGATACCGAACGAACTCATCTTTTCGCTAATTCCGGTTAGATAAGCAATATGACAAATCTCTTCTCCGTAGAACCCATGTGCTGATGCGTTCGGGTTTCCT
>Ga0233364_1000041_pt1 | contig 19618 bp, 8 predicted proteins | sample ElkDunMinimDraft_19_FD_180675 | JGI IMG/M metagenome (GOLD analysis project Ga0233364, IMG submission 180675) | Fecal eukaryotic communites from dung pellets of Tule Elk in California, USA - Elk Dung C2 | ecosystem: Host-associated > Mammals > Digestive system > Large intestine > Fecal | place...
AACTTGTTCGCCATTAACTGTAATAGATGCGATATAATTGCCTTCTGCAGGAGTTACAGTGTAGATATATTCGTATGCTGGATCGTAAACCATTGTAGTTTCGGTAGCAGGATTAATTGTACCAGAACCATAAGCAGTGGTTGTAATTGTAAACTCATCTTTTACCACAACAATTTCCACATATTGTTCTTCTTGTACATTTGAGAATTGATAAGCGGTAATACTACCTAAGAACACGCCATTAATTGTTACGCTCTCGAAACGATAACCAGGAGCAGGTGTTAACGTACTCAAGAAGTCATCACCATAGTTAATATATTTCACGAATGTAGCAGGAGCTACCACATCGTTACCATTCACAATTGCATTTCCTCCAATAACAGAGTAGTGGATACCTACAGTATCGATATCAACGATAGCTTCAACTGTTACATTATTTTCAACACTTGCAATAGTGTAAGAGAACTCTTGACCATTTAGAGCCACATCATTCATAACGGAAACACCATCAACAAACATATCCAATAGGTGGAAGTGAGGTTGGATTGTTCCTGTAACGGAAGCAGCATCAAATTCAGCTACTAATTGAGTTTCTGGAGCGATAGTACCTCTAACTTCTGTACTATTCAAATATTCAGGAACAGCGTTGCGAATAGAAGCCAGAACTTGGAAACCAAATACAACATCTACATTTTGTGTTGTAGTAACATTTTCAAAATCATAGTTAGTGATTGGTCCTTGGTTTTCTCCATTGACTGCAACGTTTACAATATGGTAGTTTTCAGCAGGTGCGAAAACAGCGGTTGTAGAAGTTCCATAATCAATCCAAGTATCGAATTGTGCTGGAGCTGTCAACATTTCGCTTGCATCCACCATACCTTTACCTGCGAGAATATTATAATGAACATTTACAGTATCTTTTCTGAATGTTGCTGTAACATAATTTTTGATTGCAGAGAAATTCTCTATAGTATAAGAGTAAGTACCATCACCATTATCTACAACATCAGCAGTAACATCAGTTGAATTATATGGAACCATTAAACCTAAAACTAAGCTATTGAAATGATAATTTGCAGCAGGCTCAAAAGTTACAGTATGAGTATTCCCGTCTGTAATAATATCAGTAGTAGCAGGAATAAATTCGCCAGGAACTTCAGTATAAAGAGGATTATAATTTTCAACCACTTTAAGAACTTGGATTTCATGTTTGAAATCTACATCGATTACATGAGATTCGGTTACATTTTCTAATGTATAAGTCATGTAATTAGAATAATTTAGGTCTTCATTTAACATTTGAGTTCCATCAACAGAAAGAGATTCAACATAATACAAATGATCTGGAGTAATTTCTAATGTTAAATCTGTACCAGCATCTACTTCAACTACACCACTTGGTGTAACGATACCATTTGCGCCAGCATTAACAGTTACTTCAACAATAGGATAAATAGCGAAATTATCGATTGAGAATCCTAAATGGCCTGCGTTGCTTTGTGCATGGAATCCGAAATAATAAACACCATCTTGTGCAATTGTTAATCTTTGTTGTGCAGTAACAACATCAGCGTTATTAGTAGTATGGGACGCAATTTGATTACTCATACCAGCAATCGTTGCAGATGTGCCATAATATACAGCAAACTCTTCTTCCATAAGGCTATTTGCTTGATAATCATAATACATATTATAAGTACCTGCAGGCAAATAAACACAAGGAGAAATAATCCAATCGTTAGCAGACATATTATCGTTAAACGAATAAGTGATAGCATTGTTAATATCCATTACTACACCATCATTATTTGCATCAACATTATTCCAACCATCATTAACTACAATATTATCAAAGTTTTCAATGTATGGAACATTTTCAGGTTCAAGAACTATCACATTAGATATAGCTTGATTATTTGCAAGATTAGCATCTCCATGAAGTTCAACCCAAGCAGTTACAGTATTATTACCTTCAACAAAAGTTGGAAGTTGTGAGAAGGAATAACTATATGAATCCATGAAAGCGAGTGGAGATTCCAAAGTAACTGTTTCATGAACTGGAGTTCCGTCGTTTACTTGGTAATATGCTTCGAAAGAAGAAACAGATTGGTCAACACCTAAATTAGACACTTGAATAGTGATAGGATCGTTGATTTCGCAAGCCTTATTGATTGCTGCAATTGAACTCAACATCAAGTCTGTTGAATTAGGACAGAAACTGAAACGCACGTTGTTACGTTTTGTCAAAACCTCGTATGCGGAATAATTGTTGAAAGGATTAGAGTCACTACGATATGCCATTGCTTTATTTCCTTGGCAAGAGCTTACCTTGAAGGAATATGAGCTTCCATTATAGGCGCCTGAATTATCTTCAACAACAAGCACTATATTTTCACCCAGGTAAAGGAATGGTGTAGAGAACATAAAATTGTTCCATCCTTGCGTACAATTCAATGCTCCTTGATATACCAATTGCAGATCCTCGGTAATCCAATCTGAAGAACTTGTGAACTCTTCTTTTGCTGTATTAGCAAGATAAATTTTCACATCTGACTTAGATGTAGTTGGTGAGCTATATGCATATTCAAAAGAGATTGCATTAATTTCGCCTGCCAAGCCAATTTCCTCAGCAGTATAAATTTGTTGTGAGTAAGAATATTTATAATAATTATGTACAGGAATACCATTATGAGTATTATTTGTTTCACTACCTAAAGCAACAACAACACTATTTTCACAAGGAGTTCTAAATGAAGCCATATCACTCCATACACTAACGATTTCTTCTGTACAAACTGCTTGAACATATACTTCGTAGTCTGTTTGTGGCAACAAATTAGCAAGGGTAACTTCAGGGTTACCTGTTACAGAGATTGTTGTTCCTGTTCCATGAGCGAAACCTGCAGGACCATATTCCACATTCCATTCTGTTTCTTCTCCCATTGGAATCCAACTAACCTCAGCTGTTGTTGCAGTGACATTTACAACTTCTATATCTTCTGGAACATTACAAGTTACTATAGGCTCGTCTGATCCACCTGGGCAAATTGAGAACATAATATTATTTCTAGAGGTGATGAGATATTTGTAACTAGTGGTTGCCGTTTGCGGAGAAGTGTAAGAAACAGCATTAGAATAATCAGAATATTGATGAATTGATTTTGCACCATCAGTTTGAGATGCAGCAAAAGAAGAGGAAGAGTAACCGTTCATTCCTTCATAATATGCCAACACCAAGTTGCTAGTTCCATCATATAAGAAAGGTTCAGACAATGTTAAGGTATTCCAACCATTTACAAAAGAGATATTACCACTAAGATAAGCTACTTGTGAAAGTTCAGAAGGAGAGATATAATCATTATTGTTTGTAAATACAGATTTTGATGTATTTCCCATCCAAATTCTCACATCTCCTACAGAACTTGATGATGGCACTTGAGTACAGTAGATTTTAATTTCTGAAATTAAACCACCTTCTGGCACATTAATATCTGCAGCGTCGTAAATTTGTTGAGAATAAGAGTATCCATAATAACCATAGAAAGGTAAATTGATATTTCCTGTAAAACCAGAGCCGATAACAACTTCTGCACCACCAGCACAAGCGGTTGAGAAAGTAATTACATCTGAATAATCGCTTTCGTTTGCACTACCACAAACGGTTTTCACTTTCACCTCATAAGTTGTAGATGGGTTCAAGTTTGTTAATGATATTGAATCAGCAGGAGCAGCTATAGTAGTCCAATCAGTAGCGGAATTTTCTTTGTAAGCCACAACATAACCGCCTTCACTTTCCATATCACTCCATGATAATTTAGCAGATATATCTGTAACATTAGAAACGCTTACAGAATTTGGAGCGAAACAAGGATCAGCAACACCAACCAAAATATCATCAAAGTGAATTTGATTATATGATGGATTTCCTGTCGGACGGTCAACGAAGAATACGATATGTCCATTTTCACCTTCATACTCGTTGAAACTTATTGTAAATGGTTCATAACTTGTATTGTCTGTTGAAAGTTCAGCAATAGAAGTGAAAGTATTTTCGAAATCTGTAAGATCGGTACAGATACCGACTACAGCTTTCGCATCATAGTAAGAATTATCTGAGTAAGCTTTCATCCAGCCTGAGATCTTCAAATCTCTAACATCTTCAACATTGAAAACAGGCAATGCCACATATTGATAACCATAATTTGGAGAAGATTGATCATAAGAAGAACAATAGTTACTCATTTTTAATGACTGAGAGCCTGAGAACGCATATCCCTGACCTGGATATACAGATGGGAAATAGGTTGTGTTATAATAACCTTGCGAATATCTTGTCCAACAATTAGGTACAGCTGAACCAGAATAATAAGTAGCAGAAACTACATCTTCGAAATCTTCAAAATAAGGCACCTCAAACATAGCACACTGTGTGGTTACTGTAATTTCACTTGAAAATTCTCCAATAAGACTTTCGCCACACACATTTGCCACACGAACAACGTAAGTAGTTTGTGGTTGCAAACCTGTAATAGTAGTTGTATTACCCGTTACAGAGATGGTTTCCCAATTTTCAGAATTTTGAACTTTATATTGCACTTCACATTCTGCACCGCCATCATTTGTCCAAGACAAGTCAAAACTATTAGTTAATATATTTGATGCTGCAAGTTCTGTAGGTAAAAATGGGCAAGTATTGATTTTCACATTATCGATTGAAAATTCATTATTATCATCATTTATAAACATAAATGAAACTGCTCGACCTGCATAAACTGCTGGGATTTCCAAATATACCTTTGCATCATCAGAAGTTCCTTGGTAGAATGGAACGAAATCGTTTACATTTTCTCCAGTTTGAGAAATCATAACCTTATAATTTCCATACGCCATCGCTTTGAAAGTAATATAATAATTATTGTCAGATGGAATATTAATAAAAGGAGTCATCAACCAATCTCCAGCTTGTGTTGTACGCGCATACGAATAATTGAAAGAGAATCCATTTGTCTTCCAACATGTGGGTTGGATATAATTGTCAAAAGTTTCAGCAAAAGGAAGATCCGTAGCAAGACAACCTGATATGAAATTATATTCCACCCAATTACTTTGGTTTTCAGCATCACACACCGCTTTAATTCGTACAGTGTAGTTTTCGTTGCTTTCCAAATTACTGATAACAGCAACAGGAGCGCTAACTGTTAGTGCTGACCAAGCATTATCATCAGCGTTTTCAGGTTTAAACTCAACGATCCAAGATGTTTCATTTCCACCTGCTACCCATGTTAACAATGTTGAGTTTTGTGTGTTGTTACTTGCGATTTCAGAAACTTCGTTACAAATACTTGCTGTTGTGAAAGTTATCGTAACGGGTTCACTCAAATCGTTTGTTCCACAATTTGCAATAACACGTGCTTCATAATCTGTTTGTTGGGTCAGACCTGAAATTGTATAAGCATTGGCATTTTCAACTGTAACAGTTGTCCAATCTGTAGCATTAGCGGTTTTATATTCAATAATGAAAGAGTTTTGATTATCATTAGCCACCTCCCAAGTAATTTCTACACTATTAGGAGTCAGACTTTCAACAGCTACTACTGTAACCATTGGGCAGGATTCTGTATCTGCACAACCTAACAAATCCATGTTCAATTTCAAGTTTGGCAAATATGCGCTCAAAGAACCTGTACGGTTTTCTCCTGGATCAGAATAGTCTGCACGCGTGTACCAAGTTGAAGAGGGAGCATAAGAACTGTAAACGCTCTTAGCACATCCACCACTAGTTGTACAACCTGTAGCTTTTGACAACACCAACAATTTACTGCCGTCACTAATAGAGAACTCTTCATTAATTGGGAATTCGATCCATCCACCTTGAGTATAATCAGGTTGTCCTTCATAAATTTGGACAGCACCTGACTTATAGTTAGCGAATGTAGTTTCGGAAGCAAGGGCAAAATTTGCAGGAACTTCTTTTACCCAAAGAGTCAATCCCGCATTAGAAGATGAGTTTCCATAAGGCATATAAATAGCGATAGAATTGATTTTTCCATGCTCAGGCATTTCATACAAATTCGCAGTATAGAACCATCCCCAAGTACCACCTAAGAAATTGCCATTGGCTGTGGTTCCATTTCCCACAGAAACCTCTGTAGGAACGAGACCTTGTGTCAAACAAGCAACACTGAAAGTACCATTAACCCAAATGCTGCTTTCTCCATCACAGTTGGCTTTTACTCTAACATCATAGTTACTATTACCTTGAAGATTGTTCAAAGTAACGGTATTAGAGGTTGCATTGACTGTGTACCATTCGCTATGATTTGACAGTTTATATTGCAAAGTCCAACTATCTTGTCCTTCTGGAGCTGTCCAAGTGATAGTTGCAGAAGCGTCATCAGTAGTTACAACTAAATTTGTTGGTTGTAAGCAAGTTGGAAGTGAAAATGCAATATTATCAATTGCAGCTGGAGATTGGTTTCCGTTTCCGGTATTATTTTTCCAAGTGAATTGAACACGAACCTCACCTGCAAGTTCAGCAGGAATACCATAATTGAATTGACTCCATTCATTAACTCCTTTCAAAGTTGCGATATTAGTAGTTACACCTTCTTTAATAAGATCAACTTGCAAATAGTCACTACTTTCTCCATTTACTCTATATTCGAAGGAGAATTCTGCACCTGTTGAAGGAATTGTTACATCACGATAAACAGATACATTTGTAGCAGAATTCACATCATATTTATTAGTTACGCCATTGGAAGAGGAGATGAACAATTTATCATTGTTAAAACCTTCTGCTTTACCTACATACCATCTGTTTAGGTGTGAACCATTGTTGATAGTCCATGCGTAAGTTTCCAATTTATTACTTGCGAAAGTAACATTGAAAGGCACAGTTGCAGGATCTGTTAAGATAATATCAGAAGCGCCACGAGGTAAGATTTCAATATTATTGCTATAACGAATCACATAACCTGTTACATTTGCGTTAGCACCATTCGTAACAGATAGATTTGAAATTGCGCCCCAAGTATTATAAACTGAGAAAGTACCTGTTGCGCCCTCTTGTGTGATGGTAGCACCTTTTGTAGCAGAAGTAGTTCCGAAAGTACGATCTTGGGTAAAGGTAATTCCTTGTACAGTTACCAATTTTCCTTCATAATCTGCATAATTTTCTGCAAGTTGAGCAAGTGTAACCACAATAGGTTCTATTGGAGTTCCTGCAACACCTTCTGCCATTGCAATTTGTGATACAGGCTTCATCTCTATTAAATTTCTATATACCGAATATGTTCCGTAAACGCCACCAGAGATTACATCGCCAGGGTTATATGTTTTAGCCATAGTTCCGTATATGTACAAAGCACCAGTTGCATCTTGGATAAAAGTGTGATATCTATTAGAATATTGACCTACAACAGTAACATCACCTGTAATTTTGTAAATCGCATTTTCGTCAGAAGAAGCAGCACCAGCCGCTTTGAAAGCAGCAATATTAGCTACTTCGATAGGGAGATTTATGGTATATGTAATTGAAGTAACAGCACTTACATCTTCGCCATTTACAGCAATTGCTTTTAAAGTTGTGGTTGCATTAATAGCAATAGGAGATTCATACAAAGTAGAAGCTGAAGTTGGTGTAGTTCCATCCAAAGTGTAGTAAATAGAAGCGCCTTCTGTTGCAGAAGTTAGTGTAACATTTTGAGCTGCATAGTAAGTTCCCATAGTAATGTTAGCTACAGGTGCTTCTACAGCTACTGCACCAACAGTTTGCAATTTATAAAGTTGGCAAGGAGTTTGTCCATTATTTCCGTAAGTTGCAAAACGAGGACTTTGTCTATTCCATTGTATGTTTCTTGTTGCATTAGTAGCATTAACAATTCGCAATGTACTTCCTTCAAAATGGATATTCCACTTGAAGTTATTTGAACTTGCAGATGTACCACCTTTTAGAGAATTTCCAGAAGTCCAACCGAAGTATTGTCCAGCAGTAGTAGCAATCGTATAAGTACCACTGGTAGTTTTGGCAATAGTTAGTTGGTAACCATCTGTTGTAGCATTAGAAGCAATGGTAGTTCCATCTAAATAATCATCAATAACCGTACCTAAACCATAGATTGTACTTGTTGTTGAGAACCCAGAAAATGCGACTGTTCCAGCTTCTGCATTAGAAATTAACAAATAGGTTCCAGACCAATCATCTTGGTTTTCTGTCACCAATTGGTACGACTGCGTTTGCGCTACGAGCGTACCCATTGCCATGAAAGCAATCACCATAGCAATAAATCCTTTACTTTTCTGCAAAAAGGATTTCAATTCATAGAGTTTTTTCATAACTTATCTTTTTGATTTATAATTGATTGTATTTTATTGTTTCATTTTTTTTATTATATGAAAGGGATAGCAAAGATAGATATATTTTTTTTACATTCGGTCACATTTCTTCTAAAATAAAAAATACTTATTATTGCAACAAAAACTTCAATTTTATCAAAATCAATTAATTAATAATATCAGATTTAAACATTATAATTTAAAAACACACAGTTACAAAATGTTGTAAATTTCAGAATTTCAACCACCTACAAACAAAAAAATGACATTGTTTATATGTTAATATTTTTACTAATTTATCCAAATAAAATCGAAATTACATAGATTATTTTTCCTATTTTTGCATTTATGATAACCAGGGAGTCCTTCCTAACACACAACATTCTTCCTACCTAAAATATGACAATACTCACTTGCAATCTCTGGTTATCATTTTTGAATAATTCGATAGAGTTTTCCAGGACGACATTCTATCACGCCATTAAGCTCTAATCCTAACAACAACGAAGAGATTTTTGAGGGTTTGCAACAATCGGACATTTTAGCCACAATTTCATCTACAGTCAATTCCTGTTTCTCAGCAAAAAGAGCTAATATCATTTTCTCATTTTCAGAAAATTCGACAAAAAGTTGCGGCTGAATATATTTTCTTTCTGGCAAGTTCCATCCCATCATTTCAATAATATCAGTACCCGAAGTCACCAAGGCAGCGATATTTTTTCGAATCAATTCATTACAACCTTCTTGTGCCGAGGCAAATACTGAGCCAGGCACTGCAAATACATCACGATTATATGAGGAAGCAATTTCTGCCGTAATTACGCTACCACCTTTAACGCCTGTTTCTGCTACGAGTACAGCATCTGACATTCCTGCAACGATTCGATTTCGGGCAGGAAAATTCTGCCTATCTGGCTGTGTTTTAAAAGAAAATTCAGACAATAAGGCACCTCCCGATTTGATAATTTTTTCAGAAAGTTGTAGATTTAACGGCGGGTAAACAACCCCCAATCCAGACCCCCAAACGGCAATTGTAGGCAGATTATTTTGTAAGGCGGCTTCGTGCGCAGCAGTATCTATTCCCAAAGCCATTCCACTAATCACAGTCAGATCATCACCCTGAAAATCAGCTAAAATTTTGCGCACCACATCTGTTCCGTATGGTGTAGCGTTCCGGGTTCCAACTACTGCCAACGATTTTCTACTATTAAAAATAGAATTCCCTTTGTAAAAGAAAGTAGGAGGCGAATCTCTACAATATAGAAGCCGCTGTGGATACTCAGCATCGGTAAAGTGACAAATTTTCACCTCTCCCCTCTCAATCTGCTTGAGGTCAACAGCTACACTTTTTTCAATCTCTCGAGTAATTTTGGGAAAAGGAATGGATCGATTCCAACCTTGGTTAATAGCATATTGGTGCGCATTTCTATCAAAAACAGCTTGCGCTGAACCGAACATTCTAATCAATTTCTTGACAAGACCATTCCCTATTTTTTGTTGATAGCGTAAAGCTAACCTATAAAAATTTTCATCGAGCATAACGAGTTATTTTAGTCGTACAAAAATAACATTTTTTTTACACATTCCATCGTGGATTATTTTTTTCTCCTCTATTATTTTTTTCAAGAAAATTTTATACCTTTGCCAAAATTTTTAGAGTATGAAAAAAGCATTTAATTTCCTTTTAATTGCTGCGCTATTTATGATAGTGTGCTTTACAGGGTGTGATAAAGAGATCACTTACAAAGTCAGAATTACTTGTTGCCAAACTGAAACAGGCATCGATACAGGAGCCGTAATGCCGAATTGTCAAGTTAAGATTGGCAAAGATAATTATGCAGAATATGCTCAAGCTTCTGGAGTTACTGATGAAAACGGTGTTTTTGAATATACTTTCGCACACGAAGCCTTGCTTAGCGTAGATACATATTGCGAAGTTGTACAAGTGAATGAAGAGACAGGAGAGGAAACTGCCGACATTTATGTGGGTAGTAGTCAAGTAAAACTTTTGCCTAATGAAGTGGTTGAAGAAACCATTCTTATGATGAGGCAATAAAGTTTAGTCACTTGAAAAGAACTGCGATTGCATATATTCTATTCTCCATTATATCTTTTTCCTTTTTAGGTTTTATGTTTTGGTTTTTCCCACCCAAAGAAAAGCCTAAATCTATTGAAATTAAGAAGGAAAGAGTTTCTTTTGTAGATGAAAAAGATACACTAAATGTATTGCTTTTCTTCCACGCATCAGATGTATTTATCTATAGAGGGACAACAATTGGGTTTCAATACGATCTACTTAAATCCTTAGAAAAGGATTTAGGAAAACAGGTTAATTTGAAAATTGAAGATAATTATGATATTATCTATCAAGAACTTTTCCAAAATAATTATGACATTATCGTATTAGATTTTGCCAAAACGCCCTACAATCTTCCATTTTTAACACTATCTGAACCACATTCCTATTCTTATCCTGTAATTGTATCACGGAAAAGGATGGAAACAGATTCTACCCGAAACGATACAATTTTTGTTCCTGCCTATTTTAACCACCTTGTCAGTTTATCTGACACATTTGAAATTCATAATCGGAAAAACCTTCCTATTGAATACTCTAAAAAACACACTAGTGAAGAGCTTTTTGAGAGAATGGAAAGAGATGAAATTGACTATACCATTTGCGACTACAATATTGCCATTACACTTCTTCCCTTCTACTCTGAGCTTTCCATTCAAGCAAAAGCAGGACCTATCTATGAGCGTTGTTGGATTTTGAATAAAAACAATCTTCATTTGAATTTTAGAATTAATCAATGGCTTAATAAAAAGAAAAATACGAAATATTATGAAAATCTCAACAAAAAATATTTTTCTCAGCACTCTGGCTACATAAAATATTCAAACTCAAAAAGTAACAAATATAGGATTTCGCCATACGATGCCACCATAAAAGCATACGCAGAAAGATATGAAATAGACTGGCGCTTAGCGGCATCCATCATCTTCCAAGAGTGTAAATTTATTCCAGACTTAGTAGGCTATGGGGGTAGTTTTGGGCTTATGCAGATGATGCCCGTTACGTTAGAGCACTATGGTCTTGACGAAAATGCGACGGTAGAGGAACAAATTTGTGCTGGAATGAAATTATTACGCACATTGCACCGATATTTTGCAGAAGTGAATGAAGAGGATAAACCCTATTTTGTAGCGGCTGCTTACAACGCTGGTCCAGGGCACATCTTTGATGCGCAAAACTTATGCATTAAGTATAATGAAGACCCCAATCAATGGGAATCAGTTTCCAAGTATCTCATTTTAAAAACTTCGAGCAAATATTACAACGACCCCGTTGTTACTGCTGGGTATTACCCTGGCAAACATAGTGTAAACTATGCTTCGGAGGTTGTGGAGCGTTACAATGCTTATAAATTAGCGTACAAATAGATTATCTTTTGACAAGAAGTGCAACATTTTCAACGTGTTGTGTATGTGGAAACATATCTACCGGCTGCACTTTTTCCACTTTATACTTTGCATCCAGAAGAGTAATATCACGTGCTTGGGTAGCAGGGTTACAACTTATATATACAATACGTTTGGGTTCCATCTCGAGTAGGCGGTCAATTACGGTAGCATGCATTCCTGCGCGTGGTGGGTCAGTAATCACAATATTGGGGGTACCATTTTGGCGGATAAAATCTCGATTTAACACATCTTTCATATCGCCAGCATAGAAAACAGTATTTTTAATTTTATTATATTCTGAATTTATTTTAGCATCTTCAATGGCTGCATCTACATACTCTATTCCCACTACTTTTTTTGCTTGCCGAGCTACAAAATTAGCAATTGTTCCGGTACCTGTATAAAGGTCATACACAACATCTTCAGAAGATATTTGTGCAAATTCACGTGCAACAGAATACAATCTATAGGCTTGCTGGCTATTGGTTTGATAGAAAGAAACTGGCCCGATTTTGAAGGTCAAATCCTCCATTGTATCCACAATAAAATCCTTTCCACTATAAAGATGGACCTCTAAATCAGTAATACTATCATTTAATTTTGTATTTATAACATATTGTAAAGAAGTTATTTGAGGAAATTCATCTTTAATAAATTGCATCAAACTCATTGTTTTCTCAGATTTTTCTGTAAAAACAACAATTACCATAATCTCACCTGTTGAAGATGTTCGTATTACAATATTGCGTAACAAACCTTCGTGATTTCTTATATTATAAAATGAAAGATTTTGTGCAATTGCATATTCTTTCACCCTATTTCTGAGTTCATTGCTTGGGTCCTCTTGCAAAGCACAATGCTTTATATCCAACACTTTATCAAATTTACCTGGAATGTGGAAGCCGAGTCCACGAGGTTCGATTGTTTTTCCATTTTTTTGCAATGTCATATCCTCATCGTCCAACCAACGAAGATTAGAAAAAGTATATTCCAACTTATTTCTATAGTAGAATATATTTTCAGAAGCAAGAATAGGCTGCAAGGGAGGAAAATCAAATTTACCTAGATGAGCAAAATTATCTTCAACTTGTTGCTGTTTATATAGAAGTTGTTGCTGATAATCAAGCGCTTGCCATTTACAACCGCCACACAAACCAAAATGCGGGCATTGCGTATCTACGCGATGAGGAGAATAGGATTTTATAGCTACCAAACGTGCTTCAGCATAACCTTTTTTCTTTTTATACACCTCAACATCTACAACATCGCCAGGAACGACAAATGGTACAAAAACAACCAATCCATCTACTTTTCCAATAGCTTTACCTTCTGCACCAGCAGAAATTATTTCAAGATCTGAAATCAGATAAGGTTTCATAAATTTCTTTTTTAACTAACTACAAATCACATCGTTAAGTTGCTTACAGACCACTTCCCAATTATAATTCTTTTTCACAAATTGATGACCATTTTCAGCTATTTTATGATATTGTTCCTCATTCGATAGCAATAAAGAAACTGCATCAACATAACCTGTAAGTGTTTCACAGATAATAATATCCTTTCCATTTTCGACTCCAGCAAGAGGTTTTCCGGCCAACGAAGAAGTAACGCAAGGCAACCGCATTGCCATTGCCTCGATGAGTTTATTTTGCAACCCTGTTCCTAAAGTCATTGGAGCGATAAAGACTTTAGACTTAGCATAATATTCTGGCATTGAATCCACCCAACCCGTAATGATAATGGATTCATTTGCTAACGCTTGTACACGTGCCACTGGGTTAGCACCAACAATGGCCAATCTCAAATCAGGAAATTGCTGTTTTAATAAAGGGAAGATTTGTCGCGCAAGATACTCTGCTGCATAAATATTAGGAGGGTATGCCATATTCCCTGAAAATATCAAATCATAAATTTTCTCATTTTGAGAAGATTGATATTTTTCAAAATCTACACCATTGGCAATAATCTCAATTTCGTAATTATTGGGATGGTCAATAAACTCACGATCTACACCAGTAATGATAGTTTTATGGTCGAAATAGGAGAAAATTTCAGCTTCATAGCGTTTCAATCGACGATACTCCATTTGGAAAAAGGGCTTGAGCAATGGAGAAGTTTTTTCGCTACGACGCTGCATTCCTTTCGATAAAACATCTTGATAATCAATTGTTTTAGGAATTGGCAATAGTTTCACATATTCTGCCACTCTAATCATTTGGCAATAGATATGGTCGGGCTTTACCTCATCAATAATCTCTCTGATTTTTCTTTTAATTTTTGAACTATAGAAAAATCCGCATTGTAGTGGCAAACCTAAGAGAAAAGCTCGCACAACGCCAAAAGCCTGCCTTATAATTGGCAAATCAAGAAAATCTATCCGCTTACAAAAAGGCATAACCTTCGCCTTCGCCTCTGGATGTAAAACTCCTCGATTTAGTGCTATAAGATAAATTTCATGATATTTCGACAACTCTTTCAGTTGATAGAAAGCCCTTAATTTATCTCCTTTTTCTAAAGGATATGGAACTCGAGGTAAAAGAATCAGTAATTTCATAACGTTTGCAAAAATACATCAAAAAGTTGGATGAATAACCATAAAGTAGTATTTATAATTCAGAAATTTGATAAATGATAAAAAGCATCATTTTTATGTCAATCTTCCAATTTCAATTCTACTCTACAAGAATATGTGTACAAATCTCATCAAACTGAGAAACAGAGAGTTGTTCAGGACGCAAGGAGAATATTTCATTTTGCAAATAATCCTCTTTAAAACGGAATATTTTCAAGGAATTTCGCAACGTTTTCCGTCGCTGGTTGAAAGCTGTTTTCACAACACTCTTAAACAATGGTTCTGGACTGCGTAAATTTTTATCACAATTCTTTGTTATTCTTATCACGCCAGACTTAACCTTTGGTGGCGGCGTAAACTGATTTTCATCAACGGTAAAGAGATACTCAATATCATAGAAAGCTTGTAGCAAAACGCTCAAAATGCCATACATTTTCTTTCCTGGTTGTGCGGCAACACGCTCTGCTACCTCCTTCTGAAACATTCCTACTACTTCTGTTACCAAATCTTTATTGTCCAATACTTTAAAAAGAATTTGAGAAGAGATATTGTATGGAAAATTACCAATAATGGTTACCTCTTTACTATAATATTGTGCAAGATTCATTTGCAGAAAATCTGTAGCAAAGATCTGAAGTTGTGGATAATGACGATGCAGATAAACAACAGACTCATCATCTATTTCTACCACCGAAAAATTTAGATCTTGTTTTTCTAGCAAATATTTTGTCAAAACTCCCATTCCTGGTCCGATTTCCAAAATATTTTTATTCTCAGACTTAATAGCATTTACAATATTATAAGCTACCTCCTCATTATTGAGAAAATGTTGTCCTAAAGCTTTTTTCGGTGTAACTTTCATAGTGATTTAGATTTCATCGCCTCTCAGTTCGCGGAACCGCTTTCGTGCATCAACCGCATAAATGCTATTAGAATGGTCTTTCAGCAACTTTTTATACATCTCCATTGCTTGAGGAATATCTTTCATATAATATTCATAAAGTTCTGCTAATAGGAATATTGCATCATCTGCAAGCAAATCGAAAGAGTAAACATCAATAATTTTTTTAAGCAATGTTTCCGCAGTGAAGTAATCTTTTTGTCGTATTAATATTTGGGCTTGCAGATAATAAACATCATCATTCAATTTACCAAATGGAGTAACTATCAATACAGAATCCAAATACTTCATTGCTTCCGCATCATTATTTTGGAAGATTAGAAAATCAGCGCGGGCGAAATAGCGAAGTGCCTGATTATTGGTTTGATTTTCTTGGAATAAAGCATTGTTTTCCTCTTCTTCATCCTCTTCCTCTTCTTCAATATTATCAGAGATAACAAAAGATAGGTACATTGCATCATTAGCAATTAGTTTTGTTGTTGCTGCACGTAAAATATCGAGTTGACTTTCCGCCCAAGCAAACTCACCAATATAGAAGGAGAGTTTTGCATTTTTGAATTTTGCCAAATGACCGATGGTATCATTAGGCAACTCCTTATCAATTTGTGAATATAGCAGCGTTGCGTCCCAAATTTCTCCTACGTGTAGAAGAATATCTGCCTTATCCATCTTATATAATGCTTTTTCCTTTATATCTCGGTCAGCATAACGCATAGCTGTATCCAACAGATTGATAGCTTGGTCAGGTTTATTAACAAAAAACGCCAATAGATGCGCATATTTATGAACCACATCAGAAGTTCCTTCGTGCACGCCATTTTCGTCTAACACCTTTTGATACTCTTTTTCCAACGCTTTCGCTGCATTGAGGTCAATAGGATATGTAGAGATTAATTTTTGATATCTGAGATTGAGCAAATCATATTTTGCAGAGTAGTAATAAGATGAAGATTCCCCTTTTGAAATCACATATTTCAGGGCTTCCATTGCCAAATCGTACTCACGATTATTTGCCATTGAACGTGCCAATGTATAAACGGTTGCACCATCATTGGCTCTTTTTTTATCTATTGACTTTGCCAATATGAAAGCTGCAGGATAATCTTTATTCAACTGATAAATCCAATAAAGCAGCGAAACATAACTTTGATTGTTCGGATGTTTCTGTATTGTTTCCTGCAATTTTGACTTTATTTTCAGATAACGTTGTCCATCTTCATCATCCATCAGCAGATTTTGGAGATTTTGTTCGGCAGTTGCCATATATTTTGCATCATCATCTGCCAAAAGCGTAATTGCCTCTTCTATAACATTATCATAAAGTTTCAGTTGTAGATAGAGATTTGTCAACTCTTTCGAGAAGAGCTTTGGATTATTCAATTGCTTTCTTCCTCGCAACAACGTTTCCATTGCATAATCGCGCTTAGCCTTATACAGAAAGGCGTTATAAAGTTCTTTGTATGAATTTTCTACATTTGGAACATTTTTTATCGCATCTTCATACTCTTTTACAGCTTTGGAAGTATTTCCTGAAACCTCATATACATACGCCAAATCAACGATATAACGTTGAACTTTAGGAAATTTTTTATGCTGATTTTTAGCAACTTTTTCCAGTTCTTTATAATCTTGCATTTCTACAAGAACCTGATAATAATACACATAGATATATGAACTATTATTTTTCTCGTAGATAGGTTTAAAAATCTCTTTTGCTTTTTCATATTCTCCATTTTGATAATATTGAATAGCCAATTTTTCTTGTGGGTCGCGCTGAGCAAACCCCAAGAGCGAGAAGAATAGGAAAAACAGAAGAAATAGTTTTTTCATCTTCTAATCAACGATATCGAAGCCTGTATATTTTCTTAACACCTCAGGAATAATAATTCCATTTTCAGTTTGATTATTTTCGAGAAGAGCTGCCAAAATACGAGGCAATGCCAATGCACTACCATTCAGTGTGTGAGCAAGACGGGTTTTCCCAGTATTTTCATCTCTGAAACGCAATTTCAAACGGTTAGCTTGAAAAGCTTCAAAGTTAGAAACAGAACTTACTTCGAGCCATTTTTGTTGAGCGCGAGAGTAAACCTCAAAGTCGTAAGTTAAACTAGAGGTAAAACTCATATCACCTCCACACAAACGAACAATTCTAAAAGGAAGTCCTAATTTTTGGATTAGCGATTTTACATGCGCAACCATTTGGTCTAATGATTCTGCTGAGCGATCTGGGTGTTGAACTTGCACGATTTCCACTTTATCGAATTGATGCAAACGATTCAAACCACGAACATCTTTTCCGTAAGAGCCAGCCTCACGACGGAAACATGCTGAATAAGCACAATTTTTCACAGGAAGATCAGCTTCTTTCAAAATCACATCACGATAAATATTGGTAACTGGAACTTCCGCAGTAGGAATCATATAGAAGTTATCTTCAGAAATATAATACATCTGACCTTCTTTATCTGGAAGTTGTCCTGTTGCGTATGCAGAATCCTCATTTACCATTAATGGCGGTTGGATTTCGGTATATCCTGCTGCGAAAGCTTCATCCAAGAAGAAAGCGATTAAAGCACGTTGCAAACGAGCGCCTTTCCCTTTATACACAGGAAATCCTGAACCCGTAATTTTATTGCCCAATTCAAAATCGATAATATCATATTTCTTTACCAAATCCCAATGCGGAAGTGCATCCTCATCCATATTAGAAGCATCTCCTTCTTGATAAACCACCACATTGTCAGCAGCAGATTTTCCGCAAGGCACACACTCGTTCGGCACATTAGGAAGCAAAACCAAAACAGATTGCATTTCCGCTTCCTTTGCAGAAAGTGCCTGCTGAAACTCCTTCTCGCCATTCTTTAATTCAGTAATTCTCGCCTTGATAGCATTAGCCTCTGCAGCCTTTCCTGTCTTAAACAAAATGCCAATCTCCTTTGAAAGTGCATTTTGCTCCATCAAATTATCATCTAAACTTTTCTTTAAAGTTCTTATTTCTTGGTCTAAAGATAAGATTTGTTCTACAGATTCTGTAGCATCTACATTTTTAACTTTTAATCTTTCAATAATGTATTGAGGATTTTCTCGTATAGTTTGTATTTGTATCATCTTTATAATTTTTAAGCGGGCAAAAATACAAAAAAAGAGCGGAACTATATTCAAGTTTTTTAATTACTTTTGCACCCGTTAGATATTATTAGAAATCAATGCAAACTACTTCTACAATCCATAGCAATTCAGCGGACAACTCCGCTCAAAAAATAGAGATTATGTCGCCCGTTGGCTCATACGAAGCGTTGGCAGCAGCCATCCAATCGGGAGCCGGTTCTGTCTATTTTGGTGTAGGGCAAATGAATATGCGTTCTCGTTCTTCCGCCAATTTCTCATTGGACGATTTGGAGAATATATGTAATATCTGCAAAGAGCACAATGTTCGCTCCTACCTTACGGTCAACACAATCATTTATAACCAAGAGATTGAGGAGATGCAGCAACTATTAGAACACGCTCAGAAGTGCGGTGTTTCAGCCATTATTGCCTCCGACTTTGCGGTTATTCAATATTGTCAAAAGATTGGTTTAGAGATTCATATCTCAACGCAATGTAATATTACCAATGTTGAGGCTGTACGTTTTTATGCACAGTTTGCTGATGTTGTTGTATTAGCACGCGAAACAGAATTACGCCAAGTGGCAGAGATTTCCCGTAAAATTAAAGAGGAAAATATTTGTGGGCCTAACGGGAAACTAGTGCAATTGGAGATGTTTATCCACGGAGCACTCTGTATGGCGGTATCGGGGAAATGCTATCTAAGCCTCGACAACTTTAACGCTTCCGCAAACCGAGGCGCTTGCCTACAACCCTGCCGCCGTGCGTACAAAGTGCAAGATTACGACTCAGAAATTGAGTTAGCAATTGAAAATAAATATATCATGTCGCCCAAAGACCTCTGCACGATTGGTTTTTTGGATAAAATTATCAAAGCAGGCGTAACTGTTTTGAAGATTGAAGGTCGAGGACGCTCGCCTGAATATGTGAAAATGGTTACCCAATGCTACCACGAAGCGCTCAACGCCATCGAAAACAATAACTATACACGAGAAAAGATTGAAGAGTGGACCACTCGCTTAAGAAGTGTTTATAATCGTGATTTTTGGGATGGTTACTATTTAGGACGTACTTTAGGTGAATGGAGCGAAAGATATGGTTCCCAAGCAACACGTACCAAACAATATATAGGTAAAGTTACCAACTATTTTTCTAAACTACAAGTAGCTGAAATTCTGATAGAAACACAAGAGTTGAAAAGAGAAGATTCTATTCTAATTATCGGTCCTACA
>Ga0233364_1000043_pt1 | contig 19397 bp, 20 predicted proteins | sample ElkDunMinimDraft_19_FD_180675 | JGI IMG/M metagenome (GOLD analysis project Ga0233364, IMG submission 180675) | Fecal eukaryotic communites from dung pellets of Tule Elk in California, USA - Elk Dung C2 | ecosystem: Host-associated > Mammals > Digestive system > Large intestine > Fecal | place...
TCTTTTCAACAGAATTTTTGTCCAACGTTTGTTTCAAATCATACCGTTTGCTCCTATATTTCATGCCCCATTTGCCCGCCAACCACACTTCTGGGGTTCTCAATTTTCATTTCCTTAAATTCTTCTAACAATTTATCTTTTTTTCATTTTTTTCAATTTTAAATTAAACACACTCACCCTATCCCGCGGGGCGTTTTAATGCCCTCGCGCTCTGCAAGTTCTATTACGTTAATTTTATTAACGTAATATGAAAAAGGGCTTATCATGCAACAACAATTGTTATATATCCACCAATAAGCACTTTCATTATAATCGCGATTTTCTATAAAACGAAACACTTTTTTGTTATAATCATTTTTTTCTGAAAACTGTGTCACAAACACATTGTACAGTCCAGGGCGCCTTGCCCATACGATGTCACCTTGATTAATGTCGTATTCTTCATAATACGAAGTCTTCACCTTTAATACTTCTTTTGTGATGGAGATGATTTGAAAATCTTTGTCATCTCGATTTATTCTCAAGCATGAATGTCCATAATACAGCAACCAAGCCATAACATCTGTGGTCGTTCGATCAGCAATTTCGCTTAAGATAATGATTTTTTTCATATTTTTAGTTATACCGAATCTATTAATGATTATGTGTTTTTAGATTTTTGAGTTCTTTTTCTGTACTATAAGCAGGTAATCCTATTGAAAAACGTTGTTTGTCAATATTCGGAAAATCCTCAATTTGTTTTTCCGTTATATTGTCATAAAAGCCATAGACAAACAATCTGTTCTGACTCATACGTTTTCTATCAATAAGTGCTGCATAAAAAACAGGTGACAGTTGATATGAACATATTGCATTTTTCAACAACAAACTCAATTCTTCCGATACGGATTGTGTTGCACAGTGTAAAACAATAGAAAGAAATACGAAGTACACTTGTTGTTGATGACTTTGCGACAATACTGGTTTCCTGCCCTGTTGCAGATAATCCACTAAGAAATGGCAGTTACAACTGTCGATACTGTCCATGAGGGGCGCGAACGAAAGTTGAATCTTTTTCAATTCAGCAGAATCGTGTTGGCGGTTCTTACAAGAATCCAAATAACGTATTCGAATAGATTGGTCAAGAAATCCCATTTGTTGAAAAGTTATCACCAATGCAGTATCCGACACAAAATCATGTTCTAAATAACTCATCTGTTTTTTGAACTCTCTCCAATTCTTATGTTTTCGTAAAAACTGGTAATGCGGAATTTTTGTGAAATTTGATAGTTTGTATCCGTATGTAGAGACCAACTTTTTGATGGATGAGGTAGCATTATCGTAATCCTTATAGCGAATAGAGAGTTTGGCAAAAACATATAGTTCTGAATATTCAGTGCTATTTGACAACTCACATCTTTCCGACATTGTTTTCAATTGAATATAGCTTTCATAGAAGTTCCCTTTTTTATAGTTTAGCACAGCTTTTGCCACATTGTCATAATATTTTTCTTCAATGATATCGCAAGAATGCTGTCCAAATCCCACGGCGTTTTGGGCAATAAAAATCAATAGTATAGATATTTTTTTAAAAAATCTCATAATAATATTTGTTAAATAGGAATGGGTACGGAATACGCACCCATTCCCTAAATTAATCATTATCATCACAATGTTCTATATGCACCGTGACCTCGCCGTTATCTTTTTGAGTTTCAATGATTTGGTCAGATTGGTTTGTGGAATTATCGCAGGTGGCATAAAATCTTGTTATGTCATCCGTTCGTCTTGGTCTTGACCGCCCACCTACAAGTGAAAACATTTCTACATTGTTTAATTGATTAATTTTACCAATTTTTTTCAATTTTTTCTTTTCCATAGTGCTTTAAAATTAACGAGAATTAGATGTGTTATCGCTGTTTGTTTCATAATAAGACTGATGAAAAGAACCATCCAAATAATATACAGTGTAAGTGTCACTATTTTGACCATTGTCACAAGTGACATAGGTGCTGTAAGTTCTATCGGATGGTGTGGCTACTCCTCCTGCAATTTTATTTTGGTCTCCTGCTGAAATAACTTTTATTTCTAATTCTTTTAGTTGTTTCATTTTGGGTTATATTTATTTATTACTCCCTTTTGATATATGTTTTCTCCGGCAGGGATTTTCTCCGGTTGCTCTACACACAAACGGAAAAAATTTGTACTTTTGCCGTTGGATTTTTGTGCCATCGCGTGACAAAATTCACGATATCGACTTGAGGTGCTTGCAAGCAGGGAACATCGCTAATGGTCTGCAAAACTCAAATGCTATGCCCCCGCAGTACACCTTATTCTGTTCCGCTAACGGTCGCGCGCACACGGTTGGCGGAACTTAATCCAAAAAGTTGTTTTTCCCTAATTTGCACAAACTCACCATCATTCTTAATTCTTAACTCTTAATTCTTAATTCTTAATTTAATCCCGTAATTCCGTAATCCTGTAATCATCTAATCTTCCCTCAAAATTACCAGTTTTTCTCTATAGTTTCCTTGTTTCCGGGAATAGTACTGTGAGCTTTCCGTATCAAAATAAAACCGTCAAACTGTCTGTGGATGTCAGGATATTCCAGAGGGTCAATCATTTTGATAGCAACATCCTTTTTTTGTGTGACCAATTCCTTACGGATATGGTTGGGAATACGTGGAATAACCCATGTTATCTCTTTTGAAGCAATAGTTAGGCTTTCGCTGATAACGGTCTCAGGAAATATTAACTTGTGTGGTGCAAGGTGAATAGTATAAACTTTGTGACGGAATGGGGATTTTTTCAGATTGTTCAATTGCCATGCCAATAGTTAAAACTTCCTCATGTCAAAATTTACATAATAGCCGCTGATTTTCAAACTGTCTCGCTCCATAGTTTTCACCAATGCCTCTGCTGTGCGCTTGTTCTTGGGTTTGTTGAAAACACCTTCGAATGTTGCCCAGTATATCAATACAACAAAATCCGAATTTGCGGTTTCCGTATAAAACACTATGCTGTCGAAATTGATAATACATTGTTCGTTAATGTATTTTGTCAAGGGCTCGAAGGTGTTGAGCTGGAACGACAGACTGTCTTTCAAGGAGGAAAACAAAGAGGTGCTGTAAGAGGTGCATACGTCTTTCTGAACAGGCTCGACCAGATAGCCTTGCTTGAAAACCAGCGGATAAAATTTGGAACTTGCCGAATCTGTTGTACGGGAGCGGTCTTTGGTGTAATACCTCATCATCCCTGTATCGGTGGTAAACAGGTGAGGAAATTCGTCAAAATGAAACTTGCGGGCTTTTCTAAGAACTTGTTTTTCCGTTTTTGGAGAGGGATAACTAACACCTAAAATCCAACTCGTTAATAAACACGAAGAAAAAAGTATAGATAAAACTATTAATAAGAAAGATTGTATCAAATGTCTCATAATCTATTGTATCTCTATATCAACAATAACATAACCATAAGAGGTCACATTTTTTTTATCAAAAAAGATCTGTTGCTGTTCATTTATGGGAAGAAATCCCATAATAACGGCTATCAAAGCCAAATATATTATCTTTTTCATTGTATTATCTTTTTGATTGTTATCAATATCTTTTGTTGTCATCCTATCACAAAAAACACTATTTTTGCCGCCGGATTTCCTGTGCCATCGCGTGACAAACACCACGATATATGCGACCTGAGGTGCTTGGTGGCAGGGAACGTCGCTATGAGGTCCGTTAAAATATCAATGCGATGCCCCTGCTTGGGCACCTTTATTTTCCCACTCCGCCACTGGTCAATTGCACGCCATAGCGGAGCGTTACCCAAGGAAGTTGTTCTTCCCTAACCGTTGCAGGTCAGAGGCGTCTTTTTCTATGTACATTATCTTTTTCATGTTTCTCCTTTCCGTTCAGCCGCAAGGATGCGGCTGCTCCTAATTTTTAATTCTTAATTCTGCATTCTTAATTACTCCTCTCCCCAAATCCTCCTGTTCAACTCCGCAATCCTCTTCTTGTCTGGCACAAACCCCGTTTCGCGTGAATAGGTGCCACATTCCTCCACGGGTACATAGCCCTCTTGTCCTTCCCAAAGGCAAATGTAGGGGTTGTAGCTGCATTTGGTCGGTTGGGAGTAAATGTTGGCAGGGGCTTTGATGAAGCAGCGAAAGTCGATTCACCTATAGCGGAACTCGTAGTCTTTGCGTTTTTTTAAGCAGACGATCTCATACCCATCCTTGCTTTTCTTTAATCGCCATCCTTTATTTAGTTTTATTGAAAATCCAGGACTTTCACCGTTCATTCTTTTCATGCTTTTAGATGGGAGAATTAATACGGGTTTGTTGGAAATCAAGCAGCCGTGTTCAGAATAAATGTTGCCGAAATCACCTTTTAACTCTATGACCGTAAAATAGTTTCCTAATTCATCCAGCCCTAATACGCACGCAGGATTAAACCCCATCTGATAATTGTCCGTGCGAACATAGAGGACACTTCTTCTTCGGAATGCCTGAGTAACATTGTTAAAAACCAGATTTCGAGTAGTCTCAAGAGAGTCGGCTATTTGCGTTACACGGAGGTATGATTCGGTATGCTTTAGAGCCGTTGTGTCTATCGATTCTGAAAAGTCAATATCGTACAATTCGCTTGTTATTTCGCCCATGTTCATTGAGGGAGACAAATGATTTCTCCAAGAAGGATTAACATCGTTAAGATATGCATACAGGGCTCCCATATAATACCCATATTGACGAGACAGACTGGTCTTTGACAACAAATTCTCTACATCTAAACAAAGCTGTTTCGAGACTTTCAGGGAGTCGCGGAGACAAAGACGATACTGGGTGTATAATGCGAGACCTTCCTGAAATTCAAATCTACATTCATCTTTGATTCTATTAGGGAAAAGGCTCCACCGCCACTTCCTAAATCCAATCGCTCTCTTGACATGTGAATGCTGATCTCCGACAGAACAATTCATGGACTTAGCAAGCTCTATCAATTCGCATAAAACCAAAGTCCTGCCCATTCTCGTGTCAACATGCGCATTGTTATAAACCACTTCCCCCATATCGAAGTGATTATTCTGAAATCTATGGAACAATTCATGAATGAACACCTGAATCATAACACTGTCGGATAGAGAAAACAGTGGAACAAGAGCCACTTCCGTATTCTTGAACCGAATGGCAGAACCAGCCACTAATACAGAAGTATCCAAAATCCCGCAATATAGTGAATCCACTTTAATTGAAAAAGGTAATAGTTTAGGTTCATTGGTAAATGTAAACCTATCAGAGTCTCTGACAAGCAAAACTGGTCCCCAAAGATTCTCGCCCCAAAGTTCTCCCCCATCCGACTCACAAATACGATGTGCGTCAGTAAACAATCTCAAAGCTTTTTCACACAATAAAGAATCAGGAGTTTGTGCCTTGACAATCGATGTCAAGACACACGTACTCACAATCAATAATATTAGTATTCGATTAAAACTCAACATTTTTAAGCCGTTTTAGAGCTCCTGCTTTATAGTATGGACACATTGTTTCGGGATGTTTAAGAATATTCCCTTCTAGTGCATATGTGTTTGCAGCACATCCACCTGCACATATATATTTAAGATTACATTCGCGGCAGGTTGCTTTATATTCGATATCATTGGATACTCGTAACATTGTTGTAGTCTGGGAATTGTATATTTCTTCCAACGTCTGTGTCAAAAATTACCTAAGCGAAAATCAGCATGCGCCAAGCAACAAGGCCGCGAGCAGTGTCAATGTCAATACTTTTTTCATTGCGCTTTGATTTTGATGTTAATTCGTTACTTTTTCGGCGGTAAAAGTACAAATTATTTAAATGCTATCAATCCCCTCACATCGTGAATATGAACCCCTCGTAACTAAAATATGAACCATAATCCCTTTGGAAGGAGGCAATATGTTAATACATAGCGTATTATACACTTTATAATCCCCTCGCTTTATGCGATTTTGCGAGGGAATAAGTGGTTTTGTGTGCGAGGGGTTGCATGATTCGGGCTTCTTGTATCGGAAAAATGGCTATCTTTGCCACCGTTTTCAATAATAAAACCGATATGAAACGCAAGAAAACCGCTTTGACTATTCTGCTGAATGTTCTGTTCTGCGGCGTGATGCTTTGGCTTTTTGCCCGCAACTCTTATCTGCGCCCGTTTTCAGGCAGCTATTTCAAGGAAATACTCGCATGTTCACTGTTGTTAGGGTCTTTGTACACCAATTACTTTCTGTTTTACCCTAAAATCCATTACGACAGACCGTCTTTCTACTGGTTGGTGATAGTGGCCATGGCTGTGATCATGGGCTTTATCGATCTGGCCATTGCATACAATGGCATTGTGTCGAGTAACGCTCAAGTAATCCAATATGTCGGTCACTTCAGTTTCTTCTCAATGATGCTGTTTTTTATCATCGGGCGTAATCTTGCCTTGAACTTCTTTCCTTTCTTGCTAAGGGAGCGGCAACATTACCAACAGTCCTTAGAGAAAGAGGTAAAGGTCGTTTACCAAACAGTCCGAATGTTTGATGTGACAGATATAAAGAACAAGTTGTATCTGGTCAGCATTGATGACATTTTCTATTGTTACCAGCAGCGAAACAGCACCGATGTCTATATGGTGCAAAATATATGTTATTCCCGTCTTGGATCCATGAAGCATCTTGAGCAACTGCTTGGAAATAAAGAGTTCATCCGTATTACAACTAATGTGTTGGTGCCTTTCCGTTACATCAAAGAGTGTAAAGACAATATGGTGATTATGGAAAAAATGTCTTGGGAAAATGAACCCACTATATTCCACTTGGAACCCAAGACTCAGAAGGAGATTTCAAAAAGGGTGATAGAGGGTGTTCAAAGATACAGAGGAGAAGTCGCGGCTGGGGATAGAATCCCCAAAAAGCCAACCCGCCGAAAAGTCAAGCGGAAACCTGCAAAACCTTCTGATGAGAAAACCCAAAAAGTACTTTCTTACATAGAAAGCCACCCGAATTGCAACTCAAAAGGGATTATTGATGGAACAAAAATTCCGTTGAGTAGTGTTGAACGTTGCATTTCCGTACTCAAAAAGCAAGGTCTCATCAAACACACTGGCAGCAAAAGAAATGGCGGTTACGATGTGGTCAGTCCTCGCCCGGAAATAGAAAGAGTGGAATCTGTTCAACAGGAGGAAAAGGGTACCACAAAAAAATTGGTCCAAGAAACACCTGACAAGGGAAAGCCCGCAGAACCGTCATATAAGGAATAGCTTTCTTGCGATGTGGCAGCTATTCGGTGCTGTACTTCTTGCCGTATAACTCCTCAAGTACTGCCGTAAATCTTTCGGTAACGATAGCCATTGCTGTAATCCAAGTAATTTTCATTGTGGATTTCGCGTTCCGATTTCATTAAAATTTCGAGACATCTCTTCAAAATCTCTTCCAATCCTGCTCCGTTGAGCAATTCGTGTTCTAAAATTTCGTACTTTTACGCTTGTGTAATTTCCATTTGTTTAATTTTTTAGTTTTGCAAATATATCATATTTGCTGGAAATTACACACTTTTTGGGATACTACCTTGAAATATATTACTTTGGATTTTTATCAGATACAATAACTTTTTTTATTGTTTTGAGAGAAGCGCATTTTCGTTGTGAAGATGCTAATAAAAAAGAGAATATACCGTGTGATATATTCTCTTTTTATTTATTGAATAAGTTAGCTTATCTTGTAGCTTCGATAGCTTGTTTAATCAATTGGAAAGTTCTTTCTGGATCGTTATCCAAACCTACAGAGAAACGGATAAGACCTTCGCTCATACCCATCTCTTTTTGAATATCGTCAGGAACTTCAGAAGAGGTAGATTTTCCAGAGTTGCTGAATAATGTTTTGAAATATCCTAAACTTACAGCGAGGTAACCTACGCCAAGTTCTTGCATTTTTTCCATAATAGCGCTGGCTCTTTCAGCAGTTCCCATATCGATAGAAATCATACCACCATAACCATAGCCATCATTCATCATACTAGTGAAAAGTTCGTGATCTGGGTGTTCTTCAAGACCTGGGTAGTTATATTTAATACCAGTTTCTTTGAAGCGTTTTGCCAAATACATCGCATTTTCGCTATGTTTTTTCATACGGATGTGTAAAGTATGTAAGTTCTTTTGAATGCTTGATGAACGCATTGGATCCAAAACAGGTCCTAATAACATTGCTGTACCATCGTTCACGTCAATCAAAGAGTTTACATAATCTTGAGTTCCGCAGATTGCACCAGCAACGCAATCATTCATTCCGTTAACATATTTGGTCATACTATAAATAACCACGTCAGCACCCAAACGATAAGGAGAGAAAATCATTGGAGTGAAAGTATTATCAACCAATAATTTAGCACCATTAGCATGAGCAATTTTTGAAAGTTCAGGAATGTTAGCGATACGAAGTAATGGGTTGTTCATTGCTTCAGTATAAAGCACTTTTGTATTAGGTTTGATCGCCTTTTTCACTGCGTCAAGGTCTTGCATGTTAACGAAAGTAACTTCAACACCAAATTTTTTAATGTAGTTGTTCAAAAAAGCAAAAGTACCTCCGTAGGTAGTCATACTTGATACGATATGATCGCCAGCTTTTACTTCGTGTAACAAAGCTACTGTAATAGCAGCCATACCAGAGCCCGTAACCCAAGCAGCTTCTGTACCTTCCATAGCGGCCAATGATTGAGACAATGCCAAAGTAGTTGGGTTCCAGTGTCTTGAATATAAGAAGTAACCTTCAGTTTCGCCGTGGAAAGTGTCAGTCATGAGTTGAGCGCGTTCAAACATAAATGTAGCGCTGTCGCAAATGATAGGGTTTACACCACGGTAAGCATCTTTTTTGTCCAACTTTTCAATGTTGGTTGCAGGATCAAATTTTTCCATTTTTATGATTTTTATGATTTAATATTGTACTGAAAATAAAGTTTGCAAAGATAGTTTTTTTTCTTAAAAGATTTTCTCGATTTCACTTTTTTACAAGTTTTCTTTCTTCTCTTTGAATATGATGGCAAAGAGAATGGTAACGACAAGTGCGTATGCGGCGAAAATGTACCACGCATGCTGCCAGCCTTGCCAAATGACCATTGCTTGTTCGTGAATGGTTTCTAATTGTAGAGAGGTGAGTTTATCCCAAAGAATTTTACCTTTTTCAAAGGTTCCAAAGTCGTGTCCGATGCCTAAATTATGCCAATCTACTTTTGGAATACACTTATTAACAACTAATTGCGCACCAAGAGTTCCGATAGTAGCACCAATACCATTGGTCATAAGCATAAATAAACCTTGTGCTGAAGAGCGGGTTTCAGGAGTGGTTTCTTTGTCAACAAAAAGCGAACCGCTGATGTTGAAAAAGTCGAAAGCCACGCCATATACGATGCAAGAAAGGACAAAAAGCCACACGCCATTTCCAGGATTTCCTGCTCCGAGAAGAGCAAATCGGAGGACCCAACCCAGCATAGCAATTAACATAACTTTCTTAATACCAAATCGTTTTAAGAAGAAAGGAATTAGCAGAATACAGAGGGTTTCAGAGATTTGTGATAATGAAATGAGAATATTAGCGTGTTGAACGCCAAAGGTGTTAGAATACTCTTGCAAATTGCCAAAACTATGTAGGAATGGATTGGCAAAACCATTGGTAATTTGTAATGAAACTCCTAATAGCATGCTGAAAACAAAGAAGATAGCCATTCTTGGCTGTTTGAAAAGAGCAAATGCTTTCAATCCAAGCGCTTCTACAATTGATTTTTTGTCGGAGGTTGGATTGGTGGGACAATGAGGCAATGTGAATGCGTAAAGTGCCAATATCACACCTATTGCACCACTGACAGCAAATTGCGCTGCTGTAGTTTGGAATCTCAAAATATCCACAATCCACATAGAAATGATGAAACCGATGGTTCCGAAAACACGAATGGAGGGGAATGTTTTTACTGTATCCAGCCCTGATCTTTCCAAAGCATTGTAAGCTACGGAATTAGATAACGCTAATGTAGGCATATAAAAGGCTACACCTAAAGTGTACAACGAGAATAACGGAGCAAATTGCACAGCATCGCCAGCATTAAGTCCGTATATGGCTGCGCAAATCATAGCGATTCCCGAGATTCCGTGGCATATTCCCAAAAGACGTTGCGCAGGAATCCATTTGTCAGCAATGATTCCCATTAGTGCAGGCATAAAAATGGAAACTATTCCTTGAATTGAGTAGAAAATTCCGATTTTTCCTGCCATTTCGTGTGTGGCAAGATAGGCTCCCATGCAGGTGAGATAAGCTCCCCACACTGCAAATTGGAGAAAATTCATAATAATAAGACGAAATTTTAAATTCATAATTCTCTATTTTACTCTAAAATCAAACATTTTTTGTTCTTCAATAAAACCTTGCAAGCGGTCGTTGATCTCAATTCTTCCTACGCCAACGGGTGTACCTGTAAAGATAATATCCCCAATCTTCAGCGTGATGAATTGGGAAACATAAGCAATGATATCATCAATTTCAAACAACATATCTGCAGAGTTTCCCTTTTGCACAATTTGTTCATTTTTCTGTAAATGAAAGTTTATATTCTGTAAATTAGGAAATTGAGATTTTGGAAGGAAGTTTCCGATAATGGCAGAACCATCAAAAGCTTTGCTGAGTTCCCAAGGCAACCCTTTCGCCATAGCTTCCTGTTGTATGTCGCGAGCGGTGAAGTCTATTCCTAAACCGATTTCATCATAATAGGTGTGCGCAAATCGCTTTTGGATAAATTTCCCCACTTTGTTGATTTTAACCAAAAGTTCCACTTCGTAATGAATGTCATTAGAAAAGTCAGGAAGAAAGAAAGGTCGATTCCGAAGAATCATCGACGTTTCAGGTTTTAGAAAAAAGAGAGGTTGTTCAGGAGTTTCACATTTTAATTCCTGAATATGTGATTTGTAATTTAGGCCGATACAAATAATTTTCATTATTTTTTCTTTTGATTATTAATGAGTTAAAAACCAAATCCCAAAGAAAATTCAATGCTATGACTGAATGCTTTTTTCTGTTTTCCCTCAAAATTTGTTGCAGCTTTGTTAAAAAATGGGGGAAGAGTACATACATAATTAGCATAAAAAGATAATCGACAATGTTTATGAAAAATATATTCAAATCCAACACCAGCAAAAATAGACTCTGAAATGCGAACAAAATCTGTATTACTTGTTTCTTTGGTTTTTAGAATATAATTTTCATCGAAAACAAATTCGTCATATCTCTTTCCTGTGAGATATAATTGGTTGTAAAGACCAATATTTCCAGCAAATACGCAACTATTTTTCGGCGTTGTGCGAAAACGTATTCCTGTTGGAATTACAAGGTGCATAGCTGAGAAATGTTGCTGAGCATTACAAATATAACTGCTATCTTGTATGGTATATTCTTCTGTTGAAACGATATTGTAATGGCTGTTTTTCGCCATTGCACCGACCATAAAATAGAAGTTATCAGACCGATTTTTTTGTGAAATGTTGATATCTAAGGTGATTCCATATCGAGTTCCCATTTTGGGAGAATAACTTTCTATACAATCAGATAGAGGCATCAACCATTCACAAGTTGGTGCTACAGAGATGGTTCCGATTAGCATTCTCGGTCTTTCGGGCAAATTATTTGTTTGCGAAATATGCGGTTTTTTTCCTCTTCTTGATGGTTTTTCTTGAGCAAAGATAGATAAACTTGCTAAAAGTAGAAGAAAAAAAAGGAAGCATTTTCTCATAGTACAAATATTAAAGATCGAATAATGAGGGAGATGAATCATTGATTTTAATTTTACCGAGGTGTTTGTATGCGGCAGCGGTAGCTTCACGCCCGCGTGGAGTTCTCATCAGGTAGCCTTCTTGAATAAGGAAAGGTTCATACACCTCTTCAATGGTTCCAGCGTCTTCTCCTACCGCAGTGGCAATGGTAGTAATTCCTACAGGACCCCCTTTAAATTTTTCGATAATGGTTCCCAAAATTTTGTTATCCATTTCATCTAAACCGTGTTGGTCCACGTTGAGAGCAGAAAGAGCAACTTGCGTAATGTCGTATGTTATGGTTCCATCTCCTTTTACTTGAGCAAAATCGCGTACTCGGCGCAACAAAAGGTTTGCAATACGAGGGGTTCCTCGACTGCGGCGGGCAATCTCTAAAGCGGCATCTTTCGTAATGCCAATATTGAGAATGGAAGCTGAGCGCAACAGAATGCGGGAGAGAGTTTCGGCGTCGTAGTAGTGCAGGCGGAGGTTGATACCGAATCGCGAGCGAAGAGGTGCTGTTAGTAAGCCAGAACGCGTGGTTGCACCTACCAATGTAAAGGGATTCAACGAAATCTGAACACTGCGAGCATTAGGACCGCTTTCAATCATTATGTCAATCTTATAATCTTCCATCGCAGAGTAGAGATACTCCTCTACAATAGGCGATAAGCGGTGAATTTCATCAATAAAGAGCACATCGTTGGGCTCTAAATTGGTTAAAAGTCCTGCTAATTCTCCAGGTTTGTCAATTACTGGTCCAGAAGTTATCTTCATATTCACGCCCATTTCGTTAGCGATGATATGAGAAAGTGTGGTTTTTCCCAGCCCAGGAGGTCCGTGCAAAAGAACATGGTCGAGAGCTTCTCCACGATTTTTGGCAGCTTGCACAAAAATCATAATGTTCTCTATCACTTGCTCTTGCCCAAAAAAGTTTGAAAAATCCGCTGGCCGAATCGCTCTTTCAAATTCCTTTTCAGCCGACGACATTCGCTCTTTGGAAGGGTCAAGGTTTTTGTTTTGCATAGCTTTCCTATTTTAATTTATCCAAGCGATTTAATCCTTTTACTGCAGGTTCAAAGTTGGGTTGCATCTTCAAACAGTAACCATAATCTTGACGCGCATTATCCAACTCACCCTTTAATTCAAAAGCTAAACCTCTGTTGCAGACTGCATTAACAAATGTAGAATCTAAATTGATGGCTTGTGTAAAATAACGAATCGCATCATCATATTTATCTTCATAAACTAAATAGATATATCCTAATTGGGTAAAAGCACCAATATTTTCTGAATCAACGGTTAACAGATAATTGTACTGCTCTTTCGCCAACTCAATCTCACCCAAATCCATATACATCGTAGCCAAATTATGAATAATTTCTTTATCCGATGGATAGTGATTCAATGCAGTACGATAGTATTCAATAGCAATAGGATCGTTTTGTTGTTGATAGAAATATCCCAATTCCAAATGAGCTTTTTTCTCTTTAGGATCTTGGTCTAAAACCAAATGGAGCATACGAATCATATTGGCAGTATCTTGCATCTCTTTGTAACAGAATGCTTTGGTGAGATAAGCTTTAGGATTATGACTTTGCAACTCAATGGCTTCATCTAACGCAAGATTACAATCATCAATCATATTGAGGTGAAAATAGAGTTCTGCCAATTTCAAGCGTGCTTCATTGTTTTTTTCATCCAATGCGATGGCTTTTTCCAAAGATTCTTCTGCTAAGTCGGTTTCTCGTTGGGAGAAATAGTAGTCAGAAATTAACACTTGATATTTAGAAACGTTAGGATTCAGTTCTACAGCTTTTTTTATATCTTCAAATCCTTTATCCATAAATCCATTTTGGAGATAATAGTGCGAACGTTGATAGTAAAGTTCCGCATCATCAGGATTTTTATCGATTTGTAAGCATAACTCTGCCAAAGCTGCTGGTAAATTGGCGTATTTGTCGGTTTTGGGTTTACAAGAAGAGAGTAAAACAATAAAACCCAAAAGAATAAACAATATCTTTTTCATTATAGATATGATTGATTTTCAATAAATTATAATACCTCTTTAATCTTATTTTCTAATTCTTCAGCTAATTCAGGATTATCGAGAAGAACCTGTTTTGCGGCTTCACGACCTTGTGCTAGTTTGGAATCTCCGTAGGAGAACCAAGAGCCAGATTTTTTGATAATATTTTTCTCAACGCCGAGATCAATGATTTCACCCACTTTTGAGATTCCTTCTCCATAAAGAATGTCAAATTCAGCATTGCGGAAAGGAGGTGCTACTTTGTTTTTTACCACTTTTACTTTCACGCGGTTTCCAGTAACGGAATCACCATCTTTGATTTGTGAGCTTCTGCGGATATCGATACGAACGGAAGCGTAAAATTTGAGTGCATTACCACCTGTAGTGGTTTCTGGATTTCCGAACATCACGCCGATTTTTTCGCGCAATTGGTTGATGAAGATGCAGCAACATCCTGTTTTGCTGATTGTTGCTGTTAATTTTCTCAATGCTTGTGACATAAGTCTTGCCTGAAGTCCCATTTTAGAATCTCCCATATCACCTTCAATTTCGCTTTTGGGAGTAAGAGCGGCTACAGAATCGATAACGATAATGTCGATAGCACCTGAACGGATTAGGTTATCAGCAATTTCTAAAGCTTGTTCGCCGTTATCGGGTTGCGAAACTAAAAGTTCAGCAGTATTAACACCTAATTTTTCAGCATAAAATCTATCAAAAGCATGTTCCGCATCGATAAATGCTGCAATTCCGCCATTTTTTTGAGCTTCTGCAATAGCGTGAATTGCTAAGGTAGTTTTACCAGAAGATTCGGGTCCGAAAATTTCAATTACTCTGCCTTTTGGAAATCCTCCAACTCCTAAAGCAACATCTAAACCTAAGGAGCCTGTTGGGATAACATCTATATTTTCTGCGGGTTTTTCACCCAGTTTCATAATAGCACCTTTTCCGTAAGTTTTTTCAAGTTTTTCAAGTGTTGAATTGAGCACTTTTAGTCTTTCTTCGTTTCTTTTTTCGTTTTCCATATCAGTAAGTTTTTAGAAGGTTAAACAATGGCAAAATTACAATTTTTTTAAATATGAAAAACGCTGTTTTTTATTTCCATAAATTTTATACTTTTGCAAACCATAATGAACTTCTAAAAGATAAATTGAAAGGTTTTTATAGAAAGTAGATTTTTTTTCCTTTCCCTCTTTTAGAATGTGAATTTCAGTTTTATAACCAAACAATGTAAAGGTAATGAAGATAATTAACGGAACAGAATTAGCGAAAAAAATCAAATCAATTCTCGCTATAGAAATTGAATTTATGATGAAAAAATATGGACGTGCTCCAAAATTGGCTATCATTTTAGTAGGTGATGACCCTGCCAGCGTGCAATATGTCAATAGCAAAAAGAAATCTTGTTTCGCTATCGGTATCGATTGTGATTTACATATCCTTCCCAACTCTATTCGTCAAGAGGAGTTGATTAAGGTGATTGAAGGATTGAATCAAGATGATACTATAGATGCAATTTTAGTTCAACTTCCTGTTCCTAAGCATATTGATAGAAATGCAATTTTGTCAGCTATTGATTACAGAAAAGATGTTGACGGCTTGCACCCGATGAATGTAGGCTTGCTTAATAGTTCTCAAAAAGGTGTTATTCCTTGTACGCCACGTGGAATAATTTCGTTGTTGAAAGAGGAGGGAATTGAGATTACTGGAAAGCATTGTGTGGTTATTGGTCGAAGTAATTTAGTTGGCAAACCTATGGCACAATTGATGCTGAACGAAAACGCTTCGGTTACTATTTGTCACTCCAAAACTCGAGATTTGGCAGCACTTACACGACAAGCAGAAATCTTGATTATTGCTATTGGTTGTCCCAATTTGGTGACTGCCGAAATGTTGAAAGAGGGTGCAGTAGTAATTGATGTAGGCATTAATAATGTAGATGGAAAATTGGTAGGCGATATTTACAATAGTATTGACGTTTCTGGAATTGAGAAGAAAGCAGCAGCTATCTCTCCCGTTCCAGGTGGTGTTGGTCCAATGACAATTGCTTCGTTATTGCAAAATACTGTAGATTTATACAAAATGCATATTCAATAGTTATCCATTTTTGTATGCGAAAAATTGAACTTCTCTCTCCTGCAAAGGATTTGATTTGTGGTATTGAAGCGATAAATCATGGTGCCGATGCTGTGTATATTGGCGCTCCGCGTTTCAGTGCGCGCGTGGCAGCAGGCAACGAAATTGGTGATATTGAGAAGTTATGCAATTATGCCCATAATTTTGGCGCAAAAGTTCATGTTGCTTTAAATACAATTCTGACAGATAATGAGTTGAATGAGTGCGAAATGTTAATAAAGCAACTCTATGAAGTGGGTGTTGATGTGCTAATTATTCAGGATTTGGGTTTACTCACTCTCAACCTGCCGCCCCTTGAGTTGCATGCAAGTACGCAAATGGATAATCGTACACCCGAAAAGGTGAAAATGTTGGAGAATTTGGGCTTCAATCGTGTGGTGTTGGCACGCGAACTTTCTATTTCGGAGATGGCAAAAATTCGACAACAAACAAATATTGAATTGGAAGCTTTTGTGCACGGCGCACTTTGTGTAAGTTGCAGCGGTCAGTGCTACTTGAGCCAAGCTGCAGTCGGAAGAAGCGCAAATAGAGGCGCTTGCGCTCAGTTGTGCCGATTGCCCTATACCTTAACCGATGCTAACGGCAATGTTTTACTTCACGATAAACACCTACTTTCACTAAAAGATATGAATCGCTCTGATTATATTGAAGATATGATTCTGGCAGGCATATCTTCTTTTAAAATCGAAGGTCGATTAAAAGAGGTGGAGTATGTTAAAAATGTTACCGCTTTTTACCGGCAAAAAATCGATTCTGTTTTGGAAAAACTAAATTGTGAAAAATCCTCTTTCGGTAAAATTACATATCATTTTACTCCCAATCCAGTTAAAACTTTCTACCGCGGAAAAACAGAATATTTTCCTTCAGAGAATAAAAATGAATTACAGCAATGGAATACGCCTAAATCGGTGGGTCAATTTATAGGAAAAGTAGAAGCTAAAAAGTATAACTATTTGATTATTGAAACAAATGAGGTGTTGAATAATGGAGATGGGTTTCTCTTTTTTGATGACAATAATAAAGCGAAAGGTTTCCGCGCCAATCGGGTGGAAGGAAATAGAATTTTTCCCAATGAAATGCCTAAAATTGCAGTAGGACAGGAGATTTTCAGAAATTATGACCATAATTTTTTGAAATTTTTGAAGGGGAAAAGTGCAGAGCGTAAAATTGCTATTGATATCAAATTTTCGGAAACCGATTCGGGTTTTCTTTTTAATGTAACAGATGAGCGAGGCTGTAATTTTAATTATAAGGTAACGTTGGGAAAGGAGTTGGCTTTACAAGCGGAACAAGCCAACCAACAGTTACAAAAACAACTTTCTAAGTTAGGAAATACACACTATTTTCTTCGAAATTTCATTAAAAAAACAGAAAATAGTTTCTTTATACCAATTTCTCTTATCACACAGTGGCGCAATGAGATATTATCGATTTTAGAAGAGAAATGGAAGATATTATGGCATCAAAATCGGCAAATGTTTATGCACTTACAAGAGTTTCCTCAACTTTTTGAAAATGAAACGGCAACCTATTTGCAAAATGTGATGAATTTGCGTGCAAAGTCGGTTTATCTGCAGTTGGGATTTTCAGAAATTGCACCAGCTTTTGAAAAACAGAAACCAACAGAAAAAGTGCCGCTTATGTTTTGCAAATATTGCATTAAGTACGCAATGGGATATTGTACGAAGTTAAATCCCAAAAATTTACCTGCGGAACCTTGGTATCTAAAAAGTCAAAATCTAAAATTTACGTTGCAATTTGATTGTAAGAATTGCGAAATGAGATTGTTATAATTCGAAATAATATTATATCTCCTTTTTGTATAAAAACGTAATCTAAATATTAAATTTTTCACTTGTTCATTAGTCTACAAATCGTTAAATAAAGTATAAAAGATGAAGAAGTTTTGTTTTTTATTGGGACTATTAGGTCTTATCTTCATTGGTGTTGCCCAAAACCCTACCACCCTTTCATTGGCAGATTGTATTCGTTATGCAGAACAACATAGTTTGACTTTGCAAACCGCAGAGATCTCAAAAGAGATGTCTGAAATCTCTTTGAGGCAATCTAAACTCAATCTTACACCAACTATTTCTGCTTCTGCATCGCAAGGATTAAACCATTCTATTGGTGATGGCTTATCGTTAAACGGAAATTATGGAATCAATATGGGTATGAGTCTTTTTAATGGATTGTACAACTACAACGCCATTAAGCAGAATCAACTTTCCGTACAACAATCCGAACTCCAACGAGAAAGAGCTTTCAATCAGTTGAAAATAAGTATTATACAAAGTTATCTTTCCATCTTGATGAACTATGAGATGATAGATTATCAACAAGTAGTATTGAAAGCGAGCCGTGAACAATTTGAACAAGGAAAACAGCAATTCAAAGTAGGACAGATTTTGGAAAGTGATTTTTTAATGTTGGAATCACAATATAAATCAGATTCTTTAAATATAGAAAATACGAAAATTACAATTGCTAATCAATATGTAACATTACGGAATTTGTTGGTAATGGAATCTTCGGCAGCATTTCAATTGAAAATTCCAGATAGTGTATCGTTAATGCGCCAATTAGAGGTTCCTGAATTATCGGAAGTTTTAAACAGAACTTTAGGTTATCTTCCTGATATTAAAATAGATAGTAATAGTGTAAAATTAGCGCAATATGATGTAAAATTAGCGCAATCTTCTTACTATCCTTCTTTATCGTTAAGTGCAGGAGCAAGTACGGGCTGGTCTTGGTTGTCGAGAAATAATAGCAACCCAGTTGGTGACCAAATGAAAAATCGTTTTGGTGAATCTGTCGGTCTGAATTTGAGTATTCCTATTTTTAGTCGGCATAGTGTGAAAAGCAATGTGGATATGAGAAAATTGTCGGTTCAACAAGCAGAGTTGCAGCTAAAACAAACACAAATGGATATCCAGCGTGATATTGAATCTTATTATCATACATTATCAACTACACTCAATAAATTTACCATTTCTGAGATACAGAAAAATGCATATTTTGCAAATTATTTAGCTTATATACAACAATTTAAATATGGCTCAATTACAGCAGCAGATCTTTTGCAACAACAAAGCAACTACTTAAATATTCTTCATAATTATATGCAAAATAAATACAACTTTCTTTTAGAAAGAAAAATTTTAGATGTTTATATGGGAGAAGAAATCAAATTATAATTTTGTTATAGAATAAAAATCAATAATATGAAAAAATCTATCAAAAAGTTTTTATGGATTATTCTTTTGGCAATAGCAATAATTGTATTATTAGTTGTTATTTTCGGAGGAAAAAAGAAAAGTACAATTGAGTTAAAAACGACTACAGTTCAGATTGACAGTGTTACTATTACCGTAACAGCAACAGGAGAAATTCAGCCTGTGTATAAGGTAGATGTAGGTACTCAGGTTTCGGGAATTGTGCAAAAATTATATGTTGA
>Ga0233364_1000044_pt1 | contig 19360 bp, 17 predicted proteins | sample ElkDunMinimDraft_19_FD_180675 | JGI IMG/M metagenome (GOLD analysis project Ga0233364, IMG submission 180675) | Fecal eukaryotic communites from dung pellets of Tule Elk in California, USA - Elk Dung C2 | ecosystem: Host-associated > Mammals > Digestive system > Large intestine > Fecal | place...
AAGCAATTGGTATGTAAGACTTTGTCGTAGAAGATTTTGGAAAGGTGATTATAGCGACGATAAAATCTCCGCTTTCCAAACCCTTTACACTTGTATGGTAACCATTGCAAAATTAGCCTCCCCAATTGCTCCTTTCTTTATGGATAGATTATTTATCGATTTAAATAGTATCACCGGTAAGGAAGCTGTTGAGTCTATTCACTTGTCAGAATTTCCAAAAGTGGAAGAAAGTTGGATTGACAAAGCTTTGGAAGAACGTATGCAGTTGGCTCAACAGCTCTGTTCAATGGTTCTCTCTTTGCGTAAAAAATCAGCCATTCGTGTGCGCCAACCTCTCGGAAAAATTATGATTCCTACTTTGTCAGCAGATTTTGAAAAGCAAATTAGAAAAGTGGAAAATCTTATCCTTCACGAAGTTAATGTTAAAGAAATTCAGTTTATCAGTAATGATGAAGGTGTTTTGGTAAAAAGAATTAAACCTGATTTCAAAAAATTAGGACCCAAATATGGTAAGATTATGAAATCTATTGCAGCGGCAATCACTGCTTTCTCCCAAACTCAAATTGCTGAAATTGAGAAAGAAGGTCATATCAATTTAAATATTGAAGGTCAAGAGGTTGAAATTCTTTCTTCTGACGTTGAAATCTTCGCTGAAGATATTCCAGGTTGGGTGGTTACTAATCAAGGAATGTTGACCGTGGCTCTTGATATTACAATTTCTGAAGAGCTGCAAGAGGAGGGATACGCTCGTGAATTAGTCAATAGAATTCAAAATTATCGTAAGGAAAGTCAGTTGGATGTTGTGGATACAATCTCTATTGAAGTTGCAGAAAATCAACAAGTTGATTCTGCTTTCCGTAAGTTTGAAGATTATATTAAACGCGAAACTTTATGTACAAACTTCACTATTGTTCCTTCTGTTAGCAATGCAACAAAAACCAATTTTGAAATTGTAGAAGGTGTAAATGTGGATGTTGTAATTAAGAAAAATTAAAATTATGATAGATGAAGTTGATTTAAGACATCGGTTTCATCAGATAGCTGAGCGTTCGGGTGCGGAAACGAAAACCCGAGCGCTCATTTTTTGTGAGTTGGCCGCATGCGCACCTACGCGAATTATTGAGTCGCAGTGCGGCAACCACTTGATAGCGGAGTTTGATTCTGGAAACCCCGGGCACACAATCCTGCTTCGTGCCGATTTCGATGCTGTGGGCGTTGCCGAGACCGATAGCCTTCCGTACCACTCCGAAAATCCAGGCGTTGCCCATAAGTGCGGCCACGATGGTCATACCGTTATTTTGCTCTCCGTGGCAAGAGCATTGCACAAAAATCCAATCAATTCAGGAAGAGTACTATTGCTTTTTCAAGCTGCCGAAGAGACAGGAGCTGGCGCTCAGCAGGTTATCAATGAGCAGCTGCTGGCAAATTATTCTATTGACTACGCCTTTGCACTACACAATATTCCTGAACAACCTCTGGGAACAATATTGTGCAACGAGGGTAGTTTCTCCTGCTCTGTTATTAGTTGTGAAATACTATTGCAGGGTACAACTTCGCACGCCTCAGAACCACTAAAAGCTGTTTCTCCACTATCCGCAGCAATGCAGATTACGGAAACGTTGCTCGCTGATAATTGCTACGATTTATCGTCGAAGAATTGTAAAATCACCACCTTGGTGGAGCTGCACGTCGGAACTCCTGATTATGGCGTAACTGCCGGCGAGGGCGCAATCCGGCTTACTTTGCGTGCTCGAACCGATGAGCGACTGAAACAAGAGATGACGCGAGTGGAAAGTGTTGTTGCAGAAGAGGTTGCGAAAATACAAAATCTAAAAAGTTCTATAAATTGGCTCGAATATTTTGCCGCTAACGAGAATCATCCAAATGCTGTTAATATTGTAAAGTCTGCAGCACAAAACCTTCAATTACAGTATATTGAAAAAACCGAACCTTATAGTTGGGGAGAGGATTTTGGACTTTTTACGCAGAAATATGTAGGTGCTATGTTCGGCGTGGGCGCAGGTGTCAATTGCCTGCCACTACACCACCCTAATTACGACTTTCCCGATTCTTTATTGAGGATTGGAAAAGATCTGTTTCTTATGATTATCAAATTATCATTAAAATAAAAGTTATATGTCTATATTTCGAGTTTTATTAAGCATAATTTTTCCGCCATTAGCCGTATATGACCAAGGTTGCGGATCAATATTAATCGTCTTAATTTTAACAGCTTTAGGTTGGGTTCCGGGAGTTATTGCAGCATTAGTAATTCTGAATAAAAAATAATTCTCTTGTAAGAGAATGTATTTGGAAATCTTTTTGTTGGTACGTAACAATTTGCCAATTTTTTCGTTTTCTATCTGTTGATATGAAACAGATTTATATTCTTTTATTTTTTGCAATTATTTGTTGTTTAGGGGTTTGCGCTCAAGAGGAGCCAGATGAGGTGGACCCTTGCGTGCAAGAGTTATCTCGAAATACGCAGCAAAAAATAAAAAAAGCACGTGACTTGCAAAATTCAGGAAAACGAAAAGAAGCGTTTGCAATTTATGATGCACTTCTGTCTGAAAATCCTAATTTATTGGATGTTAACTACTATATCGGATTGAGTTACTATCTACAAATTCAACGCGATAATTATAGAATGGATATTCATAAGAAAGACGCCGCTGCTGCTTTGGAAGCATTCAATCGAATTTATGAAGTCTGTCCTTATCATAAGCCTGCACATAACTTGTATGCTGCTAGAATCGCTTATTTTTCGGAAGATTTTGCGAATGCAATGAAATTTGCAAAAGTGATTGTAGAAAATCCTGATATTTTTCCGAAGCCAGAAGATATAGAGGAAGCAAATATAATTATCAATAAATCAAAATTTTACAACGAAATCCTCAATAATCCAGTTCCTTTCGATCCGAAGATTGTACCCGGAATCTGTACAGAAGCTGATGAGTATTTGGCAACGATTTCTCCCGATGGACAACAATTCTATTTCACTCGAAGGGTGCAAGAAATGAGAAATCAAGGTTTTGGTGAGGAACTAACAGATGTAGAGTACTTTAGCGTTAGCGAGTCAGGAAAAACTGGCGATTTTGGTCGAGGAACACCTTTGCCATATCCATTTAATGAATCCTACAAAGAGGGAAGCCCTGCCATAAACCTGACTAACGATTTGCTGATTTTTTCGAGGTTGCTGAAAGGAAATATCGGCGGAAAACCTTATCCCAATTATGATCTCTTCTATTCTGAATTTATTGATGGAAGTTGGACAGATCCTGAAAATTTTGGCGCAAAAATCAATCGGGGCGATTCTTGGGAATCGAACCCATCGTTGAGTTCTGATGGTAAACTTCTGCTTTTTGCCAGCGACCGACCAGGAGGGTACGGCGGCTCCGATATTTGGTTTTCTGTGCGCAACAGCGACGGTACTTGGCGCGAAGCCCAAAATATGGGTCCTGTTATTAATACGGCAGGTAATGAGCGTTCTCCGTTTCTACATACTGATAGTAAAACACTCTATTTCTCATCCAATGGGCACGATAAAATTGGAGGAATGGATATTTTCTATTCTCGAATGGATGAAAATAATGTATGGACGAAACCGAAAAATATTGGTTATCCTATCAATTCCGAAAATGATGAAATCGATTTCTTTGTAAGTTTTGATGGAAAAACAGCTTACTACTCCTCAAATAATATTACAGGAAAAGATTGGAATATCTATCAATTTGAATTATATGAAAAAGCACGCCCCAAAAATATGATGATGATTAAAGGGGAAGTCGCTATTGATGATGAATCGGATGACCTGTCTGAAATTGTGGTAGAAATTCGAGACACAACTTCCCAAGTGGTAGCCAAAACAACCGTAAATCAAAATTCAGGTAAATATGCTTTGGTGACAGAAGTTGATGTTTATAATCCTCAACCCATGATTGTAAATGTTAAAAAAGAAGGTTATGTTTTTGATACACATTTGGTTATGCCAGATTTGCAAGAACAAAAAATAGTTGAAAACCATGCTGAAATTAAACGTGTTGAAGCTAATAAAACCTATAACCTTCACGATATCCATTTCGGTACAAATCTCTATTTGCTAACCGCTGAATCAAAACAGATTATCAATCTCTTTGTCGAATTTTTACAAGAAAATCCTACCATTGTGGTTGAAATCCAAGGACATACAGATAATATTGGTGATGCGCACGATAATCAATTGCTATCGGAACGCCGTGCCAAATCGGTATATGACTATGTATTAAGCAAGCATGTGGATGCCTCCCGAGTTAGCTATAAAGGTTATGGCGCAAGTAAACCCGTAGCTTCTAACGAAACCGAAGAGGGAAGAGCGAAAAACCGTAGAACAGTATTTGTAATCAAGGAGTTGTAACGAGCAATTATTTTTGAAACGCTAATTGAAAAAATTAAATTTTTTCCCTATATTTGCGCCTTGATTTATGAAAAATATTGTTCCTAAATCGGCAGAAAATTATATCTAAAAACAATTAATAATCAATCAATTAAGAAATGAAAAAGCTTTTTACAATCATTTGTGCTGCTATAGTTCTTTTCGTAGGAAATAGTGTTAAAGCACAAGAAACAGCAAAAGAAGAAAAGAAAGGTTATGAATTTACGGATATCAAACGCCTTCCTATTTCATCAATTAAAGATCAAAACCAAGCTGGAACTTGTTGGTGTTATTCAACTTTGGCATTTATTGAATCAGAGTTGATTCGTATGGGAAAACCAGAAATCGATTTATCAGAAATGTATCTGGTTTACAAAACCTATATGGATCGTGCAATGGCAACCGTAAGAACTCATGGTGATGTTTCTTTCTCTCAAGGCGGTTCTTTCTACGATGTAATCTACGGAATGAAACATTATGGTGTGGTTCCTGATGTTGAAATGCCTGCTGGTGTTATGTATGGAGATACATTATCAAATCACTATGAACTTTCAGCAGTTACTGAAGCTTACGTTGAAGCTATTGCTGGTGGAAAATTGAAAAAACTACAATCTAATAAAGAAGGTGAAATGCTTTGGGCTAATGGTTTGGAGGGAATTTATGATGCTTACCTCGGCGTTTGTCCTGAAAAATTTAATTACCAAGGTGTTGAATATACTCCTCAATCATTCTACCAATCTTTAGGTTTGAATGCTGATGACTATGTTTCTCTTACCTCTTACACTCACCACCCTTTCTATGAAAAATTTGTTCTCGAAATTCAAGATAACTGGAGATGGGGACAAAGTTATAATCTTCCTATCGATGAGTTGATGCAAGTGATGGACAACGCTATCGAAACAGGATATACTATTGCTTGGGGTTCTGACGTTAGCGAAAAAGGTTGGTTAAGAGGCGAAAACGCAGGTATTGCAGTTTACCCTGACATCGAAGCTAAAGGTGCTGACCTTACCGGTAGTGATATGGCTCATTGGTTAGGCCTATCCTCTTCAGAACGTCAAAAAGAAGCAATGAGTCAGCCAACTCCTCAAAAATGGTGTACCCAACAAGAACGCCAATTGGCATACGATAACTGGGAAACTACTGATGACCACGGAATGCAAATCTTCGGTACTGCAAAAGACCAAATTGGTAACGAATATTATATCGTGAAAAACTCTTGGGGAAAATATGGTAAATTTGAAGGTACTCTCTATGCTTCAAAAGCTTTTGTAAGATACAAAACAATGAATATCGTAGTGCATAAAGATGCGCTTCCAAAAGATATCAAGAAAAAATTAGGCATTAAATAATAATGAAAGAGATGAAAGGAAAATTATTTGAAAGATTTTCCCGTTACATTTCATTTCCTACTACCTCCAATGAAGCCTCCGAGACTTATCCGAGTACCGGAGGCCAATTGGTTTTAGGTGAACACCTTGTTAAGGAACTGAAAGAGATGGGATTACAAAATGTTAACCAAGACCAATATGGTTATGTGACAGCAACCTTACCCGCTAATTGTGAAGAAAATCAGCCTGTTATAGGTTTTATTGCCCATCTGGATACAGCTCCAGATATGCCTGGAATAGAAACACCTGTAGTGATTGAAAATTATGATGGTTCCGATATAATTCTCGACCCAGAAAGTCATACAACACTTGCAGTAGCAGATTTTCCAGAATTGAAAAATTATGTAGGACAAACATTGCTTACTACTGATGGTAAAACCCTTTTGGGTGCCGATGATAAGGCTGGCGTTGCTGAGATTATGTGCGCATTGGAGTATCTGATTCAGCATCCCGAAATTAAACACGGAACAATTCGTGTGGCGTTCACACCTGACGAAGAGATTGGAAAAGGTGTTATTCATTTCGATGTGCCTAATTTTAACTGCGATTTCGCTTATACGATGGACGGCGGCGCGGTGGGCGAACTTGAGTATGAAAACTTTAATGCCGCTTCCGCAGTGATTAAGGTGCAAGGACGCAACGTACACCCAGGTTATGCAAAGAATAAAATGGTGAACTCTCAGCTGATTGCAATGGAATTCAATGCTCTTCTTCCAGAATTTCAACGCCCTCAGTTTACTCAAGATTACGAAGGTTTCTACCTTTTGGTGCGTTTCGATGGAGCTGTCGAAAATTCTACACTCACTTATATTATTCGCGACCATAACCGTCAACTTTTCGAGGAGAAAAAAGCATACGTGCAAAAAGTTGTCGATTTCTTGAATGAAAAATATGGCGACCATCGCGTAACTTGCGAAATCAAGGACCAATACTATAATATGCGCGAGAAAGTGGAACCGGTATTCTACGTGGTGGAACGTGCACAAAAAGCAATGTTGGAAGCCGGAATTACACCTGTGGTGATTCCTATTCGCGGAGGTACCGATGGCGCAAACCTCTCTTTCAAAGGATTACCTTGTCCTAATATTTTCGCTGGCGGACATAATTTCCATGGAAAATATGAATTTGTAGCCCTCGAAGCAATGGAGAAAGCAATGCAGGTAATTATTAATATCGCAAAGTGCCAATAAACTGAAAAAAAATAGTTAAAGCGGGTGTTTTTTTAATCAATTCACCCGCTTTTTGTGTTTAAAAATTGTGTACCTTTGCACATAATTTTAAAATTTATTTCTATGACAGAACTTTTTATTCTTCTTGCGGTTTCATTAGCAGTTTCTGCTATAGGATGGAAATATTTCATCTATTTTTTTAGTTTAGGCTATGGATATGGTATTGCTGCTCTTGCAGTTACAATGGTAATTATGTTTAATAATGTAATTACACCTCCAACCATTGCACTTTGTGTGTTGTTATTTATTTTCGGTTGTCGCTTGGGAACGTACCTCCTTGTGCGTGAAAAAAAAGCATCGGCATACCGTAAAATCCTATATGATCCTGAGTTACAAAAAAAGAAACCTCTTGTTGCAATTATCTCTGTTTGGCTATTCTGCGCCATCTTGTACGTTGCGCAGGTAAGTCCTGTTGCGTTCCGCCTTGCCAATGCGGCTAATGGAGTTGCCGTGAATGAACTTTGGGCGTGGATTGGCGCTGCTATTATGCTTCTTGGTATCCTATTGGAAGCAATCAGCGATGCCCAGAAAAATGCAGCTAAAAAACAAAATCCTAAACGCTTCGTCGATACGGGACTTTATCGTATTGTGCGTTGCCCTAACTATTTAGGCGAAGTGGTAATATGGACGGGTGCGCTCGTGTGTGCTTTCGGAGCAAGTTTGTGTGCTTGGCAATGGATTATCGTTGCTATCGGTTATATCGGAATTATCTATGTGATGTTTAGCGGTGCCCGTCGCCTCGAATTACGCCAAAATGAGGTTTATGGTAATGACCCCGAATATCAGAAATATGCGAAAAATACTCCGATTCTAATTCCTTTCCTTCCTATTTATACTCTTGCAAAATATAAATGGTTGCAGGCTTAATTATTGATAATCAGTAAAATAAAATAATAAAATCTATTCTAATGAAGATTAAAATCAACTTTTTACTCATCGCTTTGATGATGTTCTTATTTGGAGCCCGCGCTGATGAAGGAATGTGGCTTCCTTACTCTATTAATGGTAAAAATCTGGCTGATATGCAGCGCCTTGGCTGTAAACTTACGGCAGAACAGATTTTCAGTTTTAACCAACCCAGCCTAAAAGATGCTATCGTGCAATTTGGTGGCGGCTGTACGGGAGAATTAATCTCTCCAGAAGGTTTACTATTGACCAATCACCACTGCGGATTGGGGCAGGTGCAAGCGCACTCATCAGTAGAACATGACTATTTGCAAGAGGGTTTTTGGGCAAAAAGTAAAGCTGAAGAACTTCCCAACAAAGGTTTAACGGTTTCATTCCTTACCTATATTGAGGATGTTACAAAAATCTTATTGGTTGGTGTTGATAACAATACGTCAGAAGCCGATCGTGCAACTAAAATCTCTGAAAATACCAAAACGTTGATTAAAGAACGAAAAGGTAACCGCGACGTAGAGGTGGAAATCGTTCCTTTTTATCACGGAAATCAATATATCTTGTTCGTTTATGATGTGTACAAAGATGTTCGCCTTGTTGCTTGTCCGCCTTGGGGAATTGGTAAATTTGGGGCCGATACCGATAACTGGACTTGGCCACGCCACAAAGGAGATTTCTGTATCTTCCGCGTTTACACCGCTCCCGATGGATCACCAGCAGAATATAGCGAAGATAATATTCCGATGAAATCAAAACATTTTCTTCCTATCTCTCTAAAAGGTGTAAAACCAGGAGATTACACAATGATTTTAGGCTATCCAGGTTCAACAGACCGTTACTCTACTTCTGGTGCCGTGAAAAGTGTTATCGAACAAGAAGGTCCTGCAATCATTGCTTGCCGAACAACTAAACTTGATCAATATCGCAAACACATGGACGCAGACCCAGCCGTTTTTATCAAATATGCCTCTAAACAAGCCAGCGTGAGCAATTATTGGAAATATTATATCGGACAAGTAAAACAATTGCAACGCAACAAAGTATTTGAAAAACGTGCAAATCAAGAAGTTGCTTTTCAAAAATGGATGAACGAAAATAGCGATAGAAAAGCGCAATATGGTGACATTTTTAACGATATTGACCAATATTGGAATCATCAAGCAAAATATACCAAAGCTACTATTTATCACCGTGAAGCAGGTTGGCGAGGCGGTGAAGCTGTCGCTTTTGCAGTGAGATTCAGACAGTTAAATAATATAATTGAAAATAAAGCAGCTCAAAATGAGATTGCAGCGCGCGCAGAAGCAAAGAAAGGTGCTGTGCAAAACTATTTCAAAGATTATGATAAAGAAACTGACCGTGATGTAACAATTGCTCTTTTGAATCTCTTCTACAAAGATATCAATCCAGAACAGCTACCTGCTATGATTAAAAAAATTGGCGACAAGAACAGTGGCGATTTCACTCAATTTGTAAATAACGCTTTCGAAAAATCAATTTTTGTAGATGCCGAAAAATTGAATAATTGGATTGAAAATCCGAAATCTTTGACAAAAGACCCAATCTTTGCATTGATGAGTGAGATTATTAACTCTTACATCGACTTAACCGAACAAGCTGGAAGTGTTAGCAATAGTCGCGCAGAAAGACTTTATATGAAAGGTTTGATGGAGATGCAAAAAGATCGTAATTTCTATCCCGACGCAAATTTTACTATGCGTCTTACCTATGGTAGCGTTCAGGATTGCAAGCCTGCCAATGCTGTAACTTACGACTATATCACCACTTTGGACGGTGTAATGGAAAAATATAAACCTGGCGACTGGGAATTTGACGTTCCTGCAGACCTTATCAAATTGTGGGAGAACAAAGATTATGGACGCTATGCTGATGAAAATGGCGACTTGGTTGTAAACTTTATCACAACGAATGACATTACTGGTGGTAACTCTGGAAGCCCCGTAATTGATGCGGAAGGTAATCTTATAGGTTTGGCTTTCGACGGCAACTGGGAAGCTATGAGCGGTGACCTCTCCTTCGAAAACGAAGTACAGCGCACTATCTGTATGGATGCTCGTTATCTTGTTTTTATTATCGATAAAATGGCAAATGCCCAAAACCTAATGCAAGAATTGAAGATTATTGAATAATTTTCATTGCAGTTCATACAAAAAAGCTGATTCTTTATTGGAATCAGCTTTTTTATTGCACTCAGATTAACTCCTTCTAAAACAGAATCCGATAAGAACGCCCCGAAACAAGAGAAAAAGATAGGAAGATAAAACGAACCATAATCCAATTTGCCAATTTTCCATCAGGAGATAGCAAATCACAGAGGCTCCTATCCAAAATAGTAAAGACAACCCATTTATCCATTTCAAAAATTTACGTTCTTTCTCTGTTAATTCACCTACTTTTAAATCTTTTCTTATGAGAAAAACCTGAGATAATCCTAGTAAAACGGCAGGAATACACGCAATGCCATTACGGAAAACGAATAGGAAAATAACACCCAATAATCCACAAACAAAATAAGAAATTTCAACTTTACGATTCATAATACATTTAATTTGTTACACTATTTATTTTTTTTAAGACTAATTTCATTTTTTATCTGATTTCTATGTTTTACTAAACGAGGTGAGAAAAGAAGCAATACAACGAAATAAAATAGGAATAATAAAATCAGAATAAAAGAGGGAATCCTCACAAACACACAAAATAACAGCAGAATTGGACCCAGAAAATATAACCAACAGAGTTTCTCATACACAAAATACAATTTATTATACAATCCAATTATAAAATATTGATTTACAGATAAGTAATATTCATTTTCTTTAAATTGAAATATTATTGTAAAAACTCCTTTTACCAAACAATATAGTGCAATAATTGCGACAATTGCCATCTTCATAAGATTGTTAAAAGAGGATAGAAAATAGGACGAATGGAGGAGAATAGTAATTATCAACAAAAGGGAGATTACAACACATAACACACCTGACAAGCCATTTTTGTATCTTTTCAACCAAGGGATGCGTTGCGGTATGTTAGCGGAGAATTTTTGTAAATTTTCAAGATTCATTTCCGCCTTCAATTTTTCAAATTCAACACTATTCATCATTATTTTTTTTATTTAACAACTTCAATTTTTTTTTAACTCTTTGAATTTTCGTTCCCACATTGGTAACTGAAATACCTAAAATTTCAGCTATTTCATTATGAGACTTTTCATCAAGATAAAGATATACAAGTACTTGCTCTTCCTGCGAGAGTTTACCAATCAGGTCGTAAAGAATGGATAACTCCTGAGGCGTATCTCTTTCTATCAACACATCCCCTTCATTAAGCGAGACCGTTTTATCCTTGATTTTCCGACATTGAGAAATCGATACGTTATGCGCCACACGATAAACATAAGTTGAGATTTTACAATCGTGACGTTTTACAAATTTAGGAAAACTGCACCACAAAGCCATCAGAATATCTTGAAAAAGATCTTCTGCGGAAATCTGACTATACAAAGAAGAATAATAATTGCAAATTTTGACAATCTGCTTTTTTTTCTCCTCCATTAACCTTAAAAACGACTCTCTTTTATCCATCATTTCCCTTTTACATCTTTCTTAATCGCAAAAAAGGTAAAAAAATCACAGCACTGCAAATTTGTACAAAAAAATAATACACTTATAGCATCTTTGGTACCATAATTAATAATATTTTTGCTTTTATAAATGCGAATTATGAAAGAGAAATTTGTTATTGGAAAATTGATTGAAAATGAGGTACGCAGGCAACAATGGAGTATCACCAAATTTGCAGATGCTATCTGTTGCCAACGAAGTAATATTTACGACATTTTTAAGCGGAATAATATCGATATTTTGCTTTTAGCACGAATTTGTAAAGTTCTGAAACATAATTATTTTCAAGATATAATTGATAATTTTGACCTTATTGAAAGCGATTACCCAGAAACACGTCAAGATTTTGTAAAAGAGAAGGCAGCGGCACAATTTTTAGATGTAGTGCCAACGGTTTTGCACAATCTGAAGATGTCGCCAACCATAACTTTACCCAATAAGTTTAGAGCTGAGGATATTCCACTTCCCGATTTCAGTTTGCCCTCATACGGTATCTATTTTACAGTAGGCGAGCAGTTGACAGAACGCTTACAAGGGAAAGAAAAGGAGAACTTGGAGATAGAAAAGCTTGATTTTAGCAAAGATATCTCTGTGGAATTATGGAAAAACAAGAGTGATAAAACTTCATTTTTGAATGTTGCCATAGATTATAAAACGCAGCAGGATTGGGAGAAGACTCTACAAATCATCCGGAATGAATCTCTTCAACTAGTAAAGGTATCCCAAGAGGAGGAGGTTTAGTTGTGTAACTTCTCAACGCGTTGGAATCATTTTTAGATTATAGATGATGTCTCTATAAATAAATTGCTTTAATTTTCTGAAGTCGGCTACCCGCCGACTTTTTTATTAGAATTTGATTGATGGGCATAAAATATCCCCACAAAAAAATGGGCGGAACTTTTTAGCTCCGCCCATTTTATTTTTATAAGGTTGTTAGTATGCTCTTGCGAAAAGAACGCGCTGCTTGCTCGGCTTGCCAGTAAGAATACATTTGCCCTCTTCCAATGGATTATTGAAAGGAATACAACGGATGGTGGCTTTGGTTTTCTCCTTAATCAAATCTTCCGTCTCAGGAGTGCCATCCCAATGGGCTGCCACAAAACCGCCTTGGTTGTCGAGAATATCCACAAACTCTTCCCAAGTGTCTGCCTTGCGGGTGTTCTCTTCACGGAATTTCAACGCTTTGTTGTAGATGTTTTGTTGGATATCTTGAAGCAATTGCTCAATGTAGTTGTCAATATTTTCAAACGAAACTGTCTCTTTCGTTAATGTGTCACGACGTGCTACTTCGGCTTGGTTGTTTTCTAGGTCGCGAGGTCCAATAGCTACGCGAACAGGCACACCTTTCATCTCATATTCGTTAAATTTCCATCCTGAACGTTTAGAATCGTCGGTGTCAAATTTAACAGAAATGCCTTTAGCTTTTAGTTTTTCTACCAATGGATTTACTTTTTCGATAATTGTCTGCAGTTGCTCCTCATTTTTGTAAATAGGAATGATAACAACGTGAATTGGAGCCAATTGTGGAGGTAAAACCAATCCATTATCGTCAGAGTGAGTCATAATGAGTGCACCGATTAAGCGAGTGGAAACGCCCCAAGAGGTTGCCCAAACATATTCTTGTTTGTTCTCTTTGTTCAAGAATTTTACGTCGAAAGCTTTGGCAAAGTTCTGACCTAAGAAGTGAGATGTTCCTGCTTGCAATGCTTTACCATCTTGCATCAATGCTTCAATACAATAGGTATCGATAGCGCCAGCAAAGCGTTCATTTGGAGATTTTACACCTTTAATAACAGGAATTGCCATAAATTTTTCTGCAAAGTCGGCATAAACGCGTAACATCTGTTCTGTTTCTGCAACAGCTTCTTCGCGAGTTGCGTGCGCAGTGTGCCCCTCTTGCCACAAAAATTCCGCTGTGCGCAAGAATAAACGGGTACGCATCTCCCAACGTACAACATTTGCCCATTGGTTGCAAAGAATAGGAAGGTCTCTGTACGATTGAATCCATCTTTTGTATGTGTCCCAAATGATAGTTTCAGAGGTAGGACGAACTATCAATTCCTCTTCCAAACGAGCTTCTGGGTCAACCATTACGCCACCTTCTGGATCGGTTTTCAAACGATAATGAGTTACAACCGCACACTCTTTTGCAAAACCTTCTACGTGGTCCGCCTCACGACAAAGGAAAGATTTCGGAATAAATAATGGAAAATATGCATTGGAGTGTCCTGTTTCTTTGAACATTCTGTCCAAAATATCGTGCATCTTTTCCCAAATCGCATAACCATACGGTTTGATAACCATACATCCTCTAACAGATGAATTTTCAGCTAAATCCGCATTTTTAACAATGTCAATATACCATTGTGAATAATCCTCAGAACGAGGCGTGATATTTTTTGCCATAGGAATTTTTGTGTTTTATGTTTCTAAAATTTAGGACGGCAAAAGTACAAAATTTCAATGTATTAACAACCCGATAAATTAAATCCTGATTGTTAAAAACTACTTTTCTATAATTAACTCAATGAAAGAATTTTATATATTTTTGTCCTCTTGATTTGAATTTATAATAAAAATCCTGATTTTAAGTTACTGATAAAATTAAATCATTCAAAAAGATAGGTCTATGAAAAAAAGTTTGTTGTTCGTTCTCTGGATTGCAGGAGTTTTAGTTTTTTCAAGCTGCGTAACTAAGCAGAAATATATGGAGTTGGAAGCCAAATATAAGGCGTGTTCTGATGACTTAAACTACAATACATCGGAAAAATTAACTTATGAAGCAAAGTCACAACAATTAGCACAAGAGGTAGCACAACTTTCAGATAGAGTTCGTCAACTTAAAGAAGATACAATCTCTTTGAGCCGAAAATTGGCACAATCGGAACGTAATCTTGTGAAATTGAAAGTAGATTATTCCGATTTGATGAAGAGTTTTACCAATCTGAACAAAAATAATAATAAGGAGATGGCAAACCTGATGGTGCGCATCGATAGTATCTCTTCGGAACTTGACGCGCGCGAAAGAGAGTTGGCTGAGAAAGAAAAAAGATTGGAAGAACTTCAAAATATTTTGGAAAATAAAGATTTAGAAGTTCGGAATTTAAAGGATAAAGTTACTAATGCTTTGAAAGGATTTATTGATAACGGATTGAATGTTCACGAGAAAAATGGAAAAGTTTATGTTTCGATGGATGAGAAACTACTTTTTGCATCTGGAAGTTGGGTGGTTGGCGAACAAGGATTGGTAGCTATTAAAGAACTTGCCAAGATTTTAGAAAGCGATACTACGATTAACATTCTTATAGAAGGTCATACCGATAATGTACCTTATAAAGGCAATAGCCAAGTGAAAGATAATTGGGATTTAAGTGTAATGCGCGCTACTTCAGTAGTAAAAGCATTACTAAAAGACTCTTCCATCGCTCCAGAGCGAATTAGTGCTGCGGGACGCGGTGAGTTTGTGCCTGTTGAGGAAAACCTTACACCCGAAGCACGCGCTAAAAACAGACGCACCGAGATTATTCTTACCCCGAAATTAGATGAATTATTCAAAATTATTGAAAATAACTAATTGACAATCAAAAATATATTAGTTCATAATTTGTTAGAGTGGTATCGCGGAAATCAGAGAGATTTGCCATGGCGAAACCAAAGCGACGCCTATAAGATTTGGGTTTCTGAGATTATTTTGCAGCAAACCCGCGTCGCGCAGGGATGGGATTATTACCTGAAATTTGTCCGCCGTTTCCCTGATGTTCGTGCGCTGGCAACTGCCCGCGAAGAGGAGGTGTTACAACTTTGGCAAGGTTTGGGCTACTATTCGCGCGCTCGCAATATGCATGTTGCCGCAAAACAGATAGTTGAACATCATAAGGGTATTTTTCCCGACGATTATGCAGAAATTCTTCGCCTGAAAGGAATTGGTCGCTATACTGCTGCGGCCATTGCTTCTATTGCGTATAATATCGCTGTACCCGCCGTGGACGGGAATGTGCTTCGCGTTGTTTCCCGTTTTCTTGGTATTTTTGACGATGTTGCCGCTCCTCAAACCTACAAAGTAATCGAAAACCATTGCGCCAAATGGATTGAAGATGCCCCTCCTGGAGAGTTCAACCAAGCCATGATGGAGTTGGGTGCCACTTGCTGCAAACCTAAAAATCCAACCTGCCACAATTGCCCACTCAATAGCCAATGTTATGCATTTGTAAATGAAAAAACAAATGTTATTCCATTGAAAATTAATAAGATAAAGGTTAAAAATAGATATTTTCATTTCTTTATCTTTATCCAAAATGAAAAAATCCTTTTAGAACAACGAACCCATAACGATATCTGGAAGAAGCTTTTTCAATATCCATTAATAGAAACGAAAATGGAATGCGAACTTCCTGATAAAGTGATGCTTAAAAATCTTCCAGCAGAAAAAATAGGAAAAATTATTTTCAAACAGGAATTGACACACCAACTGACCCATCAAAAGCTCTATATACGCTTCTATCAGGTGGAAAAATTCTCAGAGATTAATTCACAAACCCATTTTTGGGTAACACTCAATCAACTCTCCGATTACTCTTTGCCTGTTCCACTGCAAAGAATATGGGAGAATATCTAAAACTTTCTTGTATCTTTGCCATTAAGATCTCTAATAAAATTTTGAAAAATGGAAATGATAAAAAATAGATGGAAAAGTACCAATATTAAGGAACTTTGTAAGGAATACGCACTTATTCTTTCAGGCAGTTTTATTGTTGCACTTGCCTTGGTGGTGTTTATCTCGCCACTGAAATTAGCACCTGGCGGTGTGTATGGAATTGCTATTATTCTGCACTATGTGTTCGATTTCCCAATAGGACTTTCGGGTATAGCCCTCGATATTCCGCTGTTGATTATTGGTACTTTGCTGTTAGGTCCGCGTTTTGGGTTTAAAACGGTGGTTGGTATAGTGTCTCTTTCCGCTTTTGTTTCCCTACTTGAACATTTCTATGGTTACAATCCGTTGATTGGTTTGGCGGATAATCCTACAATTCCAGACCCTGCATCTACACTTATTGTTGCCCTTTTTGGTGGCGTGCTGATGGGCGTTGGCTTAGGCCTTATTTTCAAATCTCGAGCAACTTCGGGTGGAACCGATATCATTGCAATGATTATTGGAAAATATCTCAAACATATTCCGCTCGGAACCTTGCTGATGTTTGTAGATTCGATTATTGTCGTGGGCGCACTTTTTGTCTTTAAAGATTGGACTATTCCGCTCTACTCTTGGTTCGTAATTTATGTTACAGGTTTCACAATCGATAAAATTATATCAGGTTTCTCACACAGAAAAGCACTTCTGATTATTTCTGAACATCATGCTGAGATCAAGGAGATTATTATCAATAAGTTGGATAGGGGAGGTACCTACTTTAACGGACGTGGAATGTATAACGAAACGGAGAAAAGCGTTATTTTTACTACGTTAACCGCTAAAGAACTTCCTTTTTTACTCTATAGTATCCACGAAATCGACCCCGATGCTTTCATATCCATTCTCGATGCTCGAGATGTTTTCGGTGAAGGTTTTAATTCATTGCAAGAAAAAGTTAAATAAAAGATTTTATCAATATGGCTTTCCAACAATCACAACTGACAAAATTAGCGCAAAACTATCTGCAAACTTCCCATTTTTCTATCGATAAATTGCCCCAATCAGGTTCTGCACGCCAATATTTTAGAATTAAGACAGAAAATAGTTCTATTATAGGAGTTTATAATGATGATTTAAAAGAAAATGAAGCATTTTTCTCCTTTACGCAATCTTTTCTCCAGCAACAAGTTCCTGTTCCTCAATTACTTGCAATTGCAGATGATAGAACTTATTATCTGTTGAATGATTTAGGTAATGAAACGCTTTATAGTTTTTTGTGTGCACAGCGAAAATTAGGAAATTGGACGGATGAGTTGACGAAAATCTACAAAAAAGTGATTGCACAACTCCCCAAAATCCAGTTGGCAGGTCGCAATACTATAGATTTCTCCAAATGTTACCCTCGTTTTGCCTTTGATCGCCAATCGATGCAGTGGGACCTTAACTATTTCAAATATTTCTTTCTGAAATTGGCAAATATTCCTTTCGATGAGCAGTTGCTAGAAGATGATTTTCAATCTCTTATAGAATTTTTACAAGAAGTCGACAGCAACTTCTTCCTCTATCGCGATTTCCAATCTCGAAATATTATGATTCAAAATGGAGAAGTGTATTTTATTGATTATCAAGGAGGAAGAAAAGGTGCGTTGCAGTACGATGTGGCTTCGTTGTTGTATGATGGAAAAGCTGATATTCCAGAAAATATTCGTGAAGAACTCTTCCAATATTATGTGGATTGCCTTTCTTGTGAACTGCCTGTAGATAAAGAGAGATTCGCCCTTCATTATCACGCTTTTGTGTTGATAAGAATTATGCAAGCGATGGGTGCGTATGGATTTCGAGGTTATTATGAAAAGAAAACCCATTTCTTGTTGAGCATTCCTTTTGCGGTTCGGAATATTAGATATTTGTTGGAAAATCAGAAAGTCCCTAGTCAATTATCTTATTTGAAAGAGGTTTTAAAGAAGATTACAGAGAGTGATTTTGTAAAATCTACAATTTTACCGCAAGATAAACTTACCATTTCGGTTACAAGTTTTTCGTACAAAAAAGGTATTCCTGAAGATGTAACGGGCAATGGCGGAGGCTTTGTCTTTGATTGTCGTGCGTTGCCTAATCCAGGACGCGAAATTCAATACAAACAATTGACGGGAATGGATAAGCCTGTAATTGAATATCTTGAACAATATACTGAAGTAGAGGATTTTAAAAATCACACGCAAGCCATTGTCTTCAGCGCTGTGCGTAACTATTTGGAACGCAATTTTTCACACCTTGCTGTCAATTTCGGATGCACAGGAGGACAGCACCGCTCCGTTTATTTCGCTCAATCTATGGCTGATGCACTCCGCGAACAATTTCCCGAGATAAACGTTATTCTTACTCATCGCGAACAATCTAAACACTAAGATATGAACGACTGCCAATACATACACAAATTCCACATCTTCGGCTACGATACCGACTGGCAATGCAACCTTACGCCCGCACGTTTGGTCAGTATGATGCACGAAACAGCTTGGGCGCACGTGAATAAAATGCACGTTGGCTGGAGCGATTTGCAGAAGGAAAATCTATTTTGGGTAATCACCAAAGTAAGCATTTCTATTCGAAAATTGCCGAAGTGGAACGATGAAATCGAAATCAAAACAACGGCAGTAAAACAAAAAATGATAATATATCCCCGTGATTATGAGGTTTTTGATAGCAATGGCGAACTTATTGCAGAAGCTACTTCTGAATGGGTTTTGCTCAAAACAGATGGTACACTTGTGCGCTCAAACGAGAAGGTTGACCAATTGTTAAGAGCATCTGAGCGTTCGGCAAGCAATTGCAAAACATCCAAACTTTTACGCATTCCTTTTGAGGAAAATTTGCCCGTTTATACAGCACATCTCTCCGATTTGGATATGAACAATCATGTTAATAATGTTAGTTATATTCGTTGGATTTTAGATTTGATACCCGCCGATTTTTACCAATCTCATTCGGTACAAAAAATCGATGTCAATTACACTTCGCAACTTAAATGGGGTGAGAAATACACTATTGCCACTCAACATAATGACAATGAATGGAATTTTACGATTTACACTGACTCTGGACGTGAAGTAAGCCGAATATCAACACTTTGGAGTTAAATTTGGATAGTT
>Ga0233364_1000045_pt1 | contig 19129 bp, 16 predicted proteins | sample ElkDunMinimDraft_19_FD_180675 | JGI IMG/M metagenome (GOLD analysis project Ga0233364, IMG submission 180675) | Fecal eukaryotic communites from dung pellets of Tule Elk in California, USA - Elk Dung C2 | ecosystem: Host-associated > Mammals > Digestive system > Large intestine > Fecal | place...
AAATCTATTACACAAAGAAATGAACAACTCTTCCTCCCATTGGGTATCTCTGTTTCTATTGAAAACTATGATTTCCAAGTACACCAAACAGAAATGAAAACCTATTTGGATTCAGCTGTACAAGGATATGATTATCAAAATAAACTAAAATTTGCACAAGTTGATTTCTTAGGTTCTGAAATAGTATTTGAAGATGAAAATCACCCTTGGTTAGGCGGATTGCAAGATACAGAAGGTGAATATCCATCTAACTGGATTAGAGCAGGTCAACAATCTGCTGGAGCTTGGGAAGAAGCAGAAGATGTTCAAGATGGTGTTGAAGATGAATATATTAAATGGCGTGTTGAAGATTTCTTTGTTGAAACACCAAAAGGTTCTTTGAATGATAGTTGGAAATCAAGAGCATGGAAAGATCCACTAGGACAATTTGAAGGTGCTATTGATGGTACTTGGTCTCCATACGTATTGTCGTCTCCATACGATGGTGGTCCACAAGCAAAATATGTTGTTCCAGATGAACCAGATTTTGAAAATGGTGCTATCTCTTACGATGAACCACTTCCAGCATATTTCACTCATAAGTTGACTCTTTATACAAATTCTTACTGTCCTGGTTATAACCAAACAATGACTAATTTATATTCTGTTGATGTTGTATTAACACCAAACGAACCAGAATTGTGGACACGTTGTATTGTATTGGAAGCTTGTGAAGATAATGCTCTATCTATCGGTGGTGCATATAAACAAGAACCAAGAAAATCTCCATCAGTTGACAAAAATGGTAACCCAGATGGTTCTGGTACAACAGGTATGGGTTGGTTCCCAGGTTATGCTATCAATGTAGAAACCGGTGAGAGATTAAATATTATGTTCTCAGAAAACTCTGCAGATACTGCTAATAATGGTGATGATATGTTATTCAATCCAACAGATGTTTATGCATATTCTCCAGAAGGTGAAGAGATTAACGAAGCTACCTATAACTCATACAGAGATTTATATATGGCATATGGACTTCCAGAATTTAAAGCTACTTTGGCTTGGGGTGGAAGACACTATATTTACATTGTAGGTAGTTCAGGTAATACATCTGCAAACTACTATAAACTTGCTCCAACAGCGGTGCACCGTAATTGGGATGACGATGGAATAGATCGTACTGCAAATGGTGTTCACCATGGTGGTGGCGGATTTATGGATGGCAATAATGTATGGCAAAACTCTTATTATGATTGTGGAGCATACGATGAATGTAGATGGTTAGTTGGTAAATTCAGCCAATTTACAGGAATTGACAATATTAACGATGCTAAACGTAAACTTTGGAAAATGCAATTGTTCAACAACGTAATGTGGACCTCAATTGCTATGCCACAACAATTCCAATCTGATTATTGGATGAGCAGTAAAGCAACTATTAAATTGCGTGTTTCTCGTCCATATATGAGATACAATTCAAGATACTTCAACGAAGCTCAAGCAGAAGCAGATGCTGATTATGCAACAGCATACGCAGCAAACAATGGTTACCCATTATATTCTTTCACAACTAAGAATATTGCTCCTGTAACTAATGATGTAACAACTCACGAAACAGTATTAGATAACATTAATATTGTTCCTAATCCATACTATGGATATTCTACTTACGAAAGCACAGCTCTCGAAACCTACGTTAAGATTACAAACTTACCTGAGAAGTGTGATATCTCTATTTACACAGTAAGTGGCGTACTAGTACGTAAACTTACAAAGGGTGATGCAGAATCTACATACGTAACTTGGGATTTGAAGAACTCTGCAGATATTCCAATTGCTGGTGGTATGTATATTATCCACGTTAAAGCAGACGGAATTGGTGAGAGAACTTTGAAATTCTTCTGTGCAATGCGTCCAACCGACTTAAATGCATTCTAAGATTATTAAATAACAAACGTAAATAATTATAAAATGAAGAATATATATAAAACATTATTAGTTTGCTTGACTGTTTGTCTCACTGTAGTATCCTTTTCAGGATATGCAGGAAATAAAGACCGTTCAGGACAAGCTGGTGCTCAGCATTTGCTAATTGACCCATGGGCACGTTCAAATGGTTGGAGTGGTGCTTGTATTGCAGAAATCAGAGGCATTGAAGCATTGTATTCCAACGTAGCAGGTATCGCATTTATCAAAGGTACTGATTTTGCTTTCTCACGTACACAATATTTTTCAGGTTCAAATTGTGGAATTTCTATTAACTCTTTTGGTATTGCGCAAGGTTTGCGTAAAACTAATAAAGAAACAGGTTCTGTTACAGATTTAGGAACAATAGGAATCTCAATATTCAATATGGGTTTTGGAAATATTCCTGTAACTACCGTAGAACAACCTGATGGAACATCAGCAATCTTCTCCCCAAAATTGAACTATATTGGAATTCACTATGCGAAATCTTTTAACCGTTATATCCATGGTGGTGTTTCTGTTAAAATCGTTAATGAAAGTATTTCTGACCTTAAGGCCAATGGCGTTGCTATTGATGCAGGTATTCAATATGTATCTGGTGCATACGAAAACTTCAAAATTGGTATCACCTTGAAAAATATTGGTCTTCCTATTAGCTACAAAGGTGATGGTCTTACCATTCGTGGAGAGGTTGTTAACACTGATTATGAATTATCATTAGAACAACGTTCAGCAGCATCAGAACTTCCTTCTATGTTGTGTTTAGGACTTTCTTACGATTTCTTGATTTTTGGAGGCGACTACAAAAATATGTCTAAAGAAGACTTGAAACAAGAAGGTTTGACAAGAAATGATGCAGATCATAGATTTACATTAGCTGGATCATTTACTGCAAATGCATATTCTAGAGATATCTTTGCTATCGGTTTAGAATATGGTTTAAAACAATTCTTTATGGTAAGAGCTGGTTTTGCTATGGAGAATTTAGCATTTGTAAAAGATGAAGCTGGTGAATTAGATCACGTTGTGTTAAGTCCAGATAATATGTATGCAGGACCAAGTGCTGGTGTAACATTTGCAGCTCCACTTTCTAAAAAAGGCAATCAACGTTTGTACATTGATTACTCTTATAGATTTACTAAACAATATAAAGGAAATCACTATATGAGTTTAAGAATAACTCTATAGTCTTCTGAATATTTCTTGGAAATTTAAATTAAGGAGGCTTAATATAAGCCTCTTTAATTTCTTTTTATAAACAAATATAGACGAAATGAGCGAAGTTAAATACTATTCAGAGCAAAGTCTTCAAGCATTGAAAGATGAACTAAAACAGTTAGAATCTGTAGAAAGACCAAAAATTTCTGCAGCCATAGCAGAAGCGAGAGATAAAGGTGATTTATCTGAGAATGCTGAATATGATGCCGCTAAGGAAGCGCAAGGAATTTTGGAATTGAAGATTTCAAAATTGAAAAATGTTATTGCTAATGCAAGATTATTAGATGAATCAAAAATTGATGTGTCAAAGATTTTAATCTATTCAATAGTTAAGATTAAAAACTTGGCAAATAATATGGTAGTTACTTATACGTTGGTTCCAGAGTCTGAAGCAGATTTAAAATCGGGTAAAATCTCTGTTACTTCACCGATTGCAAAAGGTCTCTTAGGAAATCAGAAGGGTGATATTGTTACTGTGCAAGCACCTGCTGGAACTATGAAATTTGAAATATTGGAGGTTTCAAGATAAAATATTATGGAAACTATTTTTACAAGAATAATAAAAGGTGGAATTCCGTGTTATAAAATTGCTGAGGATGATAGATTCTTTGCTTTTTTGGATATTTCACCTATTGCAAAGGGACATACATTGGTAGTTCCTAAATTGCAAAATGACTATATCTTTGACTTGGAAGATGAAATGTTGGCAGAGATGATGGTGTTTGCCAAAAAAGTTGCTAAAGCAATTCGACAGAATGTAGAGTGTGCAAGGATTGGGGTTGCGGTTATAGGTTTAGATGTACCTCATACACACGTTCATTTGGTACCAATCACAAAGGCAGGCGATCTTGATTTTACCAAAAAACGTGTTGAGCTTTCTTCGGAAGAGATGCTAAATTTATCATCAGCAATTTCTGGTTCAGTAAATTTATAATATAACATAAAAAAGTCAATTATGGAGAAAAAAGAAGCCACATTAGAAACCATAGCTGCACAAGTTCGCAGAGATATTATTAGAATGGTTCACAAAGCAAAGTCTGGTCACCCTGGTGGTTCTTTGGGTTGTGCTGATTATTTGACAGCACTATTTTTTGAAATTTTGGAGGCTGACCCAGCCCATTTTGCACAAAATGGAAGAGATGAGGATATGTTTTTCCTTTCCAATGGACATATAACACCAGTTTTTTATAGTGTTTTGGCTCGTAGAGGCTATTTCCCAGTTTCCGAGTTAGCTACTTTCCGAGAATTAGGAACTCGTTTGCAAGGTCACCCTACACCTACGCATAATTTGCCAGGAGTTCGCGTTGCATCAGGTTCTTTAGGACAAGGTTTGTCTGTTTCTATTGGGGCAGCTTTGGCCAAGAAGGCAAACCAAGATAACCACATCGTTTATACTTTAACGGGTGATGGTGAGTTGCAAGAGGGCCAAAATTGGGAGGCTATAATGTTTGCTTCTGCCAATAAAGTGGATAACCTTATTTTGACAGTTGATTACAATGGAAAACAAATTGATGGGCCTACAGATGATGTTTGTTCATTAGGAAATTTAGCTGCTAAATTTGAGGCTTTTGATTGGATTGTTCTTACAATGGATGGAAACAATATGTCAGAAACGGTCGAAGTTTTGAAGAAAGCGAAGTCGATGACAGGAGCAGGTAAACCCATAGTAATTCTTATGAGGACTGAGATGGGAATGGGCGTTGATTTTATGATGGGAACTCATAAATGGCACGGAACCCCTCCTAATGATGAGCAAGCTGCAGCTGCATTGGCACAATTACCAGAAACCCTCAGCGACTTCTAATTCCTTGTGCTGTTGTGAAAATTCTGTACCGCTATATCATTAAAAAATTTTTTGGACCCTTTGTCCTTACTTTTTTATTTGCATTATTTATTCTTTTAATGCAATATTTATGGAAATATGTTGATGATTTAGTGGGGAAAGGCTTGGAAATTAGAATTATATTGGAATTATTGTTCTATGCTTCAGCTACATTTGTATCAACAGCTTGTCCGTTAGCTATTTTGCTCTCATCTCTAATGACTTTTGGAGGAATGGGAGAAAGATATGAGATTATAGCGGTTAAGTCGGCAGGGATTCCTATTAGTAAACTATTTTCATCGTTGTTGTTGATAGTTTTTATGTTATCGGGATTTACCTTTTGGTTCTCGAATAATGTGAGTCCCAAGGCGTTTTTGAAAATGCGTACACTCCTCTTTGATATTAAGGATCAGAAACCAGCTCTTAATATTGAAGAGGGGGTTTTTTATACAGGATTTGATAATTTTGTAATTCGAGTAGGAAAAAAGGGTTCTGACAATAGAACGATTGAAGATGTAATTATCTATGACCATTCCAAAAGTCAGGGAAATACTACGGTTACATACGCTAAAAGCGGTGCTATGGGAGTAACAGAAGATAAGCATTATATGTTATTTACTCTCAATGATGGATTTTTCTGGGACGAAAGCAAATCGCGCAACAATAGTGATTATTCGCATCCATTGATGCGTGCTGAATTTAAGCAACAATATAAACGTTTTGATTTATCTTCCTTTAAATTTGAAAAATCTGATGATGATTTTTTTAAATCAAGCAATCAAGTTTTACAGATAAAAGAGTTAAAAGCTAATATTGATACGCTTAAACATAAAATCATTCATTCTGAGCAGTCTGCATCCTCTGCGTTTTTAGGTTATTTGTTTTTCTTCAATAACTTAGTATTAAAAGATACTGCTTGTGAACAATATAAAAATTTGCCAGTAACTTATAAATTGGAAAATCTTCCAGTTCAAAAACAGGCAGATATAATGAATTATGCCCAAATGGGAGCAGGAACGTTTATTAATAGTGTAAACTTCTATTACGACGACGTAAAGTACAAACATCTAAGTTTGTGGTCATATCAGATTGAATTACATCGGAAATTTACCTTGGCAGTAGCTTGTATTCTATTTTTCTTTATTGGGGCACCATTAGGCTCCATTATTAGAAAAGGAGGAATAGGAATTCCATTGGTAATTACCGTTTTATTTTTCACATTCTATTTTATTATCTCCATTATTGGAGAAAAAATAGCAAAAGGAGATTATATTCCTGTTGCGATGGGAATGTGGTTGTCAACAGCGATTTTAATTCCTATTTGTATCTTTTTATCTTACAAAGCTACTATTGACTCTTCACTATTTTCAATGGATGAATATACTAAGTGGTTTAAAAAAATCAAGAATTTTAGATTATTTTCAAAAAAATAGAGATGAAAATACTTCAAGTTTGTCATAAGCCCCCATATCCTCCTATTGATGGAGGTTGTATTGCTATTAATAGTATTACACAAGGGCTTATTAATCAGGGAAATGAGGTGAAAGTTGTTGCTATCAATACCCAAAAGCATCCATTGATGGATACGCCAAAGTTTAGAGAATATGCTGCTGCTACTGATTTTGAATCTGTATTTATCAATACCTCGTTAAATAATTGGGCAGCTTTCAAGTCACTTTTATTGCAACGGTCATATCATATTGAACGTTTTGTTTCCAAGCAATTTTCACAGCTTTTAAGTGATATTCTCATTCGAGAGCACTATGATGTTATTTTGTTAGAATCTCTATTTGTAGCGCCCTATATATCCGTAATTCGAAAATATTCGAAAGCCAAGATTGTTATTAGATTACACAATATTGAGCATAAAGTGTGGGAACGTTTGGTGCATAATGAAACCAATATTTTAAAAAAGATGGTTTTGAAAAAAATGACCAAATTGTTGAAAAATTATGAGAGTTCAATTTTGTCTAAAGTAGATGGTTTTATGACCATCTCGGAGGTCGATTACAATTTTTTCCATGAGTTGTATCCTACAATTCCAGGTGTAACGATACCTTTTGGTTTAGATATTGATAATTATGAATATGAAGAGGAATATCTGCCATCTGATAAGCCAGAACTATTTCATATAGGAAGTATGAATTGGTTGCCGAATAGGGAAGGGATAGAGTGGTTTTTAGATGAAGTTTGGGAACAGGTTTTGAAAGTTTACCCAGAAGTGACATTTACTATTGCGGGCAGAGATATGCCAGATGAATTTAGAGCAAGGGCGTCTGAAAATTTGAAAATTTTAGGTGAAGTTGAAGATGCTAAAAGATTTATGTTATCTAAAGATATTATGATTGTACCTATTCTTTCGGGCAGTGGGGTTAGAATTAAGATTATTGAAGGAATGGCATTAGGAAAAACAATTATTACCACAACTATTGGAGCTGAGGGGTTAGATGTTACAGATGGACAAAATATTTTCATTGCTGATGAACCGGAAGATTTTGTATTGGCAATTGGAAAATGTGTACAAACGCCAGATTTATGTACTATAATTGGAGAAAATGCGAAAGATTTTGTGATTGTTCATCATAATAATGAAATTATTACTCGTAGAATTGTAAATTACTTCCAAGATTTATTAAAATAGATTTGGAATAGATAATTGAAGTGTTGTAAGATAGAAAGAAAAAGATTTTCTGTATAAAATTTTATCGACTAAAAGTCGTTTTTTTATTAATTTTGCAACATAAATAAGATTAAGCGGAATCCTTACTTAGGAGAGCGTATAAAAGTGTATGAATTTATTAGAGAATATAAATTTTCCTGCAGATATAAAAAAACTTTCGTTGGAAGAGTTGCCGCAATTGTGTCGAGAGCTAAGAGCTTTTATCATTGAGCAAACGGCAAAAAATCCAGGGCATTTAGGGGCAAGTTTAGGAACTATTGAGCTAACGGTTGCTATTCATTACGTTTTCAACACTCCCAATGATAAATTAGTATGGGATGTGGGACATCAGGCGTATGGACATAAAATTCTTACAGGGCGAAAAGATCGTTTTTCGACAAATAGGAAGTTAGGAGGAATTAGTGGTTTTCCGCGAGTAGCGGAGAGTGAGTATGATGCTTTTGGAACTGGGCATTCCTCTACTTCTATTTCTGCGGCATTAGGAATGGCCGTTGCGGATCGTTTAGCCGGCAATACGGAGGTTAATCATATTGCTGTAATTGGAGATGGAGCAATGGGAGGAGGAATGGCTTTTGAAGCACTAAATCAAGCAGGAGATTCAAAAGAGAATCTCTTAGTAATTCTAAATGATAACAAAATATCTATAGATGAGAGTGTGGGTGCAATGAGCCAGCAGTTGTTGCGAATTACTTCATCATACAAATATAATCAGTTTAAGGAGAAAATGTGGAATTTTTTCACCTTAAATACGCAAAAGTCAAATGCTTTTACCCGTATGATACGAAACTGGGTAAATTCTATAAAAGGTCGTATTAGCAATCAGAGCAATATGTTCAATCAGTTGGGATTTCGATATTTTGGTCCTACTGATGGTCATGATGTAATTTCTTTGGTTAAAATTCTATCCAATCTTAAAAATATCAAAGGGCCACGATTATTGCACATTATTACGGTAAAAGGAAAAGGATTAGAGTTTGCTGAGGCCAATCAGGTAAAATTTCATGCACCAGGCAAGTTTGACCCAGAAACGGGAACCATTTTAGATACCTCACACAACGATTCGCCATCTAAATATCAAGATGTTTTTGGTGAAACTATTTTGGAGTTAGCACGCGCCAATGTTAAGGTTGTAGGAATAACACCAGCTATGGCAACAGGATGCTCTTTGACTATAATGCGAAATGAGTTTCCGGAGCGAGTTTTTGATGTTGGGATAGCAGAACAGCATGCAGTCACTTTTTCAGCAGGATTAGCTATCAACGGATATATTCCGTTTTGTAATATCTATTCCTCATTTTTTCAACGTGGGTATGACCAAGTAATTCACGATATTGCATTACAAAAATTACCAGTTGTAATCTGTCTTGATCGAGCTGGAATTGTGGGGGAAGATGGACCAACGCATCACGGAGCATTCGATTTAGCATTTTTGCGCGCAGTTCCTAATCTTATTATTGCATCACCTATAAATGAGATAGAGTTGCGTCAAATGCTTTATACAGCATATTGTCAACGAGAAAAACCTTTTGTTATTCGTTATCCGCGCGGGCGAGGCGTGTTGCAAAATTGGAAAGTTCCTTTTGAAGAACTTCCTATTGGTAAAGCTCAAATATTGAAAAAAGGCGAGAAAATGGCTATACTTTCGTTGGGACCATTAGGAAATTTTGTTGCTGAAGCGCTCGAAACATTAAGTGAGGAGAATATTATGCCTGCACATATCAACGTACGTTTTCTAAAGCCATTAGATTATGATATGTTAAAAGAGATTTCATCACAATATAATACTTTAATTACGGTTGAAGATGGAACAGAGTTAGGAGGCTTATATTCTGCAGTTTCAGAATATCTTTCGGAAAATCATCTACAGAACAAACTATATAAAATTGCACTTCCAGATAAATTTATTGAGCATGGTTCAGCAGATTCTTTATATATGCAGTTGGGGATGGATAGAAAAGGAATTGCAGATTTAATTAGAAAACATTATTAACGGGATTGCTGTTAGTTAAGCATGATGGAACAATTGATTGAACATATTACTCAAACTCAGAATATTTCACTGCAACAACTTGATTATTTGTTGAATACAGATGATAGGGATTTGATAGAAAAATTGAGGAAAGTTGCTCAAGAAACGGCACAATCCGTTTATGGGAATAAGATTTTTATCAGAGGATTAATCGAATTTACAAATTATTGTAAGAACGATTGCTACTATTGTGGAATTAGAAAAAGTAATCGATGCGTAGATCGCTATCGGTTAGAGAAAGAAACAATTTTGGCTTGCTGTTGTCAAGGTTACGAGTTAGGTTTTCGTACTTTTGTACTGCAGGGAGGAGAAGATATGTTTTTTACAGATGATTATGTTTGCGAAATAGTATCATCAATCAAAAAAAATTATCCTGATTGTGCTGTAACGTTGTCGATAGGGGAGCGTTCTCGTGAGAGCTATCAACGTTTTCGTGATGCTGGTGCAGATCGTTACCTTTTGCGCCACGAAACAGCAAATACGTACCATTATTCAATCTTACATCCAGCGAAGATGTCGCTCACAGCACGTAAAAAATGTTTGTACGATTTAAAAGAAATTGGCTTTCAGGTAGGCTGTGGTTTTATGGTAGGAAGTCCAGGGCAAACCATTGAAACGTTATATGAAGATTTGCAGTTTATTAGAGAATTGCAACCAGAAATGGTAGGAATTGGACCATTTATACCAGAGCAGAATACTCCTTTTGCACAAGAAAAATCTGGCACGATGGAACAAACGTTGCGATTACTTTCTCTTATTCGTTTGCTTCGTCCAAGAGTACTATTACCTGCAACAACGGCATTAGGAACTATCAATTCGAAAGGCAGAGAAGCGGGAATCTTGCATGGTGCAAATGTGATTATGCCTAATTTATCACCATTGGAGGTACGAGAGAAATATATGTTGTACGATAATAAGATAAGTACTGGAGATGAAGCTGCAGAATCTCTTTCCGATATTAAAAATAGAGTGCAGACAATTGGTTACGAATTAGCAATTGAACGAGGGGATTACAAAAAGTAGATTCATTTATTCCAAAAATAGATAAAATGAGAAAACGAGTTTTGATGGCGATGAGTGGCGGAATTGACAGCACGGTGTCTGCCTTGTTGTTGAGAAATCAAGGATATGAATTGGTTGGTGCAACTTTTCAAACATTTGAATCACTTCCTAAAAATAGTGAATCAGAAAAAAACTGTTGTAGTTCCAAAGTAATAGAGGAAGCAGCAAGTTTGGCAAATAAATTAGGAATTGAGCATCATATTTTGAATTTTAGCCAGATTTTTCAGAATTACGTTGTAGCAGATTTTATAAATGAATATATGCAAGGGCGTACGCCTAATCCGTGCGTGGTTTGTAACTCCTCAATTAAATGGGGCATGATGTTGGAAAAAGCTGATGAGCTGGGTTGTGATTATATTGCAACAGGGCATTATGCGAGAATCGTAAGTCAAAATGGAGTTCATTTTTTGGCGAAAGCGGAGGATTCTGCTAAGGATCAAACCTATTTTTTGTGGAAGTTGAAAACAGAAGAGCTGGCACGAACTCTTTTCCCATTGGGAAATTTAACCAAAATGGAAGTGCGAAAAATAGCTGCCGAGAATGGTTTTGTAGAGTTGTCAAGAAAGAAAGAGAGTCAGGAAATCTGTTTTATTCCAGATAATGATTATCGCCGTTTTTTATCGGAAAATGTACCCGATTTTAGTTCAAAATGTTTTCCTGGAGATTATATCAATGCTGAAGGTGAAAAGTTGGGTCACCATGAGGGTTTTCCGTTCTATACTATTGGTCAGCGTAAAGGTTTGAAAGTGGCTTTTGGATCACCGAAGTATGTAACGCAAATCTCAGCTGAAAATAATACGGTAATGCTTGGCGAACGGGAAGATTTGCTATCGCTAACCTTGAAAGCAAAAAATTGTATTTTCCCAGACAAAGTTAGGTTGGAAAAAAATCCGTGGATTTATGCGCGAATTCGTTATAAAAGTCCAGCAACAAAAGCGAAAATTGCTATTTGTGGAGATTGTGCAGAGCTAACTTTTGAAGAACCTGTTTGGGGAGTAACACCAGGACAATCAGTGGTTTTCTATCAAGAAGATTGTGTTGTTGGTGGAGGTGTAATTTTGTAAACTATTTTATGAAAATATGAAAGATAAAATTCAGAAATTAAAAAATGAGAAAAATGCAATAATTCTTGCTCACTATTATACACGTCCAGAAGTGCAAGCGATTGCAGATTTTGTAGGAGATAGTTTGGCGTTGGCTCAGAAAGCCGTTTCGACAAATGCTGATATTATACTTTTTGCTGGTGTTCATTTTATGGCAGAAACAGCCAAAATTATTAATCCTACAAAGAAAGTTCTCATCCCAGATCTATCAGCAAAATGTTCATTAGCAGATAGTTGTATTGATGAAGATTTTGAATCTTTTTTAAAAAATTATCCTGATTATACGGTGTTGAGTTATGTAAATTGTTCGGCAAAAGTGAAGGCGTTGTCAGACATAATTGTAACTTCGGGAAACGCTTTAAGAGTTGTCAATTCACTTCCTAAAGATGCAAAGATTGTTTTTGCTCCAGATAAAAATTTAGGTGCTTATATCAATAAGATGACGGGACGAAAAATGGTTTTGTGGAACGGAGCATGCCATGTACACGACCAATTGAAGGCAGAAAAAGTGTTGTTGCATAAGCAAAAATTTCCGAAAGCCATTACGATAGCGCATCCAGAGTGTCCGCAAGAGGTTTTACAACACGCTGATTTTGTGGGTTCTACAGCTGCTATGCTTACTTTTGTGCGTGAAAGTAATGATAAGGAGTTTTTAGTAGTTACTGAAAATGGAATTTTGTATGAATTGCAGAAACAAAATCCTGATAAGAAATTTTACTCCATTTTAGAGCAAGAACAATATTGTTTGAATTGTGAATATATGAAATATAATAGTTTGGAGAATATTTATAACGCTTTACAAACAGAGCAACCAGAACTAGTAATGGACGAAGCACTAATGAGTGCGGCGCGTCTTCCTTTAGAGAGAATGTTGACATTTTAAATTGATATTATGGTAAATATGAATCAATATGAGGCGCTTCCTTCTCCTTGTTTTGTAATGTACGAAGAGGCATTGGAAGCTAATTTGCAGTTGTTAGATTTGGTGCAACGCGAAGCCGATGTATCAATTATTTGTGCGCTGAAAGGGTTCGCCTTTTGGCATTCTTTCCCGATGGTCAAGGCATATCTTTCTGGGGCTACTGCAAGTTCGTTGAATGAAGCTCGCTTGATAGTTGAGGAGATGAATTGTGAAGCTCATACATTTGCACCCGTTTATTTGGAGGAGGAGATTGATAGTTTGATGCTTTATAGTAGTCATCTTACTTTCAATTCATTGTCGCAGTTTGAAAAATATAAAAATCGTAGGGATAAATATAAGAAGCGCGTAAGTTTTGGTTTGCGCGTGAATCCTGAATATTCAGAAATAGAGACCGATCTTTACAATCCAGCTTTACCAGGTTCTCGATTAGGTGTTTTGGCAGAACAGATGCCAGAGCAACTTCCACCTGAAATTGAGGGATTGCATTTTCATGTTCTATGTGAAAATGATAGTTATGCTTTAGAACGTTGTTTGCAGCATTTTGAAGCACGTTTTGCACCTTGGATAAAGCAGTGTAAATGGGTCAATTTTGGAGGTGGACATCATATTACACGTGCAGATTATGATGTAGCGCATCTTATTGAGTTGCTTCAAAATTTCCGTAAGCGTTACCCTAATATTGAAGAGGTAATTCTCGAGCCAGGCGAGGCTGTGGGTTGGCAAACAGGAGTTTTGGTTTCTACGGTTGAGGATATTGTTGAGAATAAGGGAGTTAATATTGCGATGTTGAATATTTCTTTTGCTTGTCACTTGCCCGATTGTTTAGAAATGCCTTATAAACCCACTGTGCTTTCGGCGCATGAACCCAATGAAAACAGCAAATTTGTATACCGTTTAGGTGGTTGTTCTTGTTTAGCAGGAGATTATATTGGAATGGGAGATTTTGCTTTTGACGAACCTTTGGAGGTTGGAGATAGAATTGTTTTTGACGATATGATTCATTATACGATGGTAAAAACTACATTTTTTAATGGTGTAAAACATCCTGCAATTGGGGTTGTAAAATCTGATGGTGAGTTTCTTTTACTTTCAGAACCTGGAAGTTTCCAAGATTATAAATCGAAATTAGGATAATTCCTTATGGGTAAAAAGAGAAGAGGCCGACTAAAAAGTCAGCCTCTTTATATTTTGGTAGCGGGGATAGGATTCGAACCTATGACTTCCGGGTTATGAGCCCGACGAGCTGCCACTGCTCTACCCCGCAATGTTGTCCTGCAAAAATACAATAATTTTCCTTACAAACCACGTTTTTTGTGATTTTTTCGTATTAAACTGATTTTTAGATAGATATATTTGATATTATACATTATACACAGCTTCTATTTCAAAGATTCATCTTTAATATACTTTAAAAATAGAAATTTTTTCTCCTAAAAATGCAATTTTAGATTAGGAAAAATAGAATTTTTATTGTATGAAAAAGTTCAACTTAGTGAATAAGATAGAAGGCAATCCAATACAAAAAACCTAATGGAATAGCAAAAAGGATTGAGTCAAAACGATCTAACCAGCCACCGTGGCCAGGCAAGAAATTGCCACTATCTTTTACGTTAACGTTGCGTTTTACCATAGATTCTACCAAATCTCCAAGCGTTCCACTTAAATTAACCACAATGGCAAATCCGATCCAACTTCCTATAGTAGAGAAATTTGCATCGTTGAAAAGTGGAATGAAACTGATTCCAATTGCAGTAGCAATAGTTAGAATGAGTGAGATTCCGAATCCTTCCCAAGTTTTTTTTGGAGATATTCGTTCAATCATTTTGTGTTTTCCGAAGAGCGAGCCTCCACAGTAGGCAAAAGTATCACTAAGCCAAATGAGAATAAGTGTAGATAAAATTGTGGTTTTGCAATCGAAGTTGAGATGCCAAAAAGATAAAATACCCATAGGAATTGCAATCCAAAAAATTGGCAATAGTGATATTGAAGTTTCTAAAATTGGATTATTTGAAACTTTGAACACCTTGATTGATAAAGAGATAATTATTGTTAGGGTAAGTATAATTAATGTAATAGGAATAATCTGTTTGGGAATGAAAAAAAATGCAAGGAAAAGGGAAATGGCAAAGAGAAGAAATGGAGTAGTAGAGATATTTTCAAATTTATGATGAGTAATTTTAAAAAACTCATACCCACCGATAAGAGTAAAAAGAGCAAGTAGAATGAGGAAAAGGTAGTGAGGAATGAAAAACATTCCAATCATAACTCCAGCATAAACAATACCCGTTAAGGCACGTATTATGAAATTTTTCATCTTTATTCAGCTATTAGCAATAAAATAATACGAGGGTTTTCAAACGAGAACTTATTATCACCTCCAGCATTAGGTCTAATAAACTCGAGTAAATTCCAAGCTATTCCCTTTTGTTCTTCTCTTCTATCCATCATTTCAATAGTAGTTTTAAAGTCTGGAGAAATATGCTTTTCTTTTGCAATAACGATGATATTTTTGGAGATATTTTTGATGGTAGGGTAGTGAGAAAATGAGGGAGAAAATAGGATGCTTCCGTTAGAAGCAACTAAAATATAAGAATTTACAACGGCAGCATCGGGAGGGAAGTTTTTGGGAATCGATGGATATACATGAAATCCTTGTGTTTTTAATTTTTCAGATAATTTTTGACCCGTTACGATTAAGTTTTGTAAATTTTGAGCTTTGAGAAGTCGAACAAGTTTATCTTCACAATCTTCAGCAGTGCACCCGATATAAAGACCGCCAGCAGCGCGAAAATTATTAAGAAATATGTTTTTAAGATCCTCTTTATCAGAATAATTCAGATAAGAAAAGGAGTGACGAGAAAGAGTTTCATTAGAACTATTTTTGTTTTCATTAAGGGCATGACGGATTTGTCGCTTAATCGTCTCTTTATTTGTGATATGGTCTGGTGATTCTGCATTACTTCTGCTCATAACTATTAGGATTTACGCTGTAATATTTTCAGAGTTTTCCGTGGTTTTATCCTCTTTAGGTTGCTCTATATTTTCTATTTCAAAAGCTCTTTTTCCATAGATTTTTTCCATATCTTCAGTAAAGATAACCTCTTTTTCTTGAAGTTGTTTGGCTAATTGTGTCAATTTATCTTTATTTTCGGAAAGGATTTTCTTTGCAGTTTGATAAGCTTCATCAATAATGCTATGAACTTCTCTATCGATTTCTTCGGCAGTTTTTTCGCTATAAGGTTTCGAGAAGCTGTATTCGCGTTCACCAGATGAGTCGTAGTAGCTGATATTACCGAGTTTGCTCAAGCCATAATATACTACCATTGCGTAAGCTTGTTTGGTTGCGCGTTCGAGGTCGTTAAGTGCGCCTGTAGAAACTTTTCCGATGAGCACCTCCTCTGCAGCGCGTCCGCCAAGAAGAGCAGCCATTTCGTCCATTAGTTGTTCCGTTGTAGTGATGTGGCGTTCTTCAGGCAAGTACCAAGCGGCGCCTAAAGATTTTCCGCGAGGAACAATAGTTACCTTCACAAGTGGGGATGCGTGTTTCAGCATCCAACTTACGGTTGCGTGTCCCGATTCGTGGATAGCGATAGTTTTTTTCTCGTCAGGGGAGATAATGTTTCCACGTTTTTCTAATCCACCAATAATTCTATCAATGGCAGCCAAGAAGTCACTTTTTTCGATACTTTGTTTTCCGTTTCGAGCAGCGATTAGAGCGGCTTCGTTACACACATTTGCGATATCTGCACCAGAAAAACCAGGTGTTTGTTTAGAGAAGAATTCTAAGTCAACATCTTCCGCTAATTTCAAGTTGCGGACGTGAACTTCAAAGATTCCTTTTCTTTCGTTGTAGTTAGGAAGTTCAACGTGAATTTGGCGGTCGAAGCGACCTGCGCGGAGCAGTGCGCGGTCGAGAACATCGGCGCGGTTAGTTGCTGCAAGAACGATAATTCCGTTGTTAGTTGAGAAGCCGTCCATTTCTGTAAGCAACTGATTAAGTGTATTTTCTCTTTCGTCATTAGCACCAGAAATAGAATTGCGACCCCGTGAGCGGCCTATGGCATCAATTTCATCAATGAAGATGATACAAGGAGCTTTCTCTTTTGCATTCTTGAAAAGGTCACGAACGCGTGAAGCACCCACTCCGACAAACATCTCCACAAAATCGGAGCCAGAAAGTGAAAAGAAAGGCACTTGCGCTTCGCCAGCAACAGCTTTTGCTAACAAGGTTTTTCCTGTTCCCGGAGGGCCAACTAAAAGAGCACCTTTCGGAATTTTACCTCCCAATGTTGTATATTTTTTCGGATTTTTCAGAAAATCTACAATCTCTTCAACTTCATATTTAGCACCCTCAAGACCCGCAACATCTTTAAAAGATACGCTTGGTTGTTTCTTACTATCAAAGAGTTGAGCTTTTGATTTACCTATACTGAACATACCGCCTCCGTTAGCACCTCCACGAAATGCGCGAATCTGCATTATGAAGAAAATGGTAATCAAAATCATAAAAGAGATAAAGAAGAAATCTCCACCCCAGCGGTGACTAGTATTTTGTTTAATGTCAAAATCGTAAGATTCTCGAAGTTTAGAAGCCACTAAAGTTGAATCTTTACGGATAGCATTTGCAATTGCTTCATCTTGATAACGAGTAATATCGTCAACAAAAGCTTTGTAATCTGTAATTTTTATAAAGAAATGAGGTCCTTTAATATTATTTCCCTCTTTAAACTCTTTATATTTTTCGTCATTATTGATAAGACCACTTTTGATGAAGATATTCACTCTATCATCTTTGCGGACGTACTCCATGTGGTCAATCTCTTTATCAATTACAAGTTCTTTAACCTTTGTATTATACACCTCTTTCGCAGCAAAATTGTTGCTACCCGTTTGCATATAAATGAGAAAGAAAATCAATGTGATGCCGATATACAGCCAAGCAATATTGAATTTTTTCTGATTTTTCTTTTCGGTGTTAGGGATTTTTTCTCCTTTATTTTTATTATTTTCTAAAGCCATTGAATTTAAAATTTTTGAATAGGAGCATCACTCCAAAGTTGCTCTATGTTATAGAATTCGCGAGTTTCTGGTTGAAAGATATGAACGATAATGTTGAAATAATCGAGAAGAATCCATTCACCATTTGCTCTACCCTCTACATAAGCAGGGCGAACTCCAGAGGTGCTTTTGACATTAAACTGGGTGAAATCACTTAAAGTTTCCACGTGGGTTTTTGAATTTCCTGTGCAAATGATAAAATAATCAAATAGCACATGATTCATTTTTTTTAAATCAATACAAACTATATTCTCTCCTTTTTTTTCTATAAGAGATTGAATAATAAGTTCTTCTAAATTTCCGGTAAAAACGGTATTGCTCTTTTTTACTTTTTTTGGTTTAATCATATAGAGTGTTTAAAATAACTCGCAAAGATATAAAATTTCGCAGAATATCAATAAAAATCAAGAATGAATTTTTCAATAACAATTGTTAATGTAATTTGTTTGAGTGAATAAAAAAAAATGTACTTTTGCGAGTTCAAAAAATCACAAAAATGAGAAAGATATCTTTACTTTTTATTAGTTTTATTTTTTTATCTTTACAAGGTTTTGCACAGTATTGCACACCTGGTTATCCTTACTCTTTAAAGCAAAAAAATATCTCTTTTAATGTTCCTATTCAAGAACTTGCAAAAGTGGATCAAACTGCTTTATTAAAGGAAGATCAAGAGAGAGCAGAGAAGGGAGATTTATTGCGTGTGGGAGTTCTGCAAGAGGTAAATTTGACAATGGAAAATTCAGGCCGTTGGGATATTTTGCCTAATGGCGATCGTTTGTGGCGTGTGGGTGTAAAATCAGAAGGTGCTTTGGCCGTAAGTTTTAATTTTTCCAAATTTGAAATCCCTGAAGGTGGAGAGGTTTATATTTATTCACCAGATTTTCAACAAATTATAGGAATGTTCGATTCTCGTTCTGTATTGCCAGATGGTTCTTTCTATACGCAAGATATTGTAGGTGACGAGATGATATTGGAATATTATGAGCCTGCAGATGTAGATTTTAATGGAGAAATTGCAATCAGTTCTGTAGATCACTCATACAAAGGGAATGCGTTGAAAGGTTATCACGGAAGTGCTGAAGGTGATTGCCATATTAATACAATTTGTGAAGAGGGTGATGATTGGAGAGACCAAATTAAATCTGTGGTATTAATTAAGCTATCTGCTGGTGGATTTACTTATATGTGTTCTGGAGCAATGATTAACAATGCACGCCAAGATAATACACCTTATGTTTTTACTGCAGAGCACTGTTTTGAATCTGGTGCTACATGGAAGTTTGTT
>Ga0233364_1000046_pt1 | contig 19095 bp, 18 predicted proteins | sample ElkDunMinimDraft_19_FD_180675 | JGI IMG/M metagenome (GOLD analysis project Ga0233364, IMG submission 180675) | Fecal eukaryotic communites from dung pellets of Tule Elk in California, USA - Elk Dung C2 | ecosystem: Host-associated > Mammals > Digestive system > Large intestine > Fecal | place...
ACACCTAAATTCTCGCATATTTTTTTTATCAATGTTGTTTTTCCGCTTCCCATCTCTCCGTAGAAACAGAAAATTCTCTCCTCTGGAAATTGCTGAAGAAGTTTGTTAGCAACATTTTCTAATTGATTTTCATTGGCGGTTATTGATAGCATAATATTATTTCTTCTAAAGGTTTTTGTATGATTTTTTGTAATGAAATATTTTCATTTTCAGCTACTTCAGATATGATCTGTTGGAAGTAATATGCAATAGATCCAGAAAGATACCACGCTATTGAAGGATCAGGAAAATGAATTTTATTAAATCTGAAAAAGTGTGAAAAAGCGTCTGTACAGATGTTTCTAATTTCTTTGTTATTAATATTTTCTGATAGGAAAGGGGCGATTGATGCCAGAAACTTACGAGGAGATTCTTTGCCGTATAGTTGAGAAATAATTTGTATGGGTTCGAAGGATAACCATTTTTCAAACGTTTTACAGGTTTCTGAAGAAAGTTGTTTAGAAAGATATGCTTTTAGAAAACGTTTACCCAGGTCGATTCCGCTGCCTTCGTCTCCGAGTAGATAGCCTAGCGAGGGCGCAATGTGCGTAATTTTCTCGCCATCGTAGTGGCAAACTGCTGCTCCTGTTCCTAAAATTCCGACGACGCCGCTTCGTTTCTGACAAAGTGCGTGGCACGGGATTAAAAGGTCTGAATAAACTTCAACCTTTGCATGAGAAAATATTGTGCTGATAATTCTGCTGACGCGCTTGACATTCTCTTCGCGTAAACAACCTGCTCCGTAATGTTTGATGCTACGAATTTGACTAAGAACTGTTGCGAGTTGTTCATGTGCATATCGATATACATCTTCAATCTCCATATCTGTAGCATAGTTTGCATTTATGCCAAAAGTTTCAAAGTGATAAACCACTTTTTTATTGTAAATCGCAATAAATTCGCTTTTTGTAGCACCGCTATCGATGAGAATCTGCATGGCTGTAATTATAATAGGTCGGCTCTTTGGAAATTTGCAGGGTTGTTTCTTTTGTAGTGAGAAGCGTGATATCGCTTGATTAGTGGTGAATCTTCCAAACTTTTGTCGCCTTTGAAGTAGCGTTGGAAGATTTTGTCAGCTTCGTAGTAGTTGGGCACACCTAATTGCTCGCAGTCACAGCTGCTAATACCAAGTCCATCAACGGGAGTGGCCTCAATGCAACTTTGTAGTGCTTTGTATTGTTCAGAATTACACTCTTTTAGTAAATAAGTTGAAAGGTTGAAAACTTCCGTTTTCCAAAGAGGAAAGATCGGTGCATAGTCGCCAACATCGCCGTGTAAGGTCCAAAATCCTGTTAGAAATTCAGTATAATTGTCGGTCGAAATTACCATTCCGCGGTAGAGTTGTGCTAAATCGTACAAAACCATCATCCGCATTCTTGCTTTCATATTTCCCTGACGCATTTTGGAAAGGTGGGAATCGTCAAAGTTGATTAATAACTTTTTGTTTTCTAAAAAAGTTTCTGTCAAGTCAAGGTGTTGAAAGTCATTACAAAACGATTCTCCAACCCCAATTGAGCGTTCTATTTCGTCAGCCTTATTCGTTTCGATGGTGATTGAACGTCCGATAAGTGGAATTTGTAGTTCTTGACATATAGGTCGCAAAAGAGCAGCACATAATGCGCTGTCAATTCCGCCCGAAATTCCTAAAACGAGTGATTGTAAGCGGCTGTTTTTTACATAATTATATGTTTTTTCTCTGATTTTAGAAGCAGCTCTCTCTAAACTTTTTTCTTCAGAAAGAAAGGGGAAAAATGTAGCGTCAGGAATAATATGTTGATTCATAATTTGTTAGTTTTTAGGTCGTTTTGTTAAAGAAAATTTGTGTCGAATGCCACCACAGCAAGAAGGAGCAAAAAGGGAAATTGTTTCCAAGAAAACTTCTTGACTATTTTGTAACGGAGTTATATTAAAAGCGTTGTGCATTTTTGTCCAGAAGTGAAATTCGTTCCACGCAATAGGGGAGGCCTTGACCGCTTCAAAGTTTACCGCCGCTTTGAAGCAATTACTATAACTTCCGCCAATCTCAAGAGCAAAGTTTTGCGGTAAGATTAAGTCCGCCATTTCGCAGGTTTCATTCATGAAGTGTGCTTGAACACAGAGAAATTGTGCGTTTTTGCGAGCCAATTTGAAAAGTTCAGAGTCGCTTTGTGCAGGATTTTCGCCAAAAATGAAAAGGTTTTTAAAAATACCATTTTTCAACTCCTCAAAAATATTGTGCGGCTCGGTTGCAGGAGATTCGCATTGCCATAATTCTTGTAAAATCTTGATATATTCCTCGTCGAATTCTCTATTCCCTGCGCCACGCTGAGGTATAAATCCCATATCGAAAAGACCCTGACTATTACAACAACGTTTCAAAAGCATAATACCTGAACTGCTTTTGGCTTGCTTTTCTGTTAGAAACATCATGTTTTTAAGTTCCAAAAAAGTGGAAGCCGAACAACTTTTCTCGCTCAGAATAAATGCTGATTTAGGAATGTTAATCACTTGTTTGACAAACGATTTTACTATTTCTTCAGATACACCAGCGCGCAGATAGTATTCTTCTAAATTCTCATTCTGCATCTGTTGCAAAAATTCTTCATAGCGTAAAGCTAATCCGTTGGTGAAGATGCCAAATTGAAGGTTGTTCTTTATAATGTAAAGATTGACAGTATAAAAAAAAGTGTGTAAATCTCTAACCAATAGAGTGTTGTCGCATTCTCCTTGATAAGGAGACATCGGAATTTCTGTGATGAAAATAGTAGGAATTTTCTCCTCATTCCGTCGTTTTTGTATCAATTGGTGAATATGAGAATGCTCCTGCTGTAGGTTGCTACCTATAACGAAAATCTGTTTCGATTCCATCATTTCGTGTATAGGAAGAATATCATTTTTGTTCTGATTGAAGATGTCGCCATCTTTTAGGTAGTGAAACGAGTGAAGTGCATTGCTTTTGACGCCTGCGCGCGCCCATTTTTGAATCAGGTAGAGTATCTCATTTGTGGATTCTGGAGAGGCAAAAATAGCATTTTCGATAGGAGAAACAACACTCACTTTTTGTCTAATCAGTGCAACCGCTTCATCTATCGAAAGAGGATGCCATTTGCCATCTTTTTTGTGTAAAGGTGACAAAATTCGATCTTTACGATTAAAAATCAGACATCGATTTGTATAGCTTGAATCAATTATATTGTGTTGGTTGACAAAACCTTGTCTTGGTGTAATTTCAATAATTTCACCCTCATTTTCAATATAATTCAACTCAAACCCCTCACTATTAAAAGGGTCCACGCCAGGCAGAATGTTGTATTTACTTGTCATAGATTAATATTTGAATTTACTTCCTCCAACAAACTCACGAATAATAGAAGTGCCAGGAATTAGTGATTCTGGAATGGGTTTGAAATAGGATAAGAATTTAATGAGTCTGAAAGCTTCTGGATATTCGGGTGCCGTTTCAGGAACTTCAAAAAGGATTGGGAGTATGTATGGAAAAATTACACCCATTTCGTATAGAAGCGAGGTGTTAAACATTCTATCCGCATTTTCTTGGTATGGGAAGATATATTTTTCCTCACCATTGCGTACGCTGGGCCAACGACGAATGGTTTCTGCCGCAGAGTAACCACGGTAATTGTAATCGCGGATGATTCTGCGCAAAAGACGATTATCGGAGGTCGGAATCGGATTCTGCATATCAATGGAGAGACTAGTCAGGGCGGATACGAAAATTTTGTATTTCCAATTGTCGTCAATTTTTTCCGTTAATGCAGGGTTCAGACAATGAATGCCTTCAATAATCAGAATCGAGTTTTCTTCCATTTTGCACTTCTTGCCGTGCCACTCTTTCTTTCCAGTTGTGAAGTTGAAAACAGGAAGTTCAACCTCTTTGCCATCAAGTAGATCTTTAAGAGTTGTGTTGAAAAGTTCGATGTCAATAGCATCAATAGTTTCAAAGTTATATTCTCCATTTTCGTCACGAGGAGTATTCTCTCTTTCAACAAAAAAGTCATCTACTGAAATTTCGATAGGTTTGTAGCCCAAAATACTGAGTTGTATCGACATCCTTTTGCAAGAGGTTGTTTTTCCAGAACTTGAAGGACCGCTAATGAGAATTATTTTGCTATTTCGCTCTTTGATTTCATCTGCTGTATTTGCCCAAATCTTTTCCTGATAGGCTTCTGTTTGTAAAATTAAGTTTTGTATGGTTTTGTCCTCAACACGTTTATTGATGTCTGCTACGTAGGGTACACCCATCTGATTTGCCCAATCTTTAAACTCTTTGTAAACGGCAAAAAGTTTAGGCATTCTGCGCGTTTGACTAATTGTGTCAGGGCGTTTACGACTTGGAATTTTAAGAATAATTCCCGATTCGTAAAGCTCAATTTTGTACATTTTTATGTATCCTGTTGATGGAAGAAGATGACTGTAATAGTAGTTGACAACATTGTCCAGCTGATAGATAGTGGTAAACAAGCGCTTTCTGCCTCGGAAAATGTCAGATTTATCGGACAACCCCATCTGTTCGTACATATCCATCGCCTTTTGTGTAAAAACCTCTTTCCGCTCAAACGGAATATCCTTTTTAATGATTTCATCCATCTTTTGGCAGATTCTATTCACCACTTCCTGCGTTAAATTTTCCTGCATATTATCTATTTCGCAATATTTTCCGCCTGAAATAGAGTGAAGAATCTTTAATTTTGCTTCTGGGTAAAGGTCGTGAATCGCCTTGAAAAGGATGAAATATACAGACCGGAAGTACATCTCGTGACCATAACTTGAGGTTATATCAAAAAATGTTACAACACTTGGTTTGTGAATTTTGTAACTTAAAGATCGAACTTTATTGTTTACTAATGCCCCTAAAATATTGTTATCAAGAGATATGTTTTCCTCTTTAATAAAATCTGAAAGAGATTTTCCATATTGGAAATCAATATCTTTCTGAGTATTTGTACAAAAAATTGTTGCCATATATTTTCTTTTTAAAGTGCAAAAATACTATTTTTAATTTTATTATCTTTGCAGGTTGTAAAAAAATGAGATTTAATTATGAGAAAGATTGTTTTTCTTATCTCTATGTTGTTGGTTTTTAGCTCGTTTTTATATTCGCAGACAGCAAAATATAGTAATGAGTTTCTTTCCTTAGGAGTGGGTGCGCGTGGTTTGGCATTGGCGAATACAATGACAGCGCTTTCGGCAGATGCGATGGCAGCCTACTGGAATCCTGCTGGCTTGGGCAGAATGGACAGACGTTATCAACTGGCGATGATGCACTCGGAATATTTTGCAGGAATCGCTAAGTATGATTACGCGGGTGTGGCCTTAAAAATAGATGATCGTTCTTCGGTAGCATTTACCTATATTCGTTTCGGTGTTGATGATATTATGAATACAACACAACTGATAGATAATCAAGGAAATATTGATTATGATAGAATCTCTTATTTCAGTGCAGCTGATAATGCGTTTCTGCTGAGTTATGCATATAGTTTTGCGAATGTAAAAGGACTATATTTGGGTGCGAATGCTAAGGTTATTCACAGAAAAATGGGCGATTTCGCAGGTTCGTGGGGCTTCGGCTTAGATGCTGGCTTGCAATATGAAAATAAAGGTTGGCAGGCAGCGCTAATGTTACGAGATGTAACTAGCACATTCAATGCTTGGCACTATTCATTAACGCCCGAAATGGAACAAGTTTTTCTTGAAACAGGTAATGAACTGCCCCAAAATGGCTTGGAATTGACAATGCCTAAACTGTCACTTGGCGGAGGAAAATATGTAGAGTTTGGAAAAGGTTTTAATGCCACTTTTGCTATCGATTTCGATTTTACTTTCGATGGAAAGCGAAACCTTTTGGTGAAAAGCAATATCTTGAGTATGGATCCACACTTCGGAATGGAGTTTGCGTATAAAAAGATTGTTGCCTTGCGCGCAGGTATTGGTAACTTTCAACAGGAAGTAGATTTTGATATGAAGAAGAAAACTACCTGCCAAATTAGCCTTGGTGTGGGCGTGGGTATTAAGAATTTTTGCTTTATTGATTATGCTTTTACCGATATAGGTGATTTGTCAGGCGCACTTTATTCTCATGTTTTCTCTATCCGCTTGGCTGTGGATAATTTTAAAAGGAAAAAATAGACTATGAGAAATATTTCAGTTTTATTTATTGGAATCTTGTTAATCGTTCAATTTGCTGTAAGTGCGCAACCTTTGCCAGGTAAACCACTTGCTTCTTCCGATACGCTCAAGTATTATTATGAGGGAGAATTGAAACTTAATAAGCAAAATTCATTGCGAATATCATTTCTTTTTAAAGTATTGAATGATAGTGTTATAGATGTATGCGCTGATTCGCCAGACCAGTTCGCTTTCGATATTCCAGTGAGTCGCTATTACCTTACTTCCGATTCTCTATATTGTCAAATCGCTTCTGTTGCGGCATCATTTAGCGGAAATGTTGTTGGTGATCATTTTGAAGGTGTTTTTAAGCAAAGCGGGAAAAAATGGAATACCACGCTTTTTAATAAGAGCGAACGGAAAGTTTTGATCGATTTGCGCCCCCAAATTCCTCAACCGCCGTACAAGTATGCTGAGAAAGAGTTGGAAATTGAAGATAAGAGCGGGAAAGCCGCACCCATTATTGGTACTTTGACAACGCCAAAGAGTCCCAAAGCTCTTCTCATTTTAGTTTCAGGTTCAGGTTGGCAAAATCGTGATGAATATATTATGGGACACTCGCCATTTTGGGTGCTTTCCGATTTTTTATCCAATGCGGGTTATGCCGTTTTTCGTTATGACGACCGTCCTATGCAACTTTTTAAGAAATCAACGACCTTCGATTTTGTAGAAGATGTTGATCGCATTATCGCTCATTTTAAACACGATACTATGTTGAGGAATATTCCCATAGGTGTTGTCGGACATAGTGAAGGCGGACTAATAGCTTTTATGATGGCCGCAAAAAAGAGAAAGGTTGACTTTATTATCTCTCTGGCAGGTTGCTCAGAACATATTTCTCAAGTTCTACTCTATCAATCGGAAGCGTTGTTGAAATTGGATACAACGATTACAGAAGAGATGAGAACTGCCTCGATGAATCTTAATAAGAAGATTTATAAAGCGTTGGAAGATTCTAAATCTGCAGATAAATTTACAAAATTCTATGTTGCTGAAATAAAGCGTTATAATGAGATGATGAAGGGAGATGGAAATGAAGAAAATATTCTTTCTCAAAGCGAAATTCTATCTCAATTATCCGCTCTCAATTCTCCGTGGTTTAGAACTCTATTTTCTATTTATCCTGAAAAATATATTAGAAAAATTAATGTTCCTGTCTTGGCGATGAATGGTACTAAAGATCTTCAGGTTTATTACAAAACAAATCTTGATATACTCCAAAAATATCTTCCCGAAAATAAATATCATAAATTTATCTCTTTAAACAATCTGAATCATCTTTTTCAGGAAGCAGATACGGGTTCTCCGTATGAGTATGGAAAGATCTCACAAACATTCTCTCCTTTAGCTATGAATGAAATTTTGTTGTGGTTGAATGATTTAATTGAAAATATAAATAAAAGAAAATAATGAAGACAATTTTAATTACCGGTGCGTCCGGAGGATTCGGTGAAGCAATCGCCAAGACATTAGCAAAACAGAATGTAAATTTGATACTTACAGCAAGAAATGAGAAGGCTTTGTTGCAAGTTTGTGATGAGATTCGTCAAACAACACAATCACAAGTGTTACCATTGGTGTTTGATGTTCGTGATTTCCAAGCATGCGAAAAAGCAATTCAATCCATTCCTGAAAATATGAAAAATATTGACGTTTTGGTCAATAATGCGGGCTTAGCAGTGGAAATGAATACTATTGATAAAGGTGCTATTGAAGATTGGGAAAGAATGATAGATACCAATATCAAAGGGTTGCTCTATATAACTCGTTTGGTTTCTCCTGGAATGGTAGAACGCAAGTCAGGACACATTATCAATATTGGATCTACTGCAAGTCGAGAGGTATATGTAGGTGGCAATGTGTATTGTGGAACGAAGCACGCCGTTTTGGCATTGTCAAAAGGTATGAGAATGGATTTCCTTCCACACAACATTAAGGTTACAGTGGTTTGCCCTGGTGCAGCCGAAACCAACTTTTCTGTTGTACGTTTCCATGGTGATAAAGAACGTGCTGATAAAGTGTACGAAGGTTATACTCCGCTCGTGGCAGAAGATATTGCTAACGTGGTTGAGTATGTGCTTTCGCTACCAGAACACGTTTGTATCAATGAGATTAATATGACTTGTACAGCACAATTCAATGGTAATATTATAAGAAAGTAGATCGGATTTTTTGGGAAAGGTAGGAGTTTGTAGTTTTTTTCGTACCTTTGCGGACTTTAAAATTATCATTTTAGTTTAAATAAGTAAATTCAAATATAAAAATAGAAATCAATGAGAAAAAGCAAAATTGGTCTTGACTTTAACAAGGTTGATTCAGCTAAAAATTTGGCACGTCAAATTGCTGAAGATGTACAAAATTTCGTAAATCAATATACGACAGTGGCTGTAGAACGTACACTTTGTCGTTTAATCGGTATTGATGGTGTGGACAGCAACGATGCCCCACTTCCTAACGTGGTAGTAAACTCTATCCACGATAAAGGTTTGCTTAATCAAGGAGTGTTGTTCTATATCGGAAATGCAATTATTGAAACAGGATTAGCGCCTCAGGAAATTGCGGAGAAAATTGCCGCAAATGAGTTGGATATCACAAAATTAAAGATCAATAATCATAAAGATATCGAAGCGGCAATTGCCCCCTATATTACCAACTGTATAGAAAAAATAAAAGGCAATGTGGCTCGCAGAAACCAATATTTAGATACTATCGGTGAGGGCGCAAAACCTTATCTATATGTAATTGTAGCTACAGGAAATATCTATGAAGATGTGGTTCAAGCACAAGCAGCAGCTCGTCAAGGTGCAGATATTATTGCTGTAATTAGAACTACGGGACAAAGTTTGCTCGACTACGTTCCATACGGAGCAACAACAGAAGGCTTTGGTGGTACTTTCGCAACCCAAGAAAACTTCCGGATTATGCGTAAAGCTCTCGATGAGGTGGGTGAAGAGGTAGGACGTTATATTCGTCTTTGTAACTATTGTTCAGGACTTTGTATGCCTGAAATCGCCGCTATGGGGGCTTTAGAAAGATTGGACGTAATGTTGAATGATGCGTTGTATGGTATCTTGTTTAGAGATATCAATCCACAACGTACAATCATTGACCAATATTTCTCCAGAATTATCAATGGTTTCGCAGGGGTAATCATTAATACTGGTGAAGATAATTACTTAACCACTGCCGATGCTTACGAACAAGCACATACAGTTTTGGCTTCTGACTTAATAAATGAGCAATTGGCTTTATTAGCAGGAATGCCAGAAGAACAAATGGGCTTGGGACATGCTTTTGAAATGGATCCTGAATTGGAAAATGGTTTCCTTTATGAACTTGCACAAGCACAAATGCTTAGAGAGATCTTCCCGAAAGCACCGCTCAAATATATGCCACCAACCAAATTTATGACAGGAAATATCTTCCGTGGCGAAATTCAAGACGCACTCTTTAACCAAATCGCTATCTGGACAGGACAAGGATTGCAACTTTTGGGTATGATTACCGAAGCAATACATACTCCATTTATGTCTGACCGTTACTTGGCAATTGAAAATGCTCAGTACATATTTAAGAATATGAAAAATATTGGTGATGAGGTTGAATTTAAAGAGGGTGGAATTGTAAGACAACGTGCTGCAAAAGTTCTTGATGATGCTCATCAATTGTTGCAAGATATGGCACACGAAGGGCTTTTCCAAGCTTTAGAAAAAGGTATTTTTGCAGATATCAAACGTTCAAAAACGGGTGGAAAAGGTTTGGCAGGCGTTGTTGCTAAAGATGAAAACTATTTCAATCCATTTATTGATATAATGAAAGCTCGTTAGAAAGGATTTTAGGGTTTGAAAAAGAGAATTGCACTTTTAGGCTCAACAGGTTCTATCGGCGTTCAAACGCTTGAGGTGGTATCTTGTTTTCCAGAGCATTTTGAGGTTGAGGTGCTGACTGCTCATTCCAATACAGAGTTGTTAATACAGCAAGCAAAGCAGTTTCAACCCAATTGTGTGGTGATTGCTGATGAAACGCAATATCGACGGGTGAAAGAAGCTTTATGGAGCGAGGATATAAAGGTATATGCTGGTGCTAATGCGCTGTGCGATGTTGTTGAGATGTCAACCGTTGATGTTGTGGTTGCCGCAATTGTTGGCGTGGCAGGTTTAGCCCCCGTCTATCGTGCTATCTGTGCTGGAAAGCCTATTGCCTTAGCAAATAAGGAAACCCTGGTGGTGGCTGGAGAGTTGATGACAAAAGCTGCAGCAGAGAAAAACGTGCCACTTTTGCCCGTCGATTCGGAACATTCAGCTATTTTTCAATCGCTCGTTGGTGAACAATTTAATGCTATCGAAAAGTTGATTATCACGGCAAGTGGTGGCCCATTCCGAGGGAAAAAATATAATGACCTTCTGGCTGTTACACCAGAAGATGCGCTGAAACATCCTAATTGGAATATGGGACGAAAAATCTCTATCGATAGTGCGACTTTACTCAATAAAGGATTGGAAGTGATTGAGGCAAAATGGCTCTTCAATGTGCCATTGGAAAAAATTGAAGTGGTGGTGCATCCACAGTCTATTATTCACTCTTTAGTGCAGTTTGAAGATGGTTCACTAAAAGCTCAGTTAGGGTTGCCAGATATGAAACTTCCTATTCAATATGCCTTAACTTTTCCTTTTAGAATGCCGAGTGATTTTCCGCGTTTCAATTTTTCCGATTTTCCATTTTTTTCTTTTGAAAAACCAGATTATGAGACTTTTGCTTGTTTGCAATTAGCTCTCAATTCTGCAAAAGTTGGCGCAGATCGTCCTTGTGTAATGAATGCTGCTAATGAGGTTGCCGTGCAGAAATTTCTACAACGCCAAATCTCATTCTTGGAAATTCCAAAACAGATTGAGTTCGCACTTGGAAAAGTTCCATTGACAACACCTAACTCTGTAGAGGAATATTTAGCTGTAGATTATGAAACGCGTCAACTGCTCCAATCTTGCTAATCTCTTAATTCTTAATCCTAAAATTGAAACGAAAAATAATGATAAAAAGATAAACTAAATTTGCTATATTTGCAGAACTTATTGAAATTGAATTATAAGAAAAGGAATTTATATAAAATATTAAAACAGAATAACTTATGAGTGGAGGATTGTATTCTACCGAACAAAAAGATTTTGACCGGACGTTAGATTTAACCAATATTAAACCATACGGCGATACAATGAACGATGGTAAAACACAATTGAGTTTTACTTTACCAGTTCCTGTTGGTGACGAAGCTATAGAAGCCGCTAAACAATTAATGAAGAAGATGGGTTTTGAAAATCCACAAGTTGTCTATTATAAAGAGCTTGCAGAAGGCTTCACTTTTTTCAATTGCTACGGCTCTTGTGTTCATACCGTTGATTATAGCACGATTAAAGTTGATAAAGTTGACTCAACCGTTATGAGTATGGATGAAACTGACGATTTTATCAAAGAGCGTATAGGACGCAAAATTGTGGTTTTGGGTGCAAGCACTGGAACTGATGCTCATACCGTGGGTATCGATGCAATTATGAATATGAAAGGCTATGCAGGTCACTATGGTATTGAACGTTACAAAATGTTTGAGACGTTGAATATGGGTAGTCAAGTGCCGAATGAAGAGTTTATTGCAAAAGCTATTGAGATGAAGGCAGATGCATTGTTGGTTTCACAAACAGTAACACAAAAAGATGTTCATATCAAGAACCTTACTGAGTTGATAGAGATGTTAGAAGCAGAAGGTTTGCGTGATAAACTGATAGTATGTTGTGGTGGCCCTCGCATCTCTCACGAATTGGCGAAAGAGTTGGGGTATGATGCAGGTTTCGGAATGAATTCGTATGCTGATAACGTTGCTTCTTATATTGCAGAAGAGATGGATAGACGTATTAATGGAAAGAAATAATTTAAAATTAGATATTATGGATAAAAATCAAATCAGAGAAGTGATTGCCAAGAGAGTGGCAAAAGAATTGAAGGATGGTGATGTTGTTAATTTAGGTATCGGTTTGCCCACTATGGTGCCTAATTATGTACCAGAAGGTGTGAACTTGATTCTTCAATCGGAAAATGGTCTTTTAGGTATGGGAAAAACTCCAGCTGAAGGAGAAGAAGACTCTCATTATATCAATGCAGGTGGTGGTTATATAACTGCTAATGAGTATGCTACTGCATTTTCGTCTGCGCAATCGTTCTGTATTATCCGCGGTGGTCATGTTGATGCAACCATCTTAGGTGCAATGCAGGTAGATGAAAATGGAGACCTTGCTAACTGGATGATTCCTGGTAAATTGACTCCTGGTATGGGTGGCGCTATGGACCTTATTGTAGGTGCAAAACAGGTGATTTTGGCAATGGAACATACCGCAAAAGGAAATCCTAAAATCTTGAAAAAATGTAACCTTCCGCTTACAGCAAAAGGTCAGGTGAATCTTATTGTTACTGAAATGGGCGTGATGGAAGTGACTCCAAAAGGTATCGTTTTGAAAGAGATTAATCCTGAATTTACTGTGGAAGAGGTTCAAGCGGCTACGGAAGCAACTTTGATTATCTCTCCAGATTTAAAACCAATGGAAATCTAATTTAAATTTAAAAAGATGGCAAAATTAAAAGTCGGAGATACATATTCTGAAAAGGTTTGTTTCCACCAAAAAGATATTGATAAATTTGCGGAAATTTCAGGTGATAATAATCCAATTCACGTAAATGCGGAGTATGCCGCTAAAACACCGTTTGGAAAGCCTATTGTTCACGGATTTTTTGCAGGTGCAGTTTTCTCAAAAGTTTTTGGTACCCAATGGCCCGGTGAAGGTACTATCTATATGTATCAAGATATGTCTTTCCGTGCGCCTGTTTTCGTGGAAAATGATTACGTGGCAAAGTTTGAAGTCGTTGAGGTGAATGAAGAAAAACACCGCGGCGTAATTCAGTGTACTTTGGAAGACTGCCAAGGTAAGGCTGTTATTATTGGACAAGCTAAATTAATGCACGTTGAAAAATTTTAACCCTAAAAATAAATACAATGAAAAAATTAGAAAATAGAGTAGCTATTATTACTGGTGGAACTGCTGGTATTGGAGCTGCAACAGCAATTAAATTCGCTCAAGAAGGTGCAACCGTTGTGGTTTGGGCGCGTAACGCAGAACGCGGAAATGCTTTTGTTGAAACTGCTAAACAACAAGGCTTAACAATCGACTTCCAACCTGTTGACTCAAGTAATTACGATGCCGTAACCGTTGCTGCTAAAGAAGTAAACGAAAAATATGGAAAAATTGACATTTTAATCAATAACGCAGGTATTACCAACGATAGCACTTTGAAAAAAATGTCAGTAGAACAATGGCAACAAGTAATCGATATCAACCTGAGCGGTGCTTTTTATTGTATCAAAGCAATCTCTCCTTATATGCTTGATAAAGGTTATGGCCGCATTGTGAATACCTCTTCCGTAGTTGCATTGTATGGAAACTTTGGCCAAACCAATTACGTAGCTACGAAGGCGGGCTTGATTGGTATGACAAAAACCTTAGCAAAAGAATTAGGTCGTAAAGGTATTACAGTCAATGCTGTAGCTCCTGGTTTTATCGAAACGGATATGGTCGCAAAAATGCCAGTTGAAGTTTTAGATGGCATGCGTGCTAAAGTTCCTGTAGGACGTTTGGGCCAACCTGAAGATATTGCTAACGCATTCCTTTATCTTGCTAGCGACGATGCTTCATACGTAAATGGAGCTACCCTTAGTGTGGATGGTGGAATGACAATCTAGTCAAACTATCTTTTTTCATAAAATTAAAGTTTGAATAGTCGCTGATTATTCAAACTTTTTTTATATCTTTGCCGACCAAAATTTAAAAACATAAAAAATTAATATAATGAAAGTTAGTAACGAAAAAGCAAACGAAAAAGTACAAGAAGTAATCATTGAAATTTCAAAAGATGATTATGCTGCTGATGTTGAAATGAAATTGAAGAAGCAACGCCGTGTTGCTCAAGTGCCAGGTTTTCGCGTGGGAAATGCTCCTATGGGAATGATTAAAAGACTTTACGAAAAGTCAATGATTGCTGAGGCAGTGAATGAATTGGCGTCTAAAAACTTGTACAACTATCTCGATGAAAATAAGATCGAATATATGTTCGAACCTATGATTATTGAAGAGAAATCTACAGTAGATTTTGAAAATGCTGCTGATTTTACCTTTGCTTTTGAGTTCGCAGTAAAACCAGCTTTTGATTTGGATATGACTGCTATTCCAGTAGTTACAGATTTTCATATTAAAGCTTCTGAAGTTGAAGTTAATAATTTTGTTGATGGTTTACGTCGTAAATATGGTGAATATACATCTCCTGAGGAAGTTGGCGAAGAAGATAATATCTCTGTAACGTATGGTGAAGATAAAAATGGTTTTATTCTTGTTTCAGATCTTTCAGAAGAGGGTAGAAAAGCTATCGTAGGTAAGAAAGTGAATGAAGTAGTTAATCTTACTTTGAAAAATGCTTTCAACGATGAAATGCACCTTAGAAGATTCCTTCACATAACTGAAGAAAATTTTGATAAAGAAGCTGATTATAATTACGATTTGACGATTACACATATCGGCAGACTTACCTTGGCAGAAGTTAATGAAGATTTCTTGAAAAAGGTTTTCCCTGATGAATCAATTAAAACTGTTGAAGAGTTCAATAACTATGCTGTAGCTCAAGTTGAAGAGCAATGGAAGAGAGAATCTGATAGAAAATTTAGTAACGATGCTATTACTGCTTTAATTGATAATGTAAGCATTGAACTTCCTGACGACTTTATTCGTAGATATATCTTGAGAAGCAATAGTGAAATGACTCAAGAAAAATTGGATGCTGAATATGAAAACTACGCAAAATCATTCAAATGGCAATTGATTGAAAATAAACTTACTCAAGATAGTGAAATTAAAGTAACTATGGATGAAATTAAAGATTATATCCGTAATTTCTTTATCCAAAACTACTTTAATCAATTCAATCCAGTTGAGATTAAAGACCAATTGGATAAGTTGGTAGAACAAGCAGTTCAAAAACGAGAAGATGTAAAGAATATTTACGATCAACTTTATGACCAAAAACTTGTTGCTTTATTACGTGACAAGATGACAACAGAGTTGAAGGAGGGGTCTTTAGATGATTTTATAGCTTTTGCAACGGGAAAACCAGCAGAAACGTCAATTGAAGAGAAAAAAACTTCCAAAGCAAAAGCACCTAAAGCTAAGAAAACTGTAGCAGAAGGAGAAACACCAGCACCAAAGAAAACATCTGCTAAGAAAACAACAAAAAAAGATAAAGATGAATAACGAGTTTTATAAATACGCTGTTAAACATTGCGGAATCAATAGTATGCGTGTGGAAAAATACGCATCGCTTGTCAATGATTATATCACACCCAATATCATTGAAGAACGCCCAATGAATATTGCAGTAATGGATGTTTTCTCAAGATTGATGAAAGATAGAATTATCTTCTTGGGAACTCCTATTTATGATGATGTTGCAAATATCATTCAAGCACAATTACTTTTCTTAGAATCTCAAGATTCTGAGAGAGATATTCAAATTTACATAAACTCTCCTGGTGGTAGTGTGTATGCAGGTTTGGGAATTTATGATACAATGCAATATCTTAATCCAGAAATTTCAACAATCTGTACGGGAATGGCTGCTTCTATGGCAGCGGTTCTTCTATGTGCTGGTTCACAAGGAAAACGTTTTGCACTACCTCATTCTCGTGTGATGATTCATCAACCCATGGGAGGAACGCAAGGTCAAGCTTCAGATATTGAAATCGAAGCTCGCGAAATCCAAAAGTTGAAGAAGGAGTTGTATGAAATTATTGCGTACCACTCTGGAAAAACTTACGAACAAGTGTGGAAAGATAGTGACCGCGATTATTGGATGATTGCAGCTGAAGCTAAAGAATATGGAATGATAGACAATGTGTTAGAATTGAGAAAACACAATGAAAAAAAATAACACAAACGGACCTAATACTTGTAGTTTCTGCGGACAAAAAATAGCAGATGATGTTCTATTAATTCATGGATTTAATGGAGCTATCTGTGAGGATTGTGCGGATACTGTAATGGAAATGGTACGCGATTTTCGTCAGAAAAAAAGAAAAAAAACTGATGAACAATTTGTGCCTACACTGTTGAAACCTAAAGAGATAAAAGAAAAATTAGATCAATATGTAATTGGTCAGGATGAAGCAAAAAAAGTTATCTCCGTGGCTATTTATAACCATTACAAACGTCTGATGCATTCTTGCAAAGAAAATAAGGAGGTGGAGATTGAAAAATCGAATATCATCTTAATCGGAGATACTGGAACAGGAAAAACATTATTAGCGCGTACTATCGCAAAGATGTTAGATGTTCCATTCTGTATTGCAGATGCAACAGTTTTTACAGAAGCAGGTTATGTTGGTGAAGATGTAGAGAGTATTTTGTCGCGATTACTTCAAGCAGCCGATTTTGATGTAGCGCGCGCTGAAAAGGGAATCGTTTTTATTGATGAAATTGATAAAATTGCACGTAAAGCCGACAACCCTTCTATAACCCGTGATGTTTCGGGTGAAGGTGTGCAACAATCATTGCTAAAGTTGTTGGAAGGCGCTCAAGTAAATGTGCCTCCTCAAGGTGGACGTAAGCATCCTGAACAAGCATTTACTGTAGTAAATACCCAAAATATTCTCTTTATCGCAAGTGGCGCTTTCAATGGCTTAGATAGAATTATCTCTGAACGATTGAATACCAATGTGATTGGTTATAATAATAAAAGTACACATATCGATAAAGATAATGTGCTTCGTTATATAACTGCACAAGATCTAAAATCGTTTGGACTTATTCCTGAATTGTGTGGTCGTTTTCCTGTAATTACACACATGGATGGGCTTGATAGAGATGCCTTGCGTCGTATTTTGCTCGAACCTAAAAATGCATTGGTAAAACAATATGTTAACCTATTTGCATTGGACAATATCAAACTCACCATTACTGATGATGCTATTGATTTTATTGTGGATAAAACGTTAGAGTTGAAATTAGGTGCACGTGGCTTACGCTCTATAATTGAGAAGATTATGGCAAATGCAATGTTTGAAGCGCCTTCTTCTCGTAAAAAAACTGTAATTGTGGACAGAGCATACGCTGAATCACAAATGACAAATATGTAATATCATTTGATCAATATTTTTTGATAAAGACCGTGGCTTCTGCGGTCTTTATCTTTTAAGTAAAGTTATGAAAAAAGTAGTTTTTAAAATTGCCTGCCTTTGTATAGGATTTATAATGATTGCATGGGTGGCTATTCAACGCGACCAAAGAATCTTTGGCGTAGCATTGAATGAAAATAGAACGGAACAGACAATAAACTCCAAACCTGAAGAGTGGATTGATGAAAATGGCGTAAGAGTGATTTCAACAGATGAATATGGTAAAGAGTTCATTGGTTATAATGCAAATATTCCGCTTTGTATCTATTTGAAAGATAATAGGATTGAAAAGATTGAAGCATTAGAAAATGAGGAAACGCCAAGCTTTTTTGCTCGCGTAGAAAAACAAGGGTTACTCGAATCTTGGAACGGATTAACACCAGAGGAAGCACTAAAAAAACAAGTTGACGTGGTGAGTGGCGCTACCTATTCTTCTGATGCAATTATCAAATCGGTGCAGAAAACGATGCTCTATGTGGCAGATAATCCCAATTACACAAATGTTAAACCTAATCTAGATATTAAGTTCTTCGCTGTTGTTGCAGTTATCTTATCTGGACTTATTCTTCCTTTTTTTATCAAATCAAAACTATTTAGAACCATTCAGTTGGTGCTAAATGTTGCCGTTTTAGGTTTCTGGACTTGTCGTTTCCTTTCGCTCTCTTTACTGACAGGATTGGTCGCCAATAAATTTGAATTTTGGTCGGTTGCGATTACGTTGTTGCTTTTGATTGCAGCATTGATTTATCCACTTTTTGGAAAGAAAGATTACTATTGTTTATGGCTCTGTCCTATGGGCTCATTTCAGGAATTGATGGGAAAAATTGTGCCGTTTAAGGTGAAAATGTCTGCTAAATGGGTTCAAATTCTTACTTGGTTCCGTCGGATTTTGTGGTTTGTGTTGATGCTTATGCTTTGGTTGGGAATTGGTTTCGACCTTCTGAATTACGAGTTTTTCGTAGCATTTATGTTAGTAGATGCAGGATGGATTGTGCTGAGTTGCGCAGGAATAGTTCTGTTATTATCATGTATAATTCCAAGACCTTATTGCCGATTTGTTTGTCCTACAGGAACCTGGGTGAAAATTGCAGTAGGAGAGGAATTTAAGGTCGCTAAGAAAAAATCTCAAAAGTAGAATGCAAGATTTTGCTGCGATAGATTTCGAGTTGGCGAACTTTTCGCCCGCAAGTATCTGCTCGGTGGGTGTTGTTGTTGTGCGCAATGGTGAAATTGCGGAACGTTTCTATAGTTTGGTGCGTCCCAAACCTAATAGTTACAATCGTTATTGTGTTCGAGTTCATGGGCTTACCGAGAAGGATACGCGAGATGCATCTCCTTTTCCGATTGTTTGGCGCAAAGTTGCTGAGATTATTGGCGAGTTGCCCTTGGTTGCGCACAATTGTAATTGTGATCGTCTTAGTTTGAAGGCAGCGTTTAAGCTATATAAGATGAAATATCCTAACTACGTTTTCCATTGTACTCTAAAAGCCGCTCAGGAAAAATTGCCGGAGAGTACCTCTTTTAAGTTGAGTGGCGTGGCAGAACTTTGTGGTTATAAGATGGAAAATCAGCATAATGCGTTGGCGGATGCGGAAGCTTGTGCTGCCATAGCATTAAAATTGCTTTAGTTGTCT
>Ga0233364_1000049_pt1 | contig 18622 bp, 18 predicted proteins | sample ElkDunMinimDraft_19_FD_180675 | JGI IMG/M metagenome (GOLD analysis project Ga0233364, IMG submission 180675) | Fecal eukaryotic communites from dung pellets of Tule Elk in California, USA - Elk Dung C2 | ecosystem: Host-associated > Mammals > Digestive system > Large intestine > Fecal | place...
CAGATACGGCACCGCGCACACCAGCGCCTGCGGCTCTCCATCCCTCCCACACAGCGGCACCAAACACTCCCCCGCCGTATCTGCGCTCAGGCGGCTTACCAGCCGCGCGTGGTAGCGCTGCAACAGGGGGCTGGCGGCATCCAACACCGGCACCCCATCGTGATTGCCCGCCGTCAGGATAATATGGCGGCACCCCGTGCTATCTGCCCGGCTCAAAAAATCGTTGAACATCTCCAACGCCGGCGCCCCCGGGTCGCGTGTGTCGAACAAATCACCGCTCACCAGCAACGCCTCCACCGCATGCTGCTGCATCTGCTCCAAAAGCCAATCAAGAAACGCGCGGAACTCCCCATGCCGCGCCTCCCCCAGCAATCGGTCCCCCAAATGCCAGTCCGATGTGTGCAAAATCCTCATACCTTGTGTGAATAAAATAACAGAAATTCGCCGCCAAGCATAACAACGAATCTGCCCTATATCATATTTCGCCCCAAAAGTCAAGCTGCCCCCCCTAGGCCGCGGGCGCGCCCCGCCATTTTCTCGCGCAGTAGCGCCACTTTTTTCAATGTGATATTTGAAATGTCTATCTTGCAATTGATTTTCAAGCATTAGCTGCCATCTATCCCCCGCGTAAGCGAAAAGCCCCCACACCCCCGCGGGCAGGAGGCTGTTTTTTGTGTCGCGCGCATCTCACCCCGCGTATCACCTGCGGGCCATGCACGGTGCATTTTGGCCGTAGGGCAGGGGAGCGTGGTAGATGATGTCGGTTGGGGTACTTGTAAGCGTTCCCGTCGCCTTTGGGGGCGGCAGGAATTGCTAATAAGAAACACCACCAAGAAGTTCGTAAAGTTTGTAGCATACTACGGCATGTGGCCACACCCTGCCGAGCTACTTCATTAGTGTTTCAAATGTAGTAAGTGACACTTTTTGCGTGGCATACCCGGACGAAAGCCCCTATTTTCACAACGCCTCATTTTGGCAAGCTCTGCGAGTAAGAACGTTTGGTATTTCCAGTAAACTCGTTGTTCGGGTGTTATATTCTCCGCCCTATCAATGCTTTGTTTAGCTTTGTCGTGCAAGTAATCAATGAGAGCATGGTAAGATACGATTCCTCGTTCTTTAATTTCAGTAATTGTTCGGCTTATGTATAACTGGAAGCTCAGCTTCTCTTCAGGAGATAAGAACGAGGCCGCTAAGGCTATTTTCAATATACGTTTTAGCCGTTTTTCATTTCTTCTTGTGTTCAACTTTGTTGTATTCATAAAGGTCATTTCCTGCTATTTTAACAGATTGATTACCCAAGAAAATCTAATTTTCTAACTATTGGGTGGCATTCAAAACTCTCGATTATACCCAAAGAAGATTGTTTCCATCTTCTGGATTGTACATACTGTTTGCTTGTCACGTTAGCTCTGGTGTGGTTGTCCGAACGAAAGCTTAAGGTGCTGAGACATTGACAACAAACAACAGGGATGATGGTCAAGTCCTGTGAGGACGGCTTAAGCACTTATGTGGTGCTGGAAGTGAGAGGCGATGGAGACCTCCTAGTTCAAGTAATTTGCTTTGACTCCCGCTTCCCTCGACTTCTGTGCGAGATGTCGCGAGGCTTCGCTTTGAGGGAAGCGTACCGCAATAGAAGTTTGAAAAAGATATTCACTTGCGCTTTGCTCAAGGGGTTATTGCAGCTTTCCCTTTAAAGCATTAGCTATTAGTCTGGCCAGCATAACAGGCACAGCATTTCCTATTTGCTTATAAGCACTACCACGGCCATCCTTATTTGTTGCACTTTCGAAGAAATAATTGTCAGGGAATGTTTGTAATCTCGCAGCTTCTCTAGGAGTAATTGAGCGATTCTGATGAATATCCGGGTGTATATAATAATGCCCATCCTTTGTTATATGAGCCACTACGGTATGTGAAGAATGTTCTTCGCCTCCGATAACCTTAAACCTATCGAGAAAGGATTTAGTGTTCTTATGCGTCTGTTTTTCCTTAGGCTGATCTATGGCGTAATTAAAGCGCAGCTTGCCCGTGTTCCACATTTCAACGGCTCTACGATAAATTTCCTTGTCGTGGTCATTGGTGGGACGAGCTTGCTGATAGGTTACAGAAAACAAGTCGTCAGAAATAAAATTTTCAACCATCCAAGCATTACGTTTAGAAAATGGCTTTCTACCATCCCCTCTAATCTCGCCCTCTCCAGCTTGGATATGTTGCAAGTCTGCAAAAATCTCGTTTATGGTTAGGGGACATTCGCCTGTTTCCGGAACAGAAATGTCTCCTGATATAGAAAAATGATCCCTGCATCCAATAAGTATAACTCGTCTCCGTCTTTGTGGAATCCCGTACAATTCAGTTCTGAATAAGTGTTTGTATACTTGGTACCCTGCTGAATTTAGAGCTGTAAGAACCTGAGTGAAAAAGCTATCTCCATTTTTATCTTTAGCGGAATGTAACCCCGTCACATTCTCAAAGACAAAATAACGAGGCTTGTATTTCAACAGGAACTCCACATAATAATGGAATAAATAATTTCGTTCGTCATTCTTAATTTCTTCACCTACGCGCGAACGACCTACAACTGAATAGGCTTGGCAAGGAGGCCCTCCTATAACAACATCTATTTCAGCTTCGCCTTTCAATCTATCTATTCTCCTGAATATGTCGTCAATAGTTAAGCTGCCTATAGCTTCTTCTATAACTGTATCCAAAAGCTCAGATGGGACTTTTGAATATAGTTCTCCTCTACTGATTTCGCCTCGAAGATAACTTTCGTAAATAGCTTGTCCTTCTGCTGTTTTGTTTAATTCATGATATACCGTTCTAGTTCTGAGCGTGTTACAAGCTGCTTTGTCCATTTCCACATGGGCTATTGGAGTATACCCAGCTTGTATAAAACCTTCAGAAAGGCCGCCAGCACCGGCAAATAAATCTAGAAATCTTATTTTCATACAATCAACAACCCACTATACTTCCCCCATGATAACCACATTTTCCGCATAAAGAACTTTCTTTACAAGCTCCGTAAACTTAGCCTTAGCACTAGCTAAGCGTATGAGATCTCCCGAGCAGTTCATATAAGGAATAAGAATTCTCTTATCGTGAAATTCAGCCGCTACTTTTTGCAATGCAACCTCTATGATAGGAGCAAACTGCACGGAATCAGACGTTTGTCGGGTATATACAAAAACAATCATCTGTCTATCGTTTATTCGGAATGCGCGTATATTCCCAATCTCAGGAGGCTCGGCGCTTTCCATTTTTTCTGATTCCTTAATATAAAGATGCTCCTCAAATAAGGCATTCAAATATGAGCTACCAGATTTGTAGTCACACGTTCTATCGAGAACGAGAACATCATAAACCCCTTGATTAAAAAATGCATTCAAAGGATTTCCTGTAGCCGTACGAATACGGTCTCTCGCTATCGAAATATCGAAATCTTCTTCTGGGTTGTACGGGGGCTCCCAGCCATTCTTCAAAGCAATCTGAACCGTATTCAATAGTGTTTCACATTGTTTATTTGGCAATTTCTGCTGACGAAGACGTTTATCGAATATCTCGTAACTAGTAGAAGCAAATTCATGACTTCTAAGCCAATCATATAAGGATTGCCAATAGGCCTCCGGATAGATTCGAAGAACCTTATTCTGGATATCAGAATAATTTGAAGCTTTTTCCTTAGCTTGCGCCATCTCAGTAAGCATTGCAACCTTGCCAGATTTAAACAACGTAGTAGCCCGAACGTTAAGCCTCAATTGACCACTATTGAAAGCAGTTTCTGCACTTTCAAGAATATACTCCCATGTGGTATTTTTCTTTACCCATTCGGAAACGTCAGCTCGTTTTCCAAGAATATTGGTAATAAAATCACAAAAATGTTTTAATTCCTCTATCATCCCGGAATCGATGTCTTGTTTTTCCCAAATTTCTAGGTCATTAATTGAGTATCCCTGTTTTCTAAGGATATAAATTAAGACGGACGCAGTATAGATTACAACGGCAGCACCAAATGCAGACAACTGGTTACCTGTGGACTTTAAATAATCTCGTAATTCTTTTTTAGCCCGCCTAAAGAAAATCAATTTACCAATGCTTCGTTTATACCAATCCGGAGAAGAAAAAATACCGGGGTTTACATTCCAAACAGTAGAAACAATATCGCAGAACCCCTGTATATTACCGGTACCATTATATGTCTTTTGAGCGCCTCTGGTAAGTAGGTAAGGCACTAATTCGAACGTCATAATAGCCTGTGCGAACTCTAGAGGCGTAAACTTCTGTTTTTTGGGATTTGCTCGTTCAAAATCTACTTTTTCGCGCCCCTGTAAATGTAATCTGGCATTATCGTATTGCCCTCGCAAACGCTCATAATACCAAGAGGTTGGAATGCCGGGCGTTTTTATTTTACGAGAATGTTGTTCAATACACCTTTGAACAAAATCATTACTATGCATATCGGTTTCTTTTACCGCATTCTGGCTATTTGAGAACTTAGATATGTAAGGAACAATAACATCGGCGATATTCCTCGTCACCATAGTAAGTTTAACTTGGACAGATATTCCAGAGACATCTTTACGCTCACGCCATGCTTGGTGTAAACATGCCATTGTTTGTCCTCCATTCACTACCTGCATGCCATAAATGCGGACGATTTTTGCCCCATCCTCACTAAAATCGAGGCCTTCTGCAGTTATTGCTAAGCCATTATTATACACAAAGAAAACATAGGGCTCATTTTCGATAGTCTTATGCATTCCCTTGTTGATTTTTCCCTTTTTCTGTAGATAAACACGGACATTTTGTTCAAGAAGTCTAGATCCATATTGGTCATAGAACTCTGCAAGAGCATCTGCCGGCATCACAAATAAGTATGATTCGTAAAAATCTACGCCTAGAGTCTTTGGCACTTTCAAATAAGGCACTCCGTCTGAGGGTTGACTAGCTCTTTTTAATGAAGAAAAATCAACTATTAAAGGCTGAGGTTTTGCATCTTTGATGTCGTTGAAATCACTCAAGCGGTAATTAATCGTAAGCTCACATCCATTGTCTAACTCTAAGGTTTTTGTCGGTTCGTAGTCACGTAACGCTCTCTTATTCGTTATGATGTGAATATTGAGAGTACCACAGGTAGAGTCAAAACCGCTATAGCCCCTAACGTTTCCCTTAGAAATGATTTCTATAAGTTCATAAATTGGTCTACCTGGAGCAATTTGATTAAGCTTTCCCCTATAAGCATCAAAGAAGAATTTTTCCACTCGCTGGAAAAGTGCCTTCACAGAAGCGTTATTGAGCGTTTGCAATTCGCGCTCGTAGGAAAAATCACAATGTAAAAGGGTAATATTATTTCGATTTGCTTCATCAAAACAAAATCCATCTAGAACATGAACTGACCCGCCTCCTGTATTAGGCTTGTTATATGTAGCATAGGAATAAGAGGAGAGATCATATCCTTGAATCGCATCAAGCAATTCACAGGCATATTCTAAAAAGTATGCATCAGGATGCTGGCCTTTAGATAAAGAGTCAGCCTCCCATTGGTCCATATATTGTTCGTAATCAGTCATGCTTTAACCATTTAGGTGATTGTTTAAATTGCTCACAAGAGTTTAGATTGATAGAGTACTTTACATTTACGACGCCTTGCGGAAGGTCGTTAGGCAGAATCCGAGGAAACTTATCTCGTACTTCATAGAAATCCTCAGCAATCACCGTATACTCTTTCTTCGCAAATGTAGAGGACTCAGAATATCCCACCAAATCCAGCTTAGTCATCAAGTCTGTAATATCAACACCCTCTATCTCACATTGCACAGTTAATTCCTTCACGAGGCTCTTTAAGGAATACCGAGAGCCGTTAAGAGCTCCTTCATTAACGGTTATAACATGAAGGAATCCTTTAAAATTGAGGAAACAAAGCTGCTCTATACTAGAAATCTTGATAACGCGGCCATGTGCAGATTCCGTAGTTTTTACTTCGATAATAGTATCTTCTACCGAGAAATCTTGCGGCAATCCCATAGGACCTTTCCAGCTGGCTATGGCTGATTTAAGTCCGAATTGGGGCGCAACTATTTTATACAAAAAATAAAGTTCTCCAAATAAGCCTAATGCTTTTTCACGAGTCAGAGAGTCCCTACTTTTAGCGAAAAAACGCCCACATCTGGTCAGGATATCTGAAAGAACTTTGAGAAGATACACGTTTTCTTGTTTCGTATGTTCTTCCAATTCTGTCACTATCTCTTGACACAAAAGTTTGAATAACCGCCAGTCTTTTTTGTTACCTAATGCTAGCGAAAAAAAGGTAGAGGAATTATATTCAAATAATTCCGATGAGCACCCCTTAATCGTGGGGATGAGGAGCGTGTTAATATCCTTATTCCCCTCAGGCAATTTGAATAGGAAAACATATCGTCCCAACCTATCGTAGCCTAGATACAGAGAATGAACAAACCTCTGAGAGCATCCTGTGCTCAAAATAAACTCTCCCTTTGAAGAGTTTTCCATGTGAGCCCAAGGATTATTAGTTTTAAAGGGATTCATGTTATTCCTCCTCCTCCTCGAAATCACTTTCACAAGTTTGAAGCTGTTGCTCCATTATTTTTTGTGCTACAGAATTGTATGCCCATCTTATCCATTTAGGCCGCTCAATATCAGATTTAGGAAAACTCAAGCCATACACCGGCACGGTCTTCGTCAATTCGTGAGGCTGATAATTTTCGAGTTTTTTCTGCGCTTCGAAAGAAGGAGGCAAATTCACGAAAGAAAGCAGTAATAATGGTCTACGACCAGGAACCGACCTGAAATGGTGACCGGAGAGACCATTTGGTGCTTTTGCTCTTAATCTCTCAAGGTCACGCTTCTTCTGATAACCAAACTCTGAACTTTTGCTAAATACGTGCTGTTTGTTAAAAAGTATGTGAGTATGGTCATCAGCATTGTGTTCCGGATTTCGTGACGGGAACTTCACGGGCTCACTCAAGCAAGGAAGAGAAGATACCTTAGTCCAACTATACTGTTTTCCGACGCCAACGAGCGCTACATCAAAAGAACTAATTTCCTTTAGTAAATATTCTCGCAAAGTAGCTTTTAGAACTAATTCAGCTGCCGGGTCTGCAGAGCAATGCATTTCCTCACAAGAGGCGATAAAATCCCATACTAGACTGGCTGGAACATTCTGCCAGATTCTATCGTGCTGAACCTCATCCATTCCGCAGTTTCGTTCCGGGAAATTATTGACTACTATCTCTAGGAAATTATAGAATGCATTTAAATTACGCTCAATAATTTTACTATTATTCGAAACCTTAAAAGTCTCCAGTAAGGAATTGGCAAAAGACACCCATTCATCATGCATTTGAGCAGCGCGCATCTTATTACGTGAGGTAATAGTAAGGCCTGAAACATCGTTTCTGACCCTGAGGCCAAACTCCATGGGTGTCAAGTTAGCATCATCCATGTATGATATGGATTCTTTTAACTCATCTGTGGCCATAGCAATAGCTGCAAAATGTCCTTGAAGTTCTTCCGATATATAAATTCTACAAACTTCCTCATAGTCCGGCCGATATCCAAACCAACGACCCATTTGCATTAGCGTATCGTACTGTTTTGCTGGGCGTAAGAAATAAGTAGTAGTCAATCCTTCAATAGTGAGACCTCGAGAAAGACTATTTCCCCCGATAACGATAGCGGTCAAGCCTTCCTTATATTTCGTATAGTCTAAAGTGGGATTTTTGTCTTTCTTACTCGTAGAATTGACCTTAAAGAATTTAAACTTGTACATATATGTATCTTGGGACGCCAATCTATTTACGACCTGTTCCCAAGAAACAGTTACATGAGTATTTGCATACCTCCTATCCCAGACGGACTTCAATTTGCCAATTATCGGGCATATAGTGTGTGCATTTGGAAGAGAGATGTTCGATATAATAGCTTCCTTTAGTTCTTCGAAGCTTTCTTTAACAGCTTTGGTTAAATAGGTGTGTGCCGCTGTTTTCAATGAGACATGTATTAGCATGCTGCAATGCTCTTTTTCTTGCCCCATGACATCTCTTATAGCCCTTGCTAAGACAAAGGCATATAAAGCGTCTTCTAGAGAATCTGGAATTGAAGTTCCTATAAAATTTCCTTTTTTTATTTTATCTAGAAAATCCTGTTCATCTATGGAAATCAAAGCCTCTGACGACTTATTATCAATATCTTCTTCTTCTTCTTCTTCCGGCTTACAAAAGAGCTTTGTGGCACCTATATATTTACTGGAGCTACCGAGGGAATATATAAAATCAGAAGGAAATAAGTCGTGTTCTATTTTGTTATCCTTTTGTACAGTGTAAGGATCGATAAAAATATTGGCATAGGGCGTAGCTGTATAGCCAACGTATGAATTACGAGGGAACAGCCCAAGCAACTCCTTTATTAATGCATTGATTCTGGTAGGATTTTCTTCTGGAGCATTACTATTTACACTGGCATTATCAGCTTCGTCATCAAGGATAAAAACAGGGGAACTCCTTCTATCCTCTTCTGTATAACGTTTGGAAAAGAATTTAATGACATTTTTAAGAGTGCTGGCATTTTTCTTTATTACCAGCATGTATGTTGTGCCGTCTAAAGGAAGCGGAGCATCGCTGGATTTATTTATATGAAAATCCTGTTCACGAGTTGTAATAATTTGGGGAGGATGTACGATGCTCGATGGAATACTTCCTACGCCATACTTCTTGCTTTGGTCTGCATCTTCTCGACTGCTTTTACCTATTACATCGTGCTCTAATCGCTCCTGAGTCTGTGCGCGCAAGTCGTTCAACACACCAGCAATCACGATTATAATCCTATAACCAGCATCAATAGCCTTGCATATCAAGCCTGCATAATTAGCTGTTTTTCCTGACTGAACATCACCAACAACTAGGCCTTTATGACCATAATCATCGTCAGACTGAGGGTCAGCCATTAATGAGAGTATGCGATTTGTATCATCGTCTATAGCTGTTACTTCTACCTTTGTGCGCTTCTTTTTTTTAGAAAGAAATTCTTTATAGCGATTCCAATATTGCCATTCTATTTGCTCTTTCCTATCATTTGTGAGCCAGTCTCTTACATTGGGATTACTAATCTTATATGATGGAGAAATGCTTAGAAACACTCTAGTTTCCAGCTTTCTAAGAGCAAAATTATATATATCGTGCCACTCCTGAGAACCTATAGTGATGGCTAACTGATTCATGAGAACGGCATTGTTCATAATGAACAAAAGTTTTTCCTCTACCTCTGCTAAAGTATATAAGTCTTCTGACAAGAAGACCTCGGTCATGGATACTATTTTGTCAACCTTCATAATAGTACATTAACAAATCTCAGAGTTCAAAAGCAATGCTTCGATTTCAGCTTCCGGCATACCTGTCTGTAAGAGCAACGCCACAAGATTATTTTTATCTGTTTCTTCACTCTCCTCATCTATTACTGGCTTTATGTCCGAGTTTTGGCATCTGTTTGAATAATATCTTTCGTATGGAAAAGATTTGGCTAACAAATGTAAGTAATAACGAAGCAATTGTTTACCCTCTCTATTCAATTGAGAAGAAATGTGTTTATATATTGCGTGTTCTTTATTTATAGAATAGTCATAGATATTTGGACGCGGCTGGTTAATGCTCCATGCAGGAGTAAAATCGCGCGCACGGGTGGCGATGTTACGATGAGATGAGTCCCAGAAGCCTCGAGCTTCATCCATTGCCTGTTCTACAATCATGGAAACACGACTCTGAATTTCGCTTGGGGGTGTTGTTTGTGACTTGCGAACGTCTATTTCCCAATATTCATCTAGCTCAGCAGGAATATCAATACGTATTCTTAATAATTGGGTTTTGTGCTCCTTTTTATGCTTCTTAAACCACGTAGCTCTTTCTATCAAACGTCTATTTCTATAAACATAGAAGCCTTGATTTTGGACGTACCCCTCGCGACCTGCATAAAAGGCATAATCTGCAGGTGAGCTATCTACTTCACGAGGTAAAAGATATGGTTGGTATTTTACAATAAAACCGTTACATGTGAATTGAGCGTGATTTAAAATATGCCGGTTAGGGTTCTTTTCTGGGCCGAAGGGAGTTCTGGGAGATATGACACTTGTGTTCATATCAAATGTAATCACCTGCTTATATCCAGGTTCACTTTCCATAAATCGATGAAATACAAGAGCAATATGCTCTCGTGCCTCATTCATACAAGCATTAAAAGACTTATCTGATTTCGCTCCGTCTCTATCTAATTTTTCCCATAAAACAATCGTTCCTTGTGAGGTTATTGAGAACTTTAAGGACTTTTGTATTTCATTTAGTATTTGATGGTGTTTAATATCATTCTCTGACAACTCGGTAATTTGCCAAGTCTCATCGATGTTGTCCAAGTCCCAGCAAAACGCCGCTACTTGTCCATCTTGCCAAGAAAAGACGGTCAATTTTCTACATTGAGAAATAGAGGCTGTTTTCATTCCTAAGCCAAAACGACCCAAATCGTTATTCCCTCTCCGTTCTTGATGATATGCTCGGCTACCAAATTTCATGCTTTGGAAAAGCTGTTCTCGATTCATACCATCTCCATTGTCACAGATGGCCAGCCAAGGGAATCCCTGATAGATTCCACGATACTGAATAGAAATGCTTGTTGCATTAGCAGTAATGCTGTTGTCAACAATATCCGCTATCGCCGATTTCAGGGTATACCCCATGTTTCTCAGGGACTCGAGAAGAATACTTGGCTGTGGTGGAAGTTCCGGCATGGAGAGATGAAGTTTTACTCAGGACATTCTACCACATTCCGCGCCTCACCTCAAGGGTACAGGGGCTGTAAAAGTCATATTTTCTAAAAATTATGACCCTCTATGTCGAGCTTCGGGAGAAAGTGCTTGTTAGCGAGCGAGATTGGCTTTTATTTGTTTTACTGCAAGTTAGCAATCTGTTAAGTTTGACGCTACAAAATCTAAGGTCCAGTTGTCTATCTCTGCGGTGTTTGCATCTTCGAAAGGCGGGGCGATGATGCTATAATTGGAGAGATGAAGTTTTGCTCTGACAATGGGGATCTTGAGGCATGCTTCGTCTATGATTTTTTTTACTAGTTCCTCTGTTTCGTGTGAAGATTTGACTCCAAGAATGATTCCCGACAAAAATTTTCTCATTCCTCTATAAACTGGAGTCCCATCCTTCTTGTAAGAGATGCCATTGTCAAGTAGTATGCGGTATTCACTTTCGTATTCCCAGTCGCTTCCTTTATTGGTGACAAGTCTGTAGTTTGTGCTGCTGATGTCATTTATGTCAAACTTTGGGCGAGAAGGCGTATAGGTCACCTTCATGAACCAGTTGTTATTTTTTCCCAAGCGTTTAATGGGATAACAGCGAGCTTCCGGAGAAAGCTGATGCCTTATATTTAATTTGTCATCATGAACGTGTAGAGGGATGTTGAACGCAAGACAAACGCCTGCGTGTTTATCTGCATAGTGGCCCCACATGGCTGTCGTACTAATTTTACTGCTAAGGCAAAGAACGTGGATGTGGGATGAAGGTTGTTTGTCCCAAGTCTCTTCTTGAATCTTATTATTAAATTGGGGGCGCCATTCCAATGGATCGTTTACTTTTGCAAGTTCTGTAGCCTTGATTATGTCTTTTTTGATAAATTCCGCCAGCCACTTTACCTCCATATATTTGTAAAATGTGAAGGTACGAGTCTGTCTAATGAATTTATAAAATCCCTCTTTGCGTCTGCTCATATACCACAATTATTTTTTATGAAGCCGTTAAATGTATGTTTGCATGTTTTGACTTAATCTCAGTCTTCGGTGGTACGTTATCACAATACTTGGCCTTCCTCAAGTGCGCAGAGGTGCAAAAGTCATATTTTCTATAGTTTCTGATGAAATCAGAGACATCTCCAATTAAAGAGAAGCTCTTTAAAGGGATTCGTAAGTCAAGCAACCCCGCAGCTACCGAGGGGCAGTCGGTGGGGGCGCATGTAGGTGTTCGCGCCACCATGACTGCATGGCGTTACAATAATCGCGCAGGCTCTGCCGGAGACATTCTTCACCTTGAGGTATTTTGATTTCCTGCATTTTATTTCGTTGGAATTAAGTAGCTCTGCAATTACTTGTTTGCCTGTTTTGAGTGATACGTGAATCTGTTTGCGGCTCAATTAGGAGACATCCGGCTGTTCACGTGTCAGCTTCACTCGGGGGAAGTGACCGTGCGAGACTGTATTTTTGAGGCATGCGGACTCAAAAATCCAGCGCTGACAAACAAACAGGTAGCAACATTGAGGTAATGGTGTATAATAATAGACTTATGACGCTTTTATTCATTTATTTGGTCGGTGCGCTGGCTTTGTCGTTCCTTTGTTCTGTGCTGGAGGCTGTTTTGTTGTCGACCCCCGATTCTTTCATCCGAATAAAGGAACTTGAGGGGCACAAACCGGCTATTTTGTTGCGAGAGTACAAAAACAACATTGATCGCCCTGTTGCAGCTATCCTCTCCCTCAATACAATTGCTCACACCATCGGAGCCGCCGGCGTTGGTTCGGAGTCTACAAAAATATTCGGAGAAGCATATTTCGGTATTATATCTGCGGTACTTACCCTACTTATTTTGGTTTTTTCTGAAATAATACCCAAGACGATAGGTGCCTCATACTGGCGTCATCTTGCCATGCCTTGTACCAGCATCATTCGCATTCTTATCATCACCACCTGGCCGCTGGTCTGGCTTTCTGAATTTATTACACGTGTTTTTACGCCATCAGGAAAACAACTTACGGTCAGTCGGGAAGAAATTCACGCTATGGTAAAAATCGGTGCCGCAGAGGGTGTTTTCCAAGAAAAGGAAAGCCATATACTCCAAAGCTGTATGAAGCTTTCGCAGGTAAAAGCCCGCGATATTATGACGCCCAGTGTCATCGTGGAGGCCGTGACAGAATCATGTACGTTGAAAGATGCGTATGAGAAGCTGGAACTGCTTTTTACCCGCATACCTGTTTTTGCTGAAAACAAAGAGTACATAACCGGTTATATACTCAGAACGACCATGTTGGAAAAATTAGCAAAAGATGATTTTACGTGCAAAGTGGCAGATATTGTACGCCCCATCCTGTCTTTTGGAGAAGAAGCATCCGTTTACACTATTTGGGAACAGTTTGTCGAAAAAAAGGAGCACATTGCAACAGTTGTTGACGAATACGGCGGTTTTCGCGGAATCATCACCATGGAGGATGTTATCGAAACGATGTTGGGTGTGGAAATTGTCGATGAAAATGACCCGGCAATAGATATGCAACAGCTGGCGCGGGAGAAGTGGGAGCGCATTCGCCGCAAACAACAACGAGCTTTGAATTAATTGGGCTGAGCCCATGTGAAAATGCCTTATTGAATGCAGCGCCTTTTTATCAAACTTGGCGATGGATTCTGTGTGGAAATCGCTTTCGCAAAGTTAATTATGACAAGCAAAGGCCCCGCGGCTTTTCCCATTCAGAGCTTCCTTTCTACTATTCATCCTGCCATGTTGTGCGTTGGTCCATGATGAGAACATATAGCGCCTATTCATCAATTTGCAGCCGTGGGCTGATGATGTTTTCATCTTTTTTTCTATGCCATGTGTGGCTGTGGCACTTTTCAAAAGGGGGAGGGTGTGTTAGAATGGGGGCGCGAGGGGAGACGAGTACGATGGTTTTATCTCTGAAGACGTTGTTGTATATAGGCTGTGGCTGCTTTGTGGGCGGGGTGTTGCGGTATTTGACGAGTTATGTGATTTGCTCGCGCTGGGGGATTACGGCGACGGATATGCCTTGGCATACGTTGCTGATTAATTTTGGCGGGTGTTTGTGCATGGGGCTTTTTTGTGGGTTGGCTACGGGGGGATTGGTGGAATCGCCGCATTTGCGCTTGGCGCTGACGGCGGGGTTGTGTGGCGGGTATTCGACGCTGGCGGCGTTTGCGTTTGAGAATACGATGCTGCTGCGCGATGGGCAGTATTGGCTTTGCGGGGGGTATATTTTGGCGACGGTGGTGGGGAGCTTGGTGTGCTTTGGGCTGGGGTATGCGGCGGCGAAGGCGGTGTGAGGTGCCCGCCTATGCTATGGCTGCGCCGGGGCTTGCGGGAAGTGCCGAGGGGGTGGATGTCTACGCTCATGGGGAGGGATATGATGTTTTTGGTGATAATGGAACAATTCTAAAAAAGTGTGACAATGTGAAAGTCTGCGCTTGCGTTGGCGTGGGGAATGGGATAAAATACGCGCGCAGCGGGGCAGGATGCTTTGCTGCAAGAATATAACAACGCAAGCCAGAAAGAATCACGAGGATGATGAAGGTAGCCATTGTCGGATACGGGAATATCGGCAAGTATGCGGTGGATGCACTGCGTGCCGCGCCGGATATGGAATTAGTAGGCATTGTACGCCGCGCAGGGAGCGCCCCGGTGCATGGAATCAAGACGGTGTCGGATATCGATGAGTTGGGGCCGGTGGATGTGGCGCTGCTTTGCACGCCGACCCGCAGCGTGGAGGAGATGGCGCTGCCGCTATTGGCCAAGGGTATCAACACGGTGGATAGCTACGATATCCATGGCGGTATTGTGGCGCTGCGCCGTTCTTTGGGTGCGCAGGCCAAGGCGAATAATGCTGTGGCGGTGATTTCTGCGGGCTGGGATCCGGGTTCGGATTCTGTGATGCGCACAATGATGCTGGCTATGGCACCCAAGGGGATTACGTACACGAACTTTGGGCCCGGCATGAGCATGGGGCACAGTGTGGTGGCTCGCTCGAAGGCGGGGGTGAAGGATGCGCTTTCGCTCACGATTCCGACGGGTTCCGGTGTGCACCGCCGTATGGTGTATGTGCAGTTGGAGGAGGGAGCCGATTTTGCGGAGGTGGAGGCTGCTATCAAGGCGGATGATTATTTCTGCCACGATGAGACGCATGTGCAGCAGGTGCCGGATATTGATTCTCTGCGGGATATGGGACACGGTGTGTACATGGAGCGCAAGGGTGTGTCCGGTGCTACGCAGAACCAGATTTTCAAGTTCGAGATGCGTATCAACAACCCGGCGCTGACGGCGCAGGTGATGGTGTGTGCTGCCCGCGCGAGCAAGCGCTTGGCCGCAGGGTGCTACACGTTGCCGGAGATTCCGCCCATGGATTTTTGCCCCGGCGATAGGGAGGCGTTGATTGCCCAGTTGGTGTAAGCTGAGGCTGCGTGCAGTAAGCTTGATTTTTTGTACGACCGGGATGAGGCTCAGTGCCTTGTCCCGGTTTTTGTGTTTTTTGGGGGACCGCAGGGTGTGGGGGCGGCAGAGCGGAGCGTGGGGCGGTTTTTGTTTTCAGCGGAGCTCGCGTAGAGCCGGGAGACGGGTGAAGATGGGTTCGAGCGCTTGTCTGCGAGCCTCGCTGAGTGGTTGAAGGGGGGCAGCTTCATCTTGGGGGAGCATGCCATCGTTGCGCAGGTTTTGCCGCGCTTGGGCAAAGGCGGTGAGCAGGTGGGTGAGGCGGAGGCGGTCTGCCTCGCCGCCTTGCAGGAGGTAATCGAGGACGCCGGCTTGCTCGCGGATGCGCCGTATGCTTTGGGCTTCATCGGGCTGCGCGGCGGCGGCGCAGAGGTCTTTGAAGAAGGTGAGGGCTGTTTTGTAGTCTTTGGCCCGGCGGGATTGGAGGAGCTGCCGGGGGATGGGCAGGGCCGTTTTGCCGCCAAAGAGGGAGAGGAGCTCTGCCCACGCTGCTTTTTCTTCTGCTGTGGTGGCGGGGGAGTGCAGGCGGTGTGTTGCTTTATCTGCCAGGCGGGCCGGTACTTCCAGTCCCAAGGCATCGGCGGGGTCGAGGGTGATGCCGTGTTCTGCCAGGTAGGTGCAGTAGATCCAATCGCGCTGCCAGATGATGGCATCTGCCAGCAGGCAGAGTTGGTGCAGCTGCGGGGTGGGTAGGGCTTGTAGTTGGGCGCAGAGGGGGCGCAGTTGGGCGGTAGCGGCGCGGATGGTGGCCGGGGTGTCATCCACGGAGGTGCCGTTGCAGGTGTCGTGCAGCAGGTTCAGTTCATTTTGTATGGCAAAGATGGTGCGGAGCTGTGCTTCCAGGGTGGATTCTGCGCGGATGCCGGGTGATGAGGGTGTGGCAGTGGCGGGGGCGGCGTTTGCCTGTGCCAAGGTGGACAGTGCGATGGTGGTGAGCAGCACGAGGAGGTAGTGTTTCATGTGCGTGTGGGGGTGGCTGTTGCCAAAGAAACCGGTTTTATGGTTAAAACGGCGTTATTCATATTGCCGGCTTTTGCGGCGGGCTGCGCGGAGGCGTTCGCGCTCGGCAAAGGCTTGGCGGCCGAGGGTGGTATCGGCGTTGATGTCGCGCGCGGCTTCGAGCGCGGCGATGGCTTCCAGGAGCTTGGCCTCGGTGGCGGGGTTGTGTGCTACGGCTTGGCGGTAGCCGCGCTTGTATTGTTCCATGAGCAGGGGGTAGAGCAGGCGCAGTCCGATGAATTGGCGGTGCTCCGGGGTGGCAAGGGGGTGCGCCAGCAGCTTGCGGCTTTCTTCTATGCGTGTGGCTAGGGCTGCGTCATCTTGGAATTCGATGGTGGTGAGGGCGCAGAGCATGAAGAGATGCGCGGCAAAACGGTGCTTTTGGGCATCTTCTCGGCGGCCTGTGGTGTCTTTGTTGGCGCGGGCTTCCTGCAGGGTTTCCGGGGTGAGCTCTCGCAGGGGCAGGGTGGCAAAGGGGCCTTGCTCATCTGCCAAGACGAGGGCGGGCAGGGTGGTGATGCCGCATTCCATGGCGCGTGCTTGGGCGCGGGCTTGCTGCGCCGTTTTGCATGCGGTGGGCAGGGTGATGTATTCGCAGGGAGCCTCCGGGGAATCGGGGAGGTGTTTTTGCACCGCTTGGCGGATGCGGTCGGCATTCATCCCCTCGGCCATGAAGACAAAGCGGCTCTCCGCCGCCGCATGGAGCGCCAAGGGGAGCAGGAGGATGCCGGCGAGGAGCTGCTTCATTCTACGCGGCTGATGGTGATGCGCTTGAAACGGGATTCGGAGGCCTCCGATTCGGTGGCGATGCCGGGCATTTTGGCCAGCTCATTGTGCACGAGGCGGCGCTGGTAGGCATTCAGGCGCTCCATCATGAGCGGTTTGCCGGTTTCGAGCACGCGCTCGGCTTTGGCGCGGGCGCGGCGCAGCAGCTTGGCTTCGGTGCGGGCGCGGTAGTTATCACAATCAATGCGCACACGGGGGGCATCTTCCCACTCGGTTTGCACGATGCGGTTGACGAGGTATTGCAGGTCATCCAAGCGGTCACCGTCCTCGCCAATGAGGAAGCGGGCATCCGGGCTGGCAATCATGAGCAGGGGGCCGTCCTCGTGGGTGGAAACCTCGATGCTGAAGGTGTAGCCCAAGGGGGTGAGGATATCGGTGAGGACCTTGGTGGCGAGGGGGATGAGGCGATCTTGCGTGTCCATGGTTCGGGAAAGCTGCTGAGGGTGCGATTTATTCCTCCCCGCGACCCAGGAAGCGCAGCAGATAGAGGAAGAGGTTGAGGAAATCCAAGTACAGGGTGAGGGCACCGAGTATTGCGCCTTTGCGGCGCTGGTCTTCATCTGTGCAGAAGACACCTTCTTGGAGCAGGCGCTGGGTGTCGTAGGCGGTGAAGAGGGCAAAGACGATGACACCGATGCCGGAGGCAATCAAATCAAAGGTACTGTTGCCCCAGAACATGTTGACCACGCCCGCGACGATGAGGCCGATGAGCAGCATGAAGAGTGTGCGCCCCATGGTGCTGAGGTTGCGCTTGGTGAATGCACCGTAGAGCGCCATGCAGCCGAACATGCCCGCTGCGCACCCGAAGGCCAGGCCGATGGAATGGCTGGTGTAGGCAAGAAGAAGCGGCCCGATGAGCAACCCTTCGACCGCAGAAAAGACGAGAAAGAGCACGGCAAGCGCCCCGGCGGTGAGCATGTTGCGGCAGAAGCTCATGATACACACGATGCCGATGGCACCAATGCAGAGCATGATGGGGTGCTCCATAGCCCAGCGGATGGTATCCAGTGAATTGGCGGCATACACGGCCACGCCTGCTGTGAGTAGCAGGGATACGGCCATCCACATGTATACATTGTTCAGGTATGCCTTGGCCATGGCTGCCATGGTCTCTGCCGATACGGCGGGAAGTGTTTCATCATACTGATTCATGACCTTATCCTACACACGCGCGTGAGCAAAGTCAAGCATGCATTCCGTCGCAGAGTTTTTTGGGGGTGGGGGCGCGGCAGAATGAGGTGCGCTACGAGAAAAAACTTGATTCCGGGGGCAGGTGTGCTATGGTGGAGGCATCATCTATATTAAAGCAAGAAGCCATGACAACGCTAGTAGGATTGGGATATGATATTCATCAATTTTCGCCGACACCGCGCCCGCTGTGGTTGGGCGGAGTGCAGGTGCATGAAACAAAGGGGTTGAAAGGCCATAGCGATGCCGATGTGCTGTGCCACGCATTGGCTGATGCTATTTTGGGTGCCATAGGGGAGCCGGATATCGGTTATTGGTTTCCGCCAAACGATGCCGGCTGCGAGAATATCTGCTCGTTGCGCATTGTGGAAAAGGCGGTGGAGCTT
>Ga0233364_1000054_pt1 | contig 17938 bp, 9 predicted proteins | sample ElkDunMinimDraft_19_FD_180675 | JGI IMG/M metagenome (GOLD analysis project Ga0233364, IMG submission 180675) | Fecal eukaryotic communites from dung pellets of Tule Elk in California, USA - Elk Dung C2 | ecosystem: Host-associated > Mammals > Digestive system > Large intestine > Fecal | place...
AGCTGGTGCGCGCGGTGGATGGAGTGAGCCTGAGCGTGGAAAAAGGCCGCATTCTTGGCTTAGTTGGCGAATCGGGTTGCGGCAAATCCACCCTCACCCGCTCCATCATGCAGCTGCAGCCTCTCACCGCCGGCAGCATCTCGCTCGATGGTGTGAACCTGACCGCGCTCTCCCCCGCCCAAGTGCGCCGCCGCAGACTGGATTTTCAGATGGTGTTTCAGGATCCCTACGCCTCGCTGAACCCACGCTTCAGCATCTTTTCCACCCTCTTGGAAGCGCTGACCCGACGCGCCCCCCTGCCCCGCGCCGAGCGCGAGCAAGCCGTGGCCGAGCTGATGCAGCGCGTGGGGCTCAGCCCCGAGCACATGTACAAATACCCGCACGAGTTTTCCGGCGGCCAGCGCCAGCGCATTGCCATTGCCCGCGCCATAGCCCCCCGCCCCGCCCTCCTGCTGGCAGATGAACCCGTCTCCGCGCTGGATGTCTCCATCCAAAGCCAAATTCTCAACCTGCTCAGCGAGCTCACGCGGGATATGGGCCTCACCATGATTTTCATCTCCCACGATTTATCCGTGGTGCATTACATGGCAGATGATATTGCGGTGATGCGGCGTGGCAAAATTGTAGAATACGGCACAGCAGATGCGGTTTTTCACCGGCCACAGGCAGAATACACCCGAACCCTGCTGGCTGCCATACCCAAGCTCTAGTTTCCCGCTCGCGACAGCGAGCTGTTACCGAGCGAAGCTCTGTTCCCGGCACGCACGTGCCTGTTCCCGAAGCCGACAGGCTTCTGTTACCTTTTCCCCATTACTTGAATGCCTCGCTGCATACCTAGCTTTGCCGTATTAAGTGCAGATGCAAGCATACGTCTGAGGTCATGGCATAAACCTAAGCATTCTTTTAATTCTTCTTTTGTGACTATACCAGCTTCTAGGAGCAGTTCTAGCCAATATTCACTTTCGTAGCACTCTTTTACTGCAATTTGATATTTAGCTATAAAATCTGCACGACTTAATCCGTACTTTCCTTCGCGTATGTTAGCGCCAACGCTTGTTGCTGCTCTTAGCAATTGATTTGTAATGACAGATCGTCGTTGAATGTTATCGCACAATTTGATAACAGCTACAGCAAAACGCATAGAATAATCGGTAAGCTTACTATCGCTCATATTGGACGGAATCATACATCAAAAATTTCAGTTAATCTAGCTTAAATTGACGAGATCATTTTGTTAGAGCGCAAACTTCTTGGGTTTCCCGCAAGAAAATGATTCAAACAACCACTCGCGACAGCGAGCGGTTCCCGAAGCCCTATGGCTTCTGTTACTTGTGGAGTGAGGCGGCCAAGGGAACAGAGGCCGTTGCCGTCCTCGGGAACAGGCGCTCTTGCGCCGGGAACAGTGCGCTATCGCGCACGGGAACTTTTTGGCTGCGCCAAAAGGGAAAATGATTCAAACAACCACTCGCGGCAGCGAGCTGTTCCCGAAGCCCTATGGCTTCCGTTACTTGTGGAGTGAGGCGACCAAGGGAACAGAAGCCTGTCGGCTTCGCGAACAGGCGCTCTTGCGCCGGGAACAGTGCGCTATCGCGCACGGGAACTTTTTGGCTGCGCCAAAAGGGATTTAGAGGTGGCAGGCAGCCGCTATTCGCTCGCACACAGCCTCACAGCTATCATGGGGCGCTACAGGCACGGCAGAAAGCCACTTTTCGCGGCGCAGCCAAGTGCGCTGGCGCTTGGCATATTGGCGCGTAGCAAGGGCAAGAGCAGCCACCATCTCCGGCAAGCTGCACGCGCCCTGCAAGTAGTGCTGCACCTGCTCCAGGCCCAGTGTGCGGGCTGCGGTGTGGGAGAGAGAGCTGCCGCCATTGGTAGCGGCCAGCAGCTGCTCCACCTCCTGCACCACCCCCTGCTCAGCCATGGCAGCTGCACGGTGTGCAATGCGGGCATCCAAATCTGCCGTATCACGCACGAGGCAAAAGCCCGGCCCGGCAGCTTGCTCCGGCACCCAGTTGTTCTTCCAATACGAAAGAGGCTTGCCGCCCAGCAACACAATTTCTAAGTTGCGCACCACATAGCGCGGATTCTGCAAATCTGTGGCGGCTGCCCCCTCAGGGTCTGCCGCCTGCAAGCGGCGCACAGCCTCCTCCATGGGCAAGGCAGCCAACTCTGCCCGCAGCGCCGCATCCGATGGTGGCGCGGGCGAAATCCCATGGGAGATAAACTTGACGTACAGGCCGGAGCCCCCCGTCACAATAGGCGTGCAGCCCCGCTGCTGAATCTGCCGGATGCTGCCCTGCGCTTTGCGAGCGTGTGTGGCGGCATCATTGCTTTCCTGCACCCCCATACACGCCACCAAATGGTGCGGCACACGGGACATTTCCACGGCAGAAGGAGCAGCAGTCAGGATGGGCAGCTCGCGGTATACCTGATAGGCATCTGCGCTCACAATCTCTGCATTTCCCAACTTCTTGGCCAAAGCCACGGCCACGGAGCTCTTGCCGCAACCGGTGGGCCCCAGGATGAAGATAGGCTGAGGAAGGGTAGTCATACATCAACCCATGGGATATTTGCGAGAGGGGCCATATTGATTCGCGCCGCGCTGGCTATCGAACAAACTGACAACAAAGCACAGCAGCCCTATCACGGCCATCGCCACATAGGCAACACCGGCAACGATTGCCCAACTGATAGCCGCTTGAGAGAAAGCCTCCTCAAACTCCACAGCCTCGTAATCCAACGAGCACAGCATGCCTGCCAATCCACCCATAACGGCCAGCATGCAAAGCAGCATCGCCAGCACCCATTTGCCGGACCACCCCGCATCATGCAAACGGCGGGTCATCACGGCGTATGAAGGTATCATCAGCACGCAAAGCAGCAGCAGCAGTACCCACGACACAATAGCCTCTGCAATCCACCATTCGCTATCCACCGTTTCCATGACATGCATAAGCACATTGGCAAGAAAAACGACAATGTTGGAAAAGAGAATAAAGCTCCAATACTCCATGCGAGTGGCACGCCCGGTAAACTTGGCGTACTGGCGCAACGCCAGCGTAAAGTTGTACCACAAGTTATTTTCCTTGCCCTCGATGGGTCGGAACGCGCGCCCACAGTGGGGACACGAGAGGGGGAGCGAGCCATCCGGCAGAAAGCTAAAGGGCTGCTCGCAGGTGGGGCATGTACCGGGAGAGGCTTCCACCTTGAGCACCCTTCCCTGCTCTGCGGCAATCTGCATCAAGGGCAGCCAAGCTGCAGCCCCCTCCTTTGCTACCAACACCGTAGGAGAGAGCTGCCCACTCTCCGCCTTGGCACACAATTCCTCCAATGCCAAAGGCCCAACGGGATTCTTGTCTGCTGTTAGGTAATAATAGTTCATCATATACATTAAACTAAAGGATACTTGCGAGAGGGGCCATATTGATTCGCACCGCGCTGGCTATCACACAAGGTCAGGACGAAGATGAGCACCCCTATTGCCACCACCGCCAGAAACGACAGAACGAAAAGTGCCACCCCATTTACGGCTGCATCTGTGAAGAAATCTGCAAACTCCCAGCATGCATCATTGAGCGTGCTCAAGGCACCAACCAATCCGACCACCGCAAAAAGCTTGCAAAATACCACCGCCAACACCCACTTACCGGACCACCCCACATCGTGCAATCGGCGTACTGTCACAGCCAACGCTGGCAGCAACATGATAAGCTCTGCCAGAGGAAAAACAAACAGGGCAATATGAAAAATGAGCATGAAGCTCCAAAACTCCATGCGGGTGGCACGCCCGGTAAACTTGGCGTATTGGCGAAAAGCCAGTGTGAAATTGTACCACAGATTCTGTTCCCTGCCCTCAAATGGGCGGAATGCGTGCCCGCAGTGGGGGCACGCGAGCGGAAGCATGCCATCCGGTAGCAAGCCAATAGACTGCCCACAGCCGGGACAGGAGCCGGCCACCGGCACTGCCTTGCACTTGATTCCCTGCTCTGCAGCCACCTCCGACAAAGGACGCCAAGCGGCATCGCCCTCCTTAGCCACCAACACAGCGGGGGGAAGCTGCCCGCGCTCCGCCATGGCACACATTTCTGCCAGCGACAGCGGCCCGCAGTACTTCTTTTCGGGGGTGAGGTAATAATAAAGCATAGATTTAACCCAAGGGATACTTGCGAGAGGGGCCATACTTATTCGGCCCGCGCTGGCTATCAAAGAACGTCAGCACACAGGTAATAATGGCCACGACGAAGGCGGATATGTACAAACACCCGGCCACACTCCACAAGATGATGGTCACCGCGCTCACTCCTTCATCCGAAGCGCCCCCCGCGACAGCACCACCAAGGAAACACATCAACGCCACCACGATGGCTAAAATGAATCCCAGCACCCATTTGCCGGACCACCCCACATCATGCAGGCGACGCACCCACACCGCATACGAAGGAAGCAGGAAAAACAGCGAAAGTCCATAGTTCACAATGTACGCCATACCTATTATCACCATGGCAGCGACACTCTCTTCTCCCTGCGCTGCGGCGATGCCCGCAATGACAGCAGCCACCATAATGATTGCAAACAGAGGAACGAAGGAAAGCAAGACGGAGAACAGAACATAGCTCCAATACTCTTGGCGCGTAGCGCGCCCGCTAAACTTAGCATACTGGCGCAGCGCCAGCGTGAAGTTGTACCACAGGTTATTTTCCCTGCCCTCAACGGGGCGAAAAGCTCGCCCGCAATGGGAGCACGAGAGCGGGAGCGTGCCATCCGGCAGGAGAATAATCGGATGCTCGCAGGTTGGGCATGCACCGGCAGTGTCTCCCACGCTGAGCTCGATACCCTGCTCCATAGCCACCACCTTCAAGGTACGCCACGCGGCATCCCCTTCTTTGGCAACCAGCACAAAAGGAGAGATGCTTCCACTCTCCGCCATACGGCACAATTCCTCCAGTGGCAGCGGACCAAGAGGTTTCTTTTCCTGGGTAAGATAATAGTAATTCATCGTAGTAAAAAGGGTTAACCCATAGGGTATTTGCGGGAGGGGCCGTACTTGTTGGGGCCACGCTGGCTATCAAAAAAGCTGAGCACAAAAACCACCAAACACAGCATTTGGCCTACCCAACTAACTAAGCTAAAAGCAGTCATCGCAGGAGAACCGGCACTCTCCAGCGCTACATCTATGGCTTGCAGCCAGTCCCCTCCGTTTTCCTGCAATCTCTGCATCATGAGCTGCTTCATCTGCTCTTGCTCGTCACGGCAAACGATGTGCACCCCCACGGTGCTCACCAGACTGCACAAAAAAGCCGCGCCCCACCACCAGCCGGAAAAGCCTGCATCATGCAAACGCCGCACTTGCACACTCATCAGCGGCACAATCAAGACTAAGCACACAACCGCGACACCGCCCAAGGCAATGAGCACACCCCATTTGAGCAGCCCCGCCGAACCTTCCATCATCGCTGCAAACGATATCACCATCCCTCCGATAAACAAGGCGTATATCAACACAAGAGTAATCAGCGTGAATATCCAATACTCTGCACGTGTAGCACGCCCGCTGAACTTGGCATACTGGCGCAAAGGCAGCACCAAATTGCCCAAAAAACCGCCCTTGGCTGAGCGCAGCACTCGCCCACACTGCGGACACCGCACAGGCAAAGCCCCCTCCTCGGTTTTCAATTCCGATGCGCAGCTGGGGCATTTGCCCGGCGCACCTGCCATGGCTGGTATGGGCGGCAACTTCGCCCCGCTTACCGCCTCCGGCATCTCCAAACTACCCAGAGGCACCCAGCGTTCATCACCGGGTGCGGATACCTCCGTATCCCGGTCCACAGTCCCACTCTTCAGCAGGGCGGCCAACTCCTCCATGGTGTGGGGACCGTGAACTTTGCGATTTATATCCAGATAGTAATACTCTTTCATCTTACGTCAGATTATGCTTTATTGGATGCGCTCTGTCAAGTACGTGTTGTGCACACGATGATTGCCGGGCAGCAAATCGCCCCTGTTGCGAACTTGCAACAGGGGCGAGACAGGAAGTCTTGCGGTATCTTCCGTTATCAGAAGTTCACGCGATAGCCCACGGTACCGTTGAAGTTGGTGTAACCGCTGCGAATATCGGCAGAGGCATCCATGAAGATGGAGCCACCTTCTGCACCCACCGGGATGGTCACGCCGGCGCCGATTTCAACGCCGATTTCGCCAACCTCGGCCCCCTCGATAGCGTACTCCTTGCCATTGCCGTTGATCATAGCGGTGGTAGCCTCAGCCTCGGTATCACCTACGTCGAACTTGAGCAAAGCACGAGCTTCGAAGATGGAGGTGCGGTTGTACAGGTTTTCGCCGATAATGGTCTGCATGCGAGCACCCACACCGAAGGTGACGGTAGTGAAGTCCTGATCGCCCACGGCAAGAGCGGCATCGCTGCCATCTTCTTCGTAGCCGGAGATACTGCTGTTGCGCAGGGCCACATTGAAGACAGGCTGCCAGCAGGTGGTGCCTTCTTCATTCATGGCGAAGACGCGGCCCACTTCATACATGAAGCCGAAAGCCACACCATCCGTCTCACCGGTGGTGTTGTAGCTGTAGCCACCCACATTCACGGTGCGATCCAGTGTCACATCTGCACGGCCGACAGTAGCCACGAAGGTGTGCACCCATGCATTGCGGGCGTAGCGAGCAAAGGCGCTCAGGTACATGGTGTCGAAGTCGCCTTCAGCCTTGTCTGCACCGTCGGACTCTATATCACCGTACATGGCGGTAAGAGCCAAGCCCATGGTCAGGGAGGGTGTCACGTCCACATCAAAGCCCACGGTGCCACCCCAGCTATCGTGGGTGTAACCGGCTGCCAAGCCATCGGCATCCAATTCGCGGTGGTTGCCTTCGGCGTTGATCCAAGCGTTGTAGTAGGGCATGTTCTCGTTGACCTCACACTGGTTCACACCCATGGTGGTGGTGCGGTTGCGGATAGCCTTGAGCTGGCGTTCCACATCAGCGGAGAAGGCAGAGCCCAACACAGCCGTGCTGCTACCGGCCACAGCGGCCAAGGCCTGGGCAATAGCGTCCTTGTCCACATTGGCGCTTGTAGCCATGTTGGCAACTGCATTGAAGGCCTGTGCCAAATCACCATCGGGTTCTGCAGCCATGTGTTCCATGGACTCGGGGGACCACAGCATGTCTGCACCGGCCGAAGCGTTGGTCTCACCTTCAACCAAGGGTGCAAACTGGTTGGTGTCATCCACGGTAGCCTTCAGCACCAAGTCATAGTTACCCGTGGAGTCGTTGTACACCGCATCCAAGGTGATGGGCTTCGTCTTGTCCACCATCAGGAAGGCCGAGCCGGTGCCAATCTCAATTTCCAGAGAATCCATGGAGCCGAGATTCAGCGAGCCGTCATCGGCAAAGGAACCAAGCACCGTGTGGCTGGTGCCGGGGGTGCCGGGAGCGCTCATGATGGGAGCATTGCCGGTGCTGTTGAGTGTCACCTTAGCGCCATCCTCCACAGAGAGCTCGGTGAGCCCCATCAGCTGCTCCTTATCGGTGTTGACAGTCAGAATCGTGGTGGAGTTGCCACCCAAGGTCAGGCTGTTGAGCTTGCTGTCATCCGTAGGCTTCAGGTCAAGCACGCCATTGTTTACCAAGTTCCAGCTTTCATCCATGGTGACGTTGGAGAACATCTGCTTCTTAGAAGCATCGCCAGCCTCAATGGTGAGAGTGTTGGCACCGGGGGTCATGTTGTCCGGGTCAGCCGCCACGAGCGAGCCCACGAATACGCCGTCCTTCACGTTGGAGATGGTCAGTTCACCTCCGTCTGCGGCAATAGAGCCTTCGCCACCCAGAGCCTGAATCTCCGTCTCGGTCGTGTCACCCAAGTTCAGCTGGCTGTTTTCGCCGTCCATGAACAGGTCCACATCCTCAAAGCGAGCGTTGTCGCTCAGGCTGGTGGTACCGCCCAAAATCAGGCGGTTTGCGGTGTTGCCATCACCACGCACCACAGTGTTGGAGATATCGCCCATACCGGCATCCACTATCAGCTCAGCACCATCAGACACGGGGTTGCCGGCGGCATCCGTGGTATCTGCTGCATTCAGCTGGAAGGTGGCCACGCCGCCTTCCATTTCGTAGTAGCGGTCGGTAATGGTCAGGTCGTTGCCTTCTGTCAGGTCGAAGATGTAGCTACCATTCTTCACGGCCATTTCACGAGCCACGATGTCATCGGTCACAGACACGGTTTCGTTCTGGTCATTGGTGAAGTAGGCAGCGGCACCGGACACGTAGGAGTAGGCGGCATCCTGCTCATCCTTGGTGGACCAAATCTTGTTGGCGCCATCGTTGTTCCATTCACCACCACCTTGGTATTCGTAGTAGATGCCGTCGGAATCGTTGATGAGCTTGATGCGCAGCGTACCGGAGGCGGTAAGTTCCAGCTGAGCGCGGGCAAGGTTGATGTCATCGCAGACGAAGTAGTCTTCCAAGAAGCCCAGTTCATCATCAATCGTCATAATCTTGCCGTCCACGTTGAACTCGCCCACGTGAGTGAAGAGTTCCACATAATCACCCTCCTGCAGGAAGGGAGACAGATTGACCGTCAGCGCAGCCAGGTCGGAGCTATTCAGCTTGAGAGCCTGGCCATACATGTTCAGACCACCCTTGGCAGCCCAGGTCTTATCCACAGTACCGAGCGTAATCTGACCGCCGGAGGTGGGAGCCAAGTTACCATTGATCATGGCACCGGTCTGCGTCACAAGCAGGGTCTGTCCGTTGGTCACGCCCAAGTCATTGGCCACATAGGTGCCGTACTTGCCGGGGGTGGTGTAGTCATAGTAGCCAATACCAAGCGTAGCCTCATCACCGGCAAGCTCGATTGTGTCATAGCTCGTGGGAGCATTGCGGAAAGCAAGCATACCGTCCTTCACCGTGAGGCAGCCATTGTAATCCGTGGCAAAGCTGTTTTCTGCGGAGAAGGTCTGAGAGCCGTTGCCATTCATGACAAGGGAGACATTCTTGCCAATCTTACCTGTGTTATCATACACATCGTTGCCGTTCAGCTCCAGAGTCTTCGCAGTACCATCTGCAGAGTTGATGTTGAGCTTCTTGTTCAAGCCGTCTGCGTAGTAGTAATCGGCAGCATCGCCCAGCTTCAATTCGGTGGTCACCTCATCGGTACCGACCACAGTAGCGCTCTTGAGTGCGTTGGCATTGTTGGCGACCAAAACGTGCCCGGGCATCACAATCCAGCTACCATCGTAACTCGTGTTATCTGCCGTCAGTTCCACTACACCGGGCGTGGCGCTGCCAAACTTACTTACCAGGGTGATGGAGGCATCATCCGAACCGGAGATAGTGGAATCCAGCGTCATGGACATGCTGTCGTCGACTTCGATGCGGCTGGCACCCTTCACCGCAATATCACCGGCCAAGGTTACATCCTTGCGGGCGATAAGGGTGGAGCCGTTCATGCTGATATCGTTGGTAATCTTCTGGGTGGTGTCATCCAAATTGAAGCCCAGCTTGGAGCCCACGCCCATCTTGATATCACCGGCCATGGGAGAAGAATCGGCAGATTCCAAAATCAAGGTACCGAAGTTACCTTCAAAGGCTGTTGTCTCACCAGCCAAGGTCAGCGTGCGACCATTGCTGGCGAACTCGCCGCCAAAGGTCAGTGAGCTGCCACCTTGCAGGTACAAGGTTGTGTCATCCATCAACGACACATCTGCCGCAACGTTTGCATGCGTGAAGGAGCCTACGGTGATGGCTGCTTCTGTGCTAAAGTCGAATTCCTTCTCGCTGGGGACACCCTTACCGGCCAAGTAGAGAGTGTCGCCCTCTTCAAGGAGTGTAGAGTTCGTACGGGTGTTCAGCAGGAGACGAGAGCCTTTCTTCACCACCACGGTATCAGCCGCAGCCAGCTTGGCAGCCTCTCCGGGGTTGTAGGAAGTCAGCTCGATGGTCGTATTGTTGTCCAAGCTCACCGTGGTGACCTTGTCGCCCATCACGCTGCTCAGCACGTTGGCGCGGATACCGCCCGTGGCAATTTCCAGCGCACCTTCACCTGTGACGAGGGCATCCCAGTTGGAGGAGGTATCATTGAGGTATTCCAAACGAAGGGTTGCACCCTTGCCGAGCGTGACACCGTTCTCAAAGTATACACCGCCCGTGTTGGAGAAGGTGACATGCACACCATCCTCAACCTTCAGCGTGCCACCTACGCCTACAATATTACCCGTACCGGTGAACTCATAGCCACTGCTAGCCACTGTCATGGCGGCATGGTCTGTGCCGTCAATGGTCTTGTCTGTCACGTAGACAGAATCCAGGATGGTGACTGTTTCCCCGGGCTGGGAGAAGGAAACAGCAGAATTGTTGGTGAAGCGGCGCGTATCGGTGCTGCTTGCATCCTCCAAGAAATTCTTCTCCGTACTGTTGCCCCAGAAATTGGATTCGCCATCTGTGGAAGCCCAAGTGAGAAGGGCGTCATTGCCCAAGGTTGAGCCCGTGTTGTTGATGGTCACATACCCCCAACCGGTGTTACTATTGACGAAGTACTCAGCCGTCCAACCATCATCCACCATGGCAATCAGATTCACGTTGGAAGCTGCGGGGGGGGCGGAGGAGATGATACCGAAGGTCTTACCGTTCATTTCAACAGGATTACCGTTGTAATCTTCCTCACCCTGACGAACGGTTACGTTGAGTATACCGTCCACTTCACCCGTAATCACCATGTGGGCCTGCCCCATCGCGGAGGTCTGGTTCACGGCGATTGCATCTGTCAGGTCGAACAAGAGGGAGCCGTTGTCTTCCGTCTTCACATCACCAATGGTAGCTGCGTACTTATTGCCAATCTTGGCGACGGACAGGTATCCATCCTTCACGATGGCTTGATCCACATTGGAGCCACCACCCAAAGCCAAGGTGCCTGAACCCACTTTGACCACACCGGCACCGTCCTTGACGGTCTGCACGCTGCCCAAGGTAATCATCTTGGCGCTGCCGTTGACTGTGCTGCCTTCTTCTGCAACAAAGCCTTGGGTATTCACCGTCACAAGACCGTCAAAGAGCATCGCACGCTGGGTTGACCAGCTTTCAGTATCATTGAGAATACCCAGTTTTGCGCCATCTTCAAAGTTGATGATGAGGTGATTATCCGTAACGGCCTTCACTGCACCGGCACCGGATACGTCTGCGTGGCCAATGCCTTCGGAGCCGAGGTTCAGCGTGCCACCGGAGTGTACATGCACGGTGGTGGTGATATCCGGGGAAGAGCTGTAAGACTGCAGCCAAATACCCTTAGCATTGAACACACCGCCATTGTTCACGTGAATATCCTTGCGCGTTACCTCACCTTTCTGCGTCTTCGCATCCGTGACGGAGATGTAGGAAGCGCGGGTCATATTCAGCGTACCGTCAATCTGCACGTCCATGTGGGAGCCACTACCCACCAGGAAAGTAGCGGCTTCCCATGCCCCGGGCTTGTCGTTAGCATCATCGTTCAGCTTGGCATTTTCACCGTTGATGGAAAGGGTAGCACCTGTCCCGATGTGCAGAGAGGTCTCGCAGTGCACGCGTGCCGTCATCTTGTAGCTCGTATCAAGGAATGCGGTCGTGCTGACATGAGCTCCATCAACAATTTCCATGTGAGCCTTGGCCTCACCGCGCAGCATCACAGTGGAGAAGTTCTTTTCCGCACCATGGGTACCACTCAGAGCCATTGTACCATCGTACACGATGAGCATACCGCGGTACTCAGACATATCGCCGGCCAGCGTTACCTTACCAAAGCCGTTCTTATAGATGGAGGAGGTTGTCACCTCTTGACTCTCACCGTAGAAATTGGTGGTCATGTAGGGCTCAGATGTAATGGCACCGGTGTAGGTCGTGTTGTATGCTTGGAAGGTAAAGTCACCATCCGCATACTGAGAGGGAATGAGAGAACCGTATGCCATGAAGTTCAGCCTACCCTTCATCACAATGTCAGAATTGACCACGATGTTGGGGTCGAACATGACGCCGTGGTGATCAGGGGATGCGGACACCAAGGAGGAGGATTCTGTCGCGGTAATGGTCTTAATCTTGCTCAAATCAGCTGCACTGCCGGTGACAGGGTCGAATACGGCCAAGTCGGCATCCACCAGTGTTACTGAATTGCCGGAATAGCGCTGCGGGTTCAGATAGAGCACCGTGATGGTGTCATCTGCTGCGTCCTCACGGTTGTCGCGGTTGTAAAGCTTATCAGTCAGCACCACGTTACCGGAAATCTTGGTAGCATCGCTCAGGTCAATACCATTATCGAACGCTTCAAAGTATACAAACTCCTGCATCTTGCCCCAAGTATTAATCGTGGAACTCACAGAAAGGCCCACCTCAGCGCGCCCGCCACTCGCCACGGACAGACGACGGAAATCACCCACAGAGCCCAATTCCAATATACCCGAGGTGACGGTAATGTAACGAGCCGGGTCGTTTTCCAAGTTGTAAATCACTTGTCTGCCAAGACCCTGCTTGTCGATGTTGACGTTCTTCAGGATTTCACCTGCGTAGGAGTGAATATCATCAGCCTCGCCGATGGAGCCCACATGCAGCGTCACCGTAGCAGCCGAGCTCACAGGAGCAACTGCCGTGCTGGGATTGGCTTCCGTACCATCAATCGGAGCCGTACCGGACATGATAATGCCAAGGTAGGAACCCTGCAATGCACCAATGTTGACATCCGTCGTGTTAATGGCCAATACCGGGTAGTTTTCCAAGGAGTAGTCGTCATCATTGGAAAGTACGTCATCATCACCGCGGAAGGTGTAGGCTTGCCAGTCACCAATCAATGACAATGTGGCCTCGGCCAAAGCATCCGGATGACCGATTTCAATGTAGTCTTGGAAAACACCGTGTTCTTCTGTCGGCACATCGTTGAGGAAGTAATCACTCAGCCATACATGGCCGGTAAAGCCCTTCTTCGTCACAGTACCATCACTTTCGGTGATTGTTTTGTTGGGGGTATTCAAGTAGAGAATATTGGGCTTATACCCCTCGGTACCATTGTAGAGAACCAAAATTTCATCGATGGATGAGGTTGCACCATCCTCAACATCACCGACGTTCGTCAGGCTACCAATGGTCCAAGCCACAGAGCCGCCATCAGAACGGAGCAACGCACCTACGCCCTCCATGTGCAAATGACCGATTGTTTGGCGCACCTGTGAGCCGGTTGTCTTACTGCGCAAGGTCGGGTCACCATTGACTCCATCCGGTGCAAAGCCAACCTCCACGTTGGGAATGTAGAGATTCTGCGCATTCAAATGCAAAGCAGTCTGGAAGCCTTCGAAGCGGTAGGTCACCCCACTACCAATCACATCGCTTGAGGTAATGACCAAATTAGCAAAGTCACGGGGGTTATCATTGGGCAAACCGTCATCATAAGGGTTGCGCACAATAATGGTACCATTAAATGCCTTGAAGTTGGGAGATTTCTTGGCCTTATCCCTATTAAAATTGAGCGTGTAATTGATAGCTTTCGTATTTGTACGATTCGTTTGGAACACCAACACGTCCGAATTATCATCCGTGTTGATGGATGTAAGGTTGGTGAACTGCTGGCTACCGCCCCAATCGTTGTACATATACACGTAGCCATCAATATTCATCTGGTCCTCAAAGTTATAAGAACCATCATAGAAGACTACTGTTGCCTTGGCTCTCCAATCATCATTTGCCACATCGCCCAAATCTTCAACAGGCTGCCCATTCTCGTCAAGAAATTCATCCGAAAAATCGTGACCTTTCAGGGTAATCACACCACCCAGCTTCTTAAAGTTAGTGGTTTGGCTGGGAACCTTCAGATTGGTAATATTAATCCAGAACTGGCCCCCATCCTCAACGGTAATCGTACCTAACTGGTACGTATCACCATATCGCTGGTTATTAGCGCCTTGAGTCTCAGTCTTATGAGCGTCTGTATTTTCATTCCAACCGGTGATAATGAGGTTATGCTCCGAAGTAACAACCGTTGTCTGACCTCGGTGCGCGCCATCATCTGAACCGTTCCACCAGTAGTCATCATTATCAAACGCATAAGCTTGAGATGAAGCCACAATACCGGCAACAAGCGCTCCGGTAGCACAGGTGGTAGAAATGCCTGCCATTGCTGTCATGCATGCAAGGACGGCATTACGAAGTCTTGAGGGGAGGTGTAATTTCATGGATGTAATTTAGGAAGAGGGGTCTATGTGTAGTTTATAGGCAGGAAGAGACAGTCCTTCCTCGAACTATCATGGTGCAAGCATAGCAGATAGCCCCCGCATGTCAAGAAGGAAAAGCAGGAAAAACGCAAATTGAGCGCATTGCTACGTATCATGACAAGATTCCGCAAAGCCCCCCCCCGCCGGGGCATGCAAAACCAGCCTTCTTGCGCGAACTGCTCACCCGCTATTTGCTTCAGCAAATCGGGATTAGAGCGGTTCGTTTGTGAGGCGTTGAAAGGAAATTCCAAGCCCGCGAAACGGGGACTTAGCCACAGCGAAGAGGGAGTGAGGTGCGAGGGGCAACCTACAAGGCGATGCTACAATAAAAGCTTGCCAAAAAGAGGGGGCTGGGGTAGACTTTGCGCCATGCGTTATCTTGCCCTTTTTGCTATGCTGTGTGCCACAATGTTGATGAGTGGGTGCCAGCAAACGTACGCCAACGCACCGCGAGCACCGTACAGAGCTTGGGCAGGAGAGCACCGCGCACCGATTATTCACACCCAAGCGCCCATTCCTGCGAGTGCACAGAGCGTGTATGGCCCCAACCGTGCAGCGCGCGTGCCCGCCCGCCCGCTGGCACAGCCCTCCACCCCTGCCCCACGCCCTGATTGCGCTGCCGTATGCGTCATCGACCCCCGCACCGGCAACATCATCTACTCCCACAATGCAAATGAACGCAGACAGGTGGCCAGCACCCAAAAAATCATCACTGCTCTGTGCGTTTGCGATGCCGGCAATCTGCACCGCATGGTTCGCATTGATGCCTCCGACCGCCGCACACCCCCCATCCGCATGAACCTGAAAGTGGGGGATACTTATAGCCGCGGCGATTTGCTGCAAGCCATGCTCACGGGCAGCTTCAATGACTTGGCCGTGGCCTTGGCTCGCGACACCGCCGGCAGCGTAGAAAACTTTGCCCGCCTCATGAATGCGCGCGCGCGCCGCATGCGTATGTATAATTCTCATTTTGTGAATCCCAGCGGACTCCCCGCAGAGCAGTACTCCACCGCGCATGACATGGCCTTGGCTGCTTGCTACGCCTACAACAACAAAATCATCCGCAATTGCATCAATATCCCTGAGTACGAGTTTGTGAAGAATGACGGCAGCGTGCGCATGGTGCGCTCCACCAATCGCCTGCTCCGCAGCCACCCCTGGGTGCACGGCATGAAAACCGGCTACACGAACGCTGCCGGCAAGTGCCTCATCTCCTGCGGCACCAAAGATGGCCGCGCTGTCATCGTGGTCATTCTCGGCAGCACCAACCGCAAAATCTGGGGCGAATCACTCAAGTACCTGCGCTGGGCTCTCGGCATTGCCTGATTGTGCAGGATATCTGTTTACAGAGTTGACTTCCCGAAGCAGCTGCGGTAGAGTACGGGTGTTATGAGTCTTCGTTTAGCAGTACTGGGCTCCGGTTCCGGGAGCAATTGTCAGTCCATCTTCAACGCTATTGATGACGGGCGTTTGGATGCGGAGGTGGTCATCGTCCTTTCGGACAACCCGGATGCCTACATATTAGAGCGCGCCCGCCAACGCGGAGTGCGTGCAGAGGTGATGGATTGCCAAGGTTACAAGAACAAATTCCCGCTGGAGGTGCAGGAAGCACTGGCACAACAACTCACCGAACTTAAAATAGATTTGGTGTGCCTGGCGGGTTTCATGCGCTTGGTCAAGGAGCCGCTGCTGAGTGCTTTCCCCCGCCGCATTCTCAATATCCACCCGGCACTGCTCCCCGCTTTCCCGGGTGTTGAAGCTTGGAAACAAGCCTTGGAAGCAGGGGCCACGCAGGCAGGCTGCACGGTTCACTACGTCGATGCGGGCATGGACACAGGCGAAATCATCATGCAGGCGTATGTTCCCGTGCTGCCGGATGATACTGCTGCCACCCTGCACGCGCGCATCCAGGTGCAAGAGCACATTCTGTACCCGGCAGCTATTCTATCTGCCGTTTCCAGATTATAAACGACAGGTTCTATGAGAGTAGCACCCCGGCATCTGCTGCTTGGCTTGGCCCTAGTTTCTTTGGCCTATGGAGAAACACGGGTTGATGTATACAACAGCAATGACATGGGAGAAGCACGGGATATCAACGAGCAGTATGAGATGGTACTGCATGCGGATATTTCCCTGGCCATGCCGGAGCATGCGAGCAGTTATTACCATTCCAGCCAATACGTCTTTACCTCTGCCGATACAAGCGCGCCCGTAAACTTATCGTTCTACGGTGAGGATGATGAGCGAGGCGAGCCTTTGCACAACTGTGGTGCTACTTTTCAATATCTGAAAAATATCAGCTTTACCCGCTGGATTAACAAATGGGCCGACATTGGTGGTGACGAGAAAGATTCAACCGCGCAGGCTCATGGCGGTGTCATCAGCGCCGGGGATTATAAGACTATCCTTTTTCAGGACAACGGGGCAGTCACATTTTCGCACATCACATACGACAGCTCTGATTGGGGTGCGACCGACTGCACCATCAGCGTGTTTGGCGGTGCCATACACGTCTACAACTCTGATTCCGGCTTGGTTGATTTTGCCGGCAACGAAAGTGTTACCCTGCAACACATCAGCAGCATCAACGAGCACGACACCAATTATTGTTATAAGGATTTTTACGCATACGGCGGAGCCATCTATACCCCGCGTCTGAATATCAGCCATACCAAGGGTGCGGTATCACTGAGCAACAGCAGCATTCACCAAGGCGTATGCACGGATGTGGAAGGAGTGGGCCAAGGCGGCGCGGCATACATTGCCGCCGCCCTCAACATCTCCGCTACCGCAAGCAATATCACGCTGGATAGCAACAGCATCCTGGTAGCCAACCGAGCCGAGGGTGGGGCACTTTATCTGGCGGAAAACAGCAGTAGCTCCCTATCGGACAACCTGTTGCATCTGCAATTGAGGGGAAACACGGTGCAGGCTACCGCCGATGTAGATTTCAATTTTGCGGAAGACTCGCTGCACGCAGACTGCGAAGCGCGGGGCGGTGCGGCCTATATCGGCGGCGAACTCTTGATAGAGCGAAACAGCGGCAACATCACCATCGAATCCAACGCCGCCACCGCAGATTACCGCAAAGTGCTGGAGAATGGGCGCAGCGGGGAGCACGATAATGACCCGGCCTATGCGCTGGGCGGTGCATTTTTCCTGGCCAGCGGTGCACACCTCGCCATCAACCACAACGGCACAGAAAACACTGCCGGCATGGGAAATGTGACTTTTGCCGACAACGAGGTCAGCACCATCGGCACAAGTGGCGGCAGAGCCTTGGGCGGGGCGCTTTACCTCAGCACCGATGCCACCCTAGACATTTGCCACAACACAGGGAATGTGAGTTTCAGCAGCAATAAGGCGGCAGAAGGTGGCGCCATTTATTTCTCCGCAGGCAGCTCCGGCTCTATCTCAGGCAATGGCAGTGTCTCCTTTGAAAACAATTCAGCCACCCATGGTGCCGGCATTTATGCTGCCGGTACTGTCTCTCTTTCCGGCAACGGCCATATCATCTTCTCCGGCAACACCGGCGAGGCTGGCAGCGCCATCTATGCCATGAGCGGCAGCGTGGTTGATATTTGCGACAACACGGGGAGCATCACCTTCACCAACAATGCGTCAAGCACCGGGGCCATTCATGTGTGCAGCAACGCTGAGTTCAATCTCCGAAATAATGCCGCCGTTGTGTTGGAAGGCGGCGATGATACGGA